>Ga0181573_10003418_pt1 | contig 14034 bp, 15 predicted proteins | sample 101ome_25_FD_148643 | JGI IMG/M metagenome (GOLD analysis project Ga0181573, IMG submission 148643) | Coastal salt marsh microbial communities from the Groves Creek Marsh, Skidaway Island, Georgia - 101409BT metaG (spades assembly) | ecosystem: Environmental > Aquatic > Marine > Intertidal zone...
GTGATCCGCTCGATGCCCTGGCCGTCGGTGTCGACCAGGTGCACATGCGGAAGGTTGAAGGTCGGCAGGTACTCGTCGTGGAAGGTGATGCGTTTGCAGTGTTTGCCGTACCACGGCTTGAGCTTCTCGGCGGTCGCCGGGTCGTCGATGACCTCGTCGACTCGGGCCCGGATCTCCTCCATGATCTCGAAGTCGATGATGTCGAGTTCCTCGCGATGCTCGGACGATGAGGCGTCCTGGGTGTTGACCCAGTTGACCTTGGTCCAGCCGTCCTTCACAAGGTCGACATCGGGCTGCTCGCCGGTGACACAACGGGTGAAGTTCTCGACCCGTTCGGCGTGCCACCCCGGCTGGAGACTCTGGAACCACTCGACATCGGTAGGGCCGTTATCGCGCACACCGATCGCCGCAGGGGTCCGCTGGAAGACGTAGAGCTCCTCGGCGTACTTGGCCAGCTGGGGCACGGCCTGCACGGCGGTGGCTCCGGTACCGACGATGCCGACCTTCTTGCCGCGCAGCTTGTCCATTGGTTCGGTGGCGGAGCCGCCGGTGTAGCGGTAATCCCAGCGGCTCGTATGGAAGGCGTGGCCTTCGAAGGTGTTGATGCCCGGGATGCCCGGGAGCTTGGCCTTGTGGAGGATGCCGCCCGCCGTGACGAAGTACTTGCAGCGGATCTCGTCGCCGCGGCTGGTGGTGACGAGCCAGTGACCCTCGTCGTCGTGCCAGACCGCGTCGGCGATCTCGGTCTGGAAGAGGGCGTGGGGGTACAGCTCGAACCGTTGCCCGATCAGCTGGCAGTACTCGAAAATCTCGGTGGCACTCGAGTACCGCTTGGTGGGCATGAAGCCGGTCTCTTCGAGCAGCGGCAGGTAGGTGTACGACTCGACATCGCACTGGCAACCCGGATAGCGGTTCCAATACCAGGTGCCACCGAAGTCGCCGCCCTTCTCGATCATGCGGAAGTCATGCATGCCGAGTCGCTTCAGCTCGACAGCAGTCATCATTCCGGCGAAGCCACCCCCGACAATCACCGCCGTGGTCTCCTCGACGATCGGGGCTCGAGTGAAACCCGGCTCGACGTAGGGGTCGGTGTCGAAGTCGGCGAACGTGCCTGCGAGCTCGCTGTACTGCTCGTTACCGTCGACTCGGAGGCGCTTGGTCCGCTCTGCGGCGTAGCGGGTCTGAGCGGCGTCGAGGGCGGTCTTGTCAACGTCAGCCATAACCTGATGATCCGTCAGATTTCGGCCGACCGCCAATCCCTACAGCAGGTCGGCGAGATGGAGTTGGTCGACGGCGCGGACAAACCGGGTATTCATATTGTCGACGAGTGCGTACTGGCGCTCATCGGAGAAGTCCATGCCCCGGCTGGCCACGATCGGATAGACGAGGCAGAACAGCGCAGCGTCGCGATAGCGATCCCACAGGTTCGTGGTGTCGGCCTCGGGCACACCCGCGGCGATGAGCGCGTCGAGCCAGCGGTTGAACAGCGCCGTTTCGTGCGTGGCAGCCACGTCGGGAGCAAGGGATTGGGTCACGAAGTAGGCGAGGTCGTAGCTCGCCGACCCCCGCCCGGTGAGCTGGAAGTCAAGCAGGACGACGTTGCCTTCATCGTCGAAGAGGATGTTGTCGGCGCGATAGTCGCCGTGGGTGATCGTGTTCGGAGCACCGGAGAGGCGCTCGAGGGCCGACGGCATCCAGTCGACCCACCCCGGCCCGACTGCGGCGATCACGGGATCGACGTCCATTGCGTTGTTGACCTTCTCCCAGCCCTCGGCGAAGACCATCGGCAGCACCGCCGGGTAGACGGGATCACTGAGACACACGACGTCGCCCCGGTCGACCGGAGCGTCGGCCTTGCGCCAGAACGTCGCATGCCAGGCGGCGAGCTCGTCGACGGCGCGTTGGGCATCGTCGATGTTCATGCCCTCGTTCTGGTCGACCATGCGCATCGAGCCCATGTCCTCCATGACCTGCACGAACTGGCTGGTTTCGAGGTCGACGGCTCCGTGGTAGCCGGCCGGCACGCGGATCGGGCTCTGGTGAGCGAGGTTCTCGAAGAACCGGACCTCGCGGATGTACATGCGCAACACCGTGGAGGTGAACACCGCCTCCTCGGCGAGCGCCGGCAGCTTCACGACGACGGAATCGAGATCGCCACCTTCGAGGGTCGACCGGTACACGGCCGACGAGACACCGACGCCCTCCCCGATCTGCTCATGACTCACACCGGTGATCGGCTGCCCCAGCGCGGCAGCCACCCAGCTCGCATCGATGTCGGCAATCGACGACGGGATCGTCGGTTCACCCATGATTGGCCCCTCTCACGGTCGCGCTCGCAACCGGCAGGAAGTGTGACACACGACACAGGTCTATCGATAAATCGCCGAACGGCGGCCCGACCCCGGACGGCTCACTCCTGACGGAGCAGGTGGATCAGCGTGCTGGTATCCCAGCGGCCGAGCCCGAGTTCCTGGAGTTGCTCGTAATAGCCGTCGACGATCTCGGTCACCGGCAGGACCGACCCGTTCGCTGCGGCTTCCTCGAAGCAGATCCGCAAATCCTTGCGCATCCAGTCGAGCGCGAAGCCATAGTCGAAGACACCGTCAGCCATCGTCTGGGCCCGATTCTCCATTTGCCACGAACCGGCTGCGCCCTTCGAGATCGTGTCGACGACACCGCCGACATCGAGCCCCGCCCGCTGGGCGAAGTTGATGCCCTCGGAGAGGCCCTGCACGAGACCGGCAATGCAGATCTGGTTGACCATCTTCGTGAGCTGACCGGATCCAGGGCCGCCGAGGAGATTGCAGGCACGGCTGTAGGCCTCGATCACCGGGGCGACCCGATCGAAATCAGCCTGGTCGCCGCCACACATCACCGTGAGCACACCGTTCTCGGCGCCAGCCTGTCCGCCCGAGATTGGCGCATCGACGAAACCGACACCCTGCGCTGCGGCCGCTGCATGGACGTCACGGGCGATGGCCGCCGACGCGGTGGTGTGGTCGACAAGCACCGCTCCCTCCCCCATCGTCTCGAGGACGCCGTCGGCGCCCGTGGTCACGGCGAGTACGTCGGGATCATCACCGACGCACAAGAAGACGTACTCGGCTCCCTCGGCCGCAGCAGCCGGAGTCATCGCCATTGCCCCACCGTGCTCCGCAACCCATCGCTCAGCTTTCGCCGTCGTTCGGTTGTACACGGTGACGGTGTGGCCCGCTGCCACAAGATGTCCGGCCATGGGGTACCCCATGACACCGAGTCCGAGAAATGCGCAGGTGGCCATGTCATGACTCTGTCACGCGACGAAGGGAACCGCCGAGTCCCCACGCCGGCATCGGATGGGCATGATCTCCTTCCGACACCGGACTACCGTGCTCGCCGTGGGAGAACCTGTTCGATTGACCGTCTGGTCCGACTTCCTCTGACCCTGGTGCTATGTCGGCGCAGTTCGCGTCGAGCAGCTCCGTGAACGTTTCGGCGACCGCATCGACGTCGAGTGGAAGTCGTTTCTGCTCCGCCCCGACAACGACGGCGGCGACCCGGCGAAACACGAGAAATTCGTCGAGTACACGAAGAGTTGGCTGCGACCCGCGTCGGCCGAGCCCAGCCTGACCTTTTCCGTGTGGGCCACCGACCACGCCCAGCCATCGGGCTCGATGCCCGCCCAGATCGCCCAGAAGGCGATGGAGGCCTTTGCTCCTTCGGCAGCCGATGCGTACCACCGCCGGCTGATGGACGCGTACTTCGCAGAGAATCGCACGATCTCCGACGCCGAGGTACTCGCCGACCTCGCCACCGACGTCGGGGTCGATGCGGGCGGCTTCATCCGCCACCTCGTCGAGAACGAGCGGGTCTACGCCGCATCGGTGATCGACGAGCACAACGCGGCGATTGAACAGGGCGTGACCGCCGTGCCGACGATCGTGCTCGACGATGTCCTGCCGGTGCAGGGCGCGCAGGATCTGGCGAGCTACGAGCGCTGGATCGAACGGTTGTTGGAGCGACGCGGCGGATGAGACGCCGCGGCCTGGGTTCACGCAGCTCGTGAACCCAGGCGTTCAGCCACGACGGGATCGGGCGATGGCGACCGGTCGCACCGAGGCGGCGCCAGCGGCGAGCAGCAGGTCGGCGACGTGGTCGAGGGTCGTGCCGCTCAGCACGACATCATCGACGAGGACGACATGGCGGCCCCCGACGTCTTCGACGACCTCGTAGTCCGCAGCGAGAGCCGTCGTCGGGCGTTCCGTCGGATCAAGATCTCGCAGCCGCACCGTCACTCGATGCCGAACGACCGCATCGACCGAGACGGACCCCGTCGCTGTCGCAATCGCTCGGGCAGCCGCCGTCACGAGCAGATTGGGTCGGTCGGGACTGGAGGGGATCCCGACGACGATCGCATCGGGTTCGACCATGAGTCCGCCGCCAGCCACCCAGGCATGGATCTCGTCGACGATGCGGGCACGTGCCGCGCTGTCGTCGCGGTCCTTCGCCGCCTCGACGAGGCGGCCGAGCGATGTCCGCTCGTGGCGATCGGTGTGCCAGATCGTGCCGAGCACGTCGATGTGTTGCGACCTGGTCATCTCGCACTGCAAACTTTGGCTAGCGAAAATGCGCTACCGAGGTTGCATTCCCCCCTAGTGCTAACTATTGTACGCAAATCGGCACGCAAGAGCGTGCACCAACCTCTCACAGGAGATCCCCCATGACTGCTGTCCTCGATCAGGTCAAGAACGTCGCCTACACCGGCGTCGGCGTCAACCTTGTCGTCACCGACGCCATCATCGGCCGTGAGGTTCCGGCTCCCAAGGCTGTCACCGAGCACGCCGCCACCGCCCGCGCCAAGGGCACTGAGGCCCTCACCGACCTTCGTGGCCGCACCGAACCGCTGGCCGCCAAGGTCGTCGAGCGCCTGCCTGAGCAGGTCGCCGGTGCCGTCGAGACTGGCCGCAAGGCCGCCTGGGGCTTCCTTGGCATCGATGCACCGAGGGCCGCCGCCCCGAAGGCCACCAAGAAGGCAGCGAAGAAGGCCTGATATCTCGCAACGGCCACTCCGCCGTTCCCTGGGTCCCCCTCGTCGCAGCCGGACTGCCATCATGGCGGTCCGGCTGCGATGCTTTTCGCCCACCATCCCTCCCCGACTGTTGGAGTCCTCGTGCCACCCGATCCCCGACACGCCGTCGCCGACCTCGGTGAGTACATCCGTGAACAGCGCCGCCAGGCCGAACTCTCCGTTCGGAAACTCGCCGACCTTGCCGGCGTCTCAAATCCGTACCTCAGCCAGATCGAACGAGGCCTGAAGCGGCCGAGTGCGGAGATCCTGCAGCAGATCGCGCGAGCGCTTGAGGTCTCGGCGGAATCCCTCTACGTCCGCGCCGGCATCCTCGACGAGGAACCCGAGGCCGATCTGATCGCCGCCATCCGGGCCCAGGACGACCTGACCCACGATCAGAAGCAGGTTCTGATCCAGGTCTACGAGAGCTTCCTCGCCCAGAACGAGATGTAGCAACGGGTGGCACCGGTAACGTGCGGCGATGCCCGGGACTGATGTCGACACCGAGGACGCCATCAACGGTCGTGGCCTGATCGGTGCCGCGGTCGCCGTCTCGGCGTGGGGCGTGTCGAGCGTCATCGCGAAAGAGGTCGACATGCAGGGCCTCGCCGTGGCGGCCTACCGGTTCGGTACGTACGGACTCGTCGTCGCAGCCCTCATGGCCGCTCGTCGCCATCGCATTGGCTGGAACGTGATGCGGGCCTCGATGGCCGGGGGCATCGCGCTCGGCTTCGATGTCGCACTGTTTTTCTCGGCGGTGAAGCTGACCACCATCGCCAACGCAACCGTGATCGGCGCGCTGCAACCGATCGTCGTCGCCATCGCGGCCAACCGGGTCTTCGGGGAGATCATCCGCCCACGCGACATGGCGCTCGGACTGGTCGCCATCGCCGGCGTCGTGATCGTCGTACTCAGCGCCGCATCCGACGCACCGACCGACTGGCGCGGCGACCTCCTCGCCGTCGGGGCACTGTTCGCCTGGTCGGCCTACTTCGTCTTCGCCAAGCGAGCGAAAGATGTCATCAGCACCAACAACTACACCGTCGGTGCCGCGCTCTGGGTGGCGATCATCAACGCCCCGCTCGCCTTGCTCTTCGGGCAGAGCCTGGCCTGGCCCACGCTCGAGAGCTGGGGCTGGCTACTGCTGATGGCGTTCGGTGCCGGTGTGCTGGGCCATGCGGTCATGAACTGGTCGCTCCAACAGATCCCGCTGTGGCTCGGGAGTACCTTCACCCTGCTCGTTCCGGTCATCTCGACTGCGGTGGCGTGGGCGTTCCTCGACGAGCCGGTCACCGGGGTGCAGGTCAGCGCAATCGTCCTCGTGCTCTTCGCCCTCACCGGTGTGATCACGGGCCAGGCGGGTATCGGGTCGCGGCCCCGTCCGCTACGACGCTGAGTTTTCGAGCACGCCGAGGTCCTCGGTGACGAGCTCGTTGAGTTCGTCCGCATCGAGACCGCCGAAGATGGCTGGCAGCGGAACCGCCTCGCTCACCAGTTCGGCCACGACCACAATCCGCTTTCGCGACGTGAACTCGGGGTGGCAGGCCGTGAGCGTGAGCCGCGCGTCGCCGAAATCCGAGACAACCCAGGTGTCGGTCGGATCGACGATGATGTGCCCGGCGGCGACCTTGGCGGGATCGACGGCGTCAAGCCGGTCACCGAACGCCGCCTGAGGGCTCACGACCTCGAAGGAGAAGATGCCGTCGGCCGAGTGCACCGTGATCGTGTCTCCCAGCGCAAGCTCGTCAACCCGTTTGAACGGCGCACCGTAGGTCGAGCGGTGACCTGCGATGGCGCTGTTGCCGGAGAAACCGGGTCGTGGCGTACCTCGGTAATGGCCGGGGCCGACCTGGAGCGACTCCCGGTCGACATCTCGCATTACGAACTTGTCGAGTTCGATCGCTGGGATCTCCAGTCGGGCGAGGGCATCGCCGTCCTCCGGAAAGCGAGCGCGAGCCAGTTCGGCAGAGATACCGCCGGGCAGGTCGGGTTCGACATCCACCACCACCTCGTCCGCTACGGACGGTGCACTGGAGGTGGTCGTCGAACCCTCAACGAACTCGAACGCAGTCCGGAGCTCCTGTTGCACCGCCGCTTCCTTGCGGCCGGTACCCCAGAGCTCCCAGGCGGCGAAGGCGAGCACGCCGAGTGCCCCGAGAGCACAGAGCACCCCTAGGCGGTTTGCGGTTCGGGCCGCCAGACGGCGCCGACGGCCCGAACCGCTCGCGCTCACACTCGCTGCAGCTTGCGGCCACCCATGGTGAAGACGGCTGCGGTGCCGAACAACACGAAGGCGAGCAGCAGGTAGGCCTGGGTGTTGCCACCAGTGTTGGGCAAGTCGTCGCCGCCGCCGGCGACGGTGATGACGCCAGTCGCGCTCTCGGTCTGGGCGGCGTTGCCGGCCACGATCAACAGTCCGCCCGCAGGCACGTCGTAGGTGACGGTGTGCTCCCAGTCGCCAGCGGTGTACGGGGTCAGGTTGGTGAGATCACACGAGTCCTCGGCGAGCTGGGCCGGATCGGCGTTGGCACCAGGGCAGGGCAGCAGGAACCCGTCGTCGGTGAAGCCCGTACCGGTCACCGTGACCTCCTGCTCGCCGGCTCCCGACACCGGATTCGGGTCGATCTCGACGGTCTGGGCCGACGCCGGCGCGGCGACGGCGATGGTCAAGGCGAAAGCGGCCGTGATGGCCAACAGCAGACGCTTCATTGGAATGAGTCCCCCCTCTCGGCGCCGCAGCGCCGGTTACGTAGGTGCGAATCTGACGCACCGTCAGGGATTCTGGCACAGGTGTCCTGGCCCGTCGAACACTGCCGGGTGCCGGTCGACCTCGATGGTGCCCGGGGTGGGACTCGAACCCACACACCCCCAAAGGGATCGGGGGGTTTAAGCCCCCTGCGTCTACCGATTCCGCCACCCGGGCCCGTCGGAACGATAGCCCCGGCAACGAGATCCTGACCGGCCAGAAGCCGATCAGATTGCGCCTCCCCTGCGGAGCCGACCGGTATCTCCGGGCCCGAAGGTGGCGGCCTGCCGGCGTCGTGCGACCTCAGGCACTTCGGCGTGTCTCGACCACGCCGTCGTCGACGGGCGAGAGTTCGCCCGAATCATCGACCGCCAGCCACAGCGCCGCCCGAGCCCGATCTGCCTTCGCCCCCGCCAGCCCATTGGCAGCCACCACACCCTCGATCATGTCGGCGACGACCGCCGACCACGGGCGCCCTTTCAGCTGGACGGCAACCGTGGGCACACCCCCACGGAACCGGAGCGTGCGGTGTACACCCTCCAACCCCGGCGGCGACCGGAACCCGGGCACCACAAGGGAGCGCAGACGAGCCGCTTGCCCGAGCGAACGGGCCGCGGCAGCAAATCGAAGACTCGTCGCTTCCACCGATCGCCACTCTGCCAGTGGGGTGTGACAGTCCACTGGCTGTAGGCGAGATCCCAGCCTCCTCGCGGCTGTCACGGCGGTGTGCGACGCTCTGGAGGTGGAAGCAAAGCAGGAGCTCAACCCGGCGCAGCAGGAGGTGTTGGCCGAACTCGGCGCGCCCAAAGAGCAGCGGCCCCGTTTCGACGCCATGTTGCGACACGAGCTCCAACGGGCCTTGGAGGACGGCCTCGAACCGATGCTGCCGATGCTCGACCTTCGCGAGGGCGAAAAGCCGGGCGACTCGATGTTCGTCTCCAAATACGCCCTCGGCCAGGTGCTGGGCTGTGAACGCAAGTTCGTCTTCGAGCAGGCCGAACCCTTTGAATGGAAGGTCCCGATCGCGCGCGGCACGATTGCCCACAAGGCGATCGAACTCTCGGTTCACTGGCGTCGAGAACTCGACCCGATGACACTCGTCGACGAGGCGATGGCCCGCCGCGGCGAGGGCATCGATCCCCTGGCCGACTGGCTTCAGACCATCTCCGAGACCGAACGAGCCGAACTTCGGGGAACGACCAACGATCTGGTCCTGAAGTTCCTCGAGTGCTTTCCCCCACTCAAGCCGGCCTGGTACCCGAGCACCGAGACCTCGCTGCGCGTCGAGATTCACGACCGGTTCGTGCTGAGCGGACGCTGCGACCTGTCGATCGGCGTGGCCGACGGTGATCGAGCCGGCAAAGTACTCGTCGATCTCAAAACTGGCAGCACCTCCATCCATCACCGTGACGACCTGCGTTTCTACGCCCTGCTCGACGCGATCCGCATCGGTACCCCGCCGCGCCGACTGGCCACGTATTACCTCGACCAGGGCCGCTTCCAGATCGAGGACGTTACCGAAGACCTTCTCTTCTCGACCGTCGCTCGAGTCGTCGACGGCATCGAACGGATGCTGATGCTTTCGTCCGGCCAGCGTGATGCCACCACCGCCACCGGGCCGGCCTGCCGCTGGTGTCCCGTCCGTCACGACTGTGACGACGGCAAGCGTCATCTCGCCGACGACGAGGACACCACGCTCGGCGCTGGTTGGTGATCAGTCCCGGCGGGGTGGAGCGGGTGTGGTTGGCTGGAGCTCCCCGCCGTATGCCTCGGTGATCTCGCCAGCGTCGGTGTCGAGCCCTTCGAGCCGACCGCCGACCGCAAGAAAACCGGCGATCACGAGGAACGCTCCCCCGGCCACCCCGTAGGCGAAACGCGGATCGGTGCGATCGATCAGTTGGCCGAGGATCAACTGGCCGATCGGGTTCGAGGCCGTCAACATCGACAGGTAGACCGCCAGGACCTTGGCTCGGGCCGACTCATCAACCTGGAGTTGGATCGCGGTGTTGAGCGTGCTCGCCGACGTGAGGTGGGCGGCCCCCATCATGAAGCCACCGGCAAGCGCAACGGCGAAGACCGGAGCCACCGCGATCACGAGCGCCCCCATGGCGTAGAGCACCAGTGCCGTCTGTTGAAGCTGAGATCGGCGAAACCGCTGGGCGGCGCCGGCGATGATCGGCGACATCGACACGGCGCCGAGTCCGACGAACGACAGGAGCAAGCCAAACCCCCGCTCACCCTGGTCGAAGACATCCTCGGCAACGGTGACCGAGAGCGTCTGAAGCGACAGTCCGAAAAACCCGATCATCGAGACAGTGAGGATGGCGGTGCGGATGCCCTCGCTGCGAAATGCGTAGCGGGCTGCGCCCGCGAACTCGCGGAGCGGCCGCATCCGACCTTCGGGTCGCCGGTGCACGATGTCGAGACGCATGAGCGCAAGCCCGGTGAGCACGGCGCTGTAGCTGATCGCATTGACGAAGAACGCCCAGCCGGGACCGAACCACGCGATCGCGGCGCCGCCCAACGCCGGGCCGATCATGCGGGACGCATTGAACTGAGCCGAGTTGAGGGTGATGCCAGCGAGCAACTGCTCACGAGGGACGATCTCACTGACGATCGCCTGCCAGGCGGGAAGGTTGAGGCCGGCGGTCATGCCGACCAGCGCCGAGACGGCCACATAGGCCCCAGGCGAGCGCACACCGCTGAACCACAGTGTCATCAGACCGAGGGCGACGAAGGCCTGGAGCGTCTGCGTGACAAGGAGCACCTTGCGGCGGGGATACCGGTCGGCGATCGCCCCGCCGTAGGGCCCCATCAAGGCCATCGGGAGGATCTGGGCGAAACCGGCGAAACCGACCCAGCCGGCACTGTCGGTGAGGTCGAAGACAACAAGCGGGATGGCGAGCGTCTGGAACCACCGACCGATGTTCGACGTCAAGCCACCGAACCAGAACAGCCGGTAGTTCCGAAGCCTGAAGACTGAGAAGCTCTCGCGAAGCCCTTCCGTGGCGGTCACGAGATCGAGCCGATCAGCGCCGGGAACCAGTCGGCGCGGAGCCGGTCGCCGTCGACCATCCCGTGGTCAGGGAACGGCGGCGAGGTGCGGCCGGGACGCGAGACATAGCGGGCGTCATCGCCGACAAGCCGCAGTGAGAATGCCCGCCGACGTCCGGCGCCGGGATTCCCGCGGGCGCCGTGCACGACACCAAAGTGAAAGGCGATGGCGTCGCCCGGTTCGAGTGCCCACTCGAGCACGTCGTACCGATCGGGATCGCGGTCGGGGTCGGGCACCGGCAGGTAGTCATCGGCATCCGGGTAGAAGTCGTCTCCCTTGAGCCAGCGCACCGGGAGCACATCCTTCTCCCATCGGTGGGAGCCGGCGACCAGACGCAGGGTCGTCTCGGTCGTGACCGGATCGAGCGGGATCCAGAAGCTGACCGTCTGTGCGCCGTCGACGCAGTAGTACGGGCGGTCGCTGTGCCACGGCGTGACGGTCGGTGTGCCGGGTTCTTTCACGAGGACGTGATCGTGGAACAGCTGCACGGTGTCGGACGCCATCAGCTCGGCGCCGAGGCGGGCAACATCGGAGTCACGCGCGAAGCGTTCGAACTCAGGGATGCGCCCCCAATTGACATAGTCGTCCCAGAAACGGCCCGGCGCTCCGGCGGGCACGTTCTCGGCGAAGTACTCCCCCGGGTCGGACTCGTTCGTCGCCACCCCGGCAGCGAGGGTCTCGATCCAGTCGGAGAACACACCCCGCAGCACGACAGCGCCGTCCCGGCCGAACGACTCGACCAGATCCGGTGACAAGAGCGGGAGCATCGCCGTCACCGTACCCACCTGCCGGAGGTCCGCCCGCATCTGTCCTCGCTCCGGCGCCAGGCAGGTGCCACACTGCTCGGCATGAGTCTCATCACCACCGAGGTCCGCGGCCGTGTCGGCCTGATCACGCTGAACGATCCTGACAAGCGCAACGCGATCACGCTCGCCATGAACGACGAGATCGGTTCGGCACTCGACGCGTGGGAGGCCGACGAGAACATCGGTGCGGTCGTGCTGACCGGCGCCGGTCGCGGCTTTTGCGCCGGTGCCGACCTCAACGACCTGATGGCCGGTTCGAACGCGGAAGAGATGAAGGCGATTTACGACGGGTTCCTCCGCATCGCCCACACCCCGCTGCCCACGGTCGCCGCCGTGAACGGCGCAGCCGTCGGCGCCGGCATGAACATGGTGCTCGCGTGCGATCTTGTTCTCGCCGGCCGCGAGTACGCCAAGTTCGATTCTCGTTTCCTGCAGATCGGCATCCATCCGGGTGGCGGACACACATGGCGCCTGCGCCAGATCGCCGGACGTTCCACGACGATGGCGATGGTGATGTTCAACCAGATCCTCCGCGCCGAGCGGGCGAAAGAGGTCGGCCTCGCATGGGATGTCATCGACGATGCCGACCTGGTGGACACCGCCGTCGAGATGGCTGCGATCGCCGCCGGCCAGGACCGCGAACTCAATGCCCGCACGAAAGCCACGATCCTCACGCTCGACACGGTCACCGAGTCGAACCAGGCAGTCGACTACGAGATCCACCCCCAGGTGTGGTCGATGGGCCAGCCCCCCTTCATGGAGCTCGTCACGCGACTCCAGAAGGACATCTCCTCGAAAGGCTGATCGTGGACGAACCAGGGATGGTCGACGTCGATGTCGAGGCCGGCGAGACGGTGCTCGACGTGTACGAGCGCAACGGCTGGGGCGACGGTCTACCACTCGAGGCGCCAACCCCTGAACGGGTCGACGCCATGCTTCGGGCGCTCGCTCCTGTCAACGGCAGACCCGTCGATCCTGACGAGGTGATCGCGGTGTTGCCGCCCCGTTCGGGCGAGGCGACGCGCCGCACCATCGCGATCAACGCCGTGCTGGCGGGCTGCCGGCCCGAACACCTGCCGGTGCTCATCTCCGCCGTCCGAGCGCTCGCACACCCCGACCTCAACCTCCGCGGCGTCAACGCCACCACCCACCCGGTCGCGCCGCTCCTGATCGTGCACGGACAAGCCGCGGTCGACGGCGGGTTCAACGCCGGCCTCGGCGCGTTCGGCCCGGGTAACCGGGCCAACGCTGCGGTCGGTCGAGCCCTTCGGCTGATCCTGCTCCACATCGCCGGTGCCCGTCCCGGGCCCGGCGACGCCTCGACCCAAGGCGGGCCCGCGAAGTACGGCTACTGCGTTGCCGAGAACCTCGACGAGTCGCCGTGGGGTGGCTACGCCCGCAGCGTCGGTGTCGATGCGCCGTCGGCCATCACGATCCATTGCGGCGAGGCGCCCCACAACGTCCACGACATGGAGTCCGAGGAGCCCGCTCGCATCCTCGACAAGGTCGCTTCGGCGATGACCTCCACCGGCCAGAACAACGCACCGATCAGCCAGGGCGAGTACTTCGTCGCCCTGTGCCCCGAGCACGCCGCGGCCTGCGCCGCCGACGGCTGGACCCGCGACGATGTGGCCGCCTATCTCTTCAACCAGGCCCGGATGCGGGTCAGTGAACTGAAGCGGGCGTTCGGTCTCCGAGCCTGGGCCCCGTGGATGCAGCGTCTCAGCGACGACGACCTCGTCCCCATGACCGAGGCCGCCGCCAATATCAAGGTGGTCGTCGTCGGTGGCGCCGGGAAGCACAGTTCGGTGATCCCCAGCTGGGGCATGACCCGCAGCGTCACCCTTCCCGTTGAGCCGTAGCCTGCGACCCATGACCAACTCCGGCACGCCCCAGCCGCGCCAGGCGGACACCGCCGACTTCGGCTTCGGCACCCAGATCCGCAAATCGCCGTATTTCGACGCCACCGTGCGCTGGGGTGCCACCGGCTTCTCCACTTACAACCACATGTACATCCCTCGCGACTTCGGGGATCCGGAGCAGAACTTCTGGAACCTCGTCAACGAGGCGATCCTCTGCGACGTCGCCGTCGAACGCCAGGTCGAGATCACCGGCCCCGACGCCGCCCGCTTCACCCAGCTGCTCACCTGCCGCGACCTGTCGACGATGCAGGTCGGTCAGTGCAAATACATCCTCATCACCAACGCCGAGGGTGGCCTGCTCAACGATCCCGTGCTCCTGCGACTCGCTGAGGATCACTTCTGGATCTCGCTCGCCGACAGCGACATCCTCCTGTGGGCGCAGGGTGTTGCCACCCACGCCGGCATGGACGTCTCGATCCGTGAACCCGACGTGTCACCACTGCAACTGCAGGGCCCGA
>Ga0181573_10003419_pt1 | contig 14033 bp, 15 predicted proteins | sample 101ome_25_FD_148643 | JGI IMG/M metagenome (GOLD analysis project Ga0181573, IMG submission 148643) | Coastal salt marsh microbial communities from the Groves Creek Marsh, Skidaway Island, Georgia - 101409BT metaG (spades assembly) | ecosystem: Environmental > Aquatic > Marine > Intertidal zone...
CCGAAAGCATGCCGCTCAGCGCGAGATGGCGGTCCAGATGCGCCGTGCGCAGCTCGGGGTTCCATTTGTCGCGCTGGGCGATGTTCGCCTGCACCAGCCGCAGCCGGACGTCCGGCACGAGCGTCGTCTCGGTACCCGCGAGCCGCGCGGCGCCGCCGGCCCAAAGCACGACGGGCAGCCCGAGGGTCGCCAAGAGGGTCACGAGGACTGCGTTCAGGCGGCGGCCGCCGGTGCGGCTGTCGCCACCGACGTCGCTGTCGCGCGCGGCGAGCACCGCCGGCATGGCGGCGGCGAGGACCGTGACCAGGGTCAGCCCGAGCACCCCCATCAGCGCCGCGGCCTGCATCGTCGCCGGCGTGCCGGCCCAGACATATCCGAGCAGGTTCCATGGAAAGCCCGTGAACAGGTAGCCGCGCAGGAGCTCGCTCAGGGTCCACAGGGCCGCCAGCGCACCGACCCGCGCGACCGGCGCATGCCGCAACGGCATGGCCACGAGCAGGCCGCAGGCGAGCGCGGGGAAGGCCGCCAGCGCCGCGGCCAGCCCCGGCAGCGCCAGCGGAATGAGCCAGCCGGTGCGCGCGGGATCGACGAGCAGCGGTTCGGCAATCCAGTGGACCCCGACCAGCGCATGGCCGAAACCGAACCAGAAGCCCGCCCACATGCCGGCGCGCCAAGGCCGCCGCGCGGCGTCCGTCCCATCGAGGAGCCACATGAGCCCGACGAAGGCAGGCACCAGGATCGGCACCAGATGAAACGGCGGGAGCGCAAGCGCGGAGGACGCGCCGAGGATGAGAGCCACCAGGGCGCGGCGACGGCCGCGCAGTCCGCGCAAATATTCAGACAGGCGTGTCAGCATGGGGGCTGCGCGCGCTCATTCCGTCTCCGGCCCGTCCGGGCGCTGATCGCGCACCCGCAGCCGCTTGATGCGGCGCGCGTCGGCATCGACGACCACGAACTCGACGCCGGAGGTATGGGTAACGACCTCGCTGCGGCGCGGCACCCGGTCCACGAGCGAAAAGACGACGCCCCCGAGCGTATCGACCTCCTCGCGCTCCTCGTCCTCGACGAACGGGCCGATCATCGCCTCGAGATCCTCGATCTCGGTCCGCGCGTCGGCAAGGATGGACCCGTCCGGATCGCGCGTGATCAGGAGGCCGTCCTCATCATGCTCGTCCTCGATTTCACCGACGATCTCCTCGACGAGGTCCTCGATGGTCACGAGCCCGTCCACGCCGCCGAACTCGTCGACGACGATCGCCATATGGGTCCGCTGCGCGCGCATCTCCAGCAACAGGTCGAGCACCCGGATCGACGGCGCGGCAAACAGGATCTCGCGGGTCAGCTCGCGCACGGCAAGCTTCGGGCTGCTGCGCATCGTCGCGAGCACGTCCTTGATGTGGACGAAGCCGACGACCTTGTCGAGGTGGCCCTGATAGAGCGGAATGCGGGAATGCGCCTCCTTCGAGATGAGGTCGGCGAGCGCCTCCAGCTCGGTGTCCTGGTCCGTCGCCACGATGTCGGCGCGCGGAACCATCACGTCTTCGGCCGTGAGGTCGTGCAGCTTGAGGATGTTCGCGATCAGCGCGCCTTCGTCGGGATTGATCGGCGTCGCCGCGTCATCGGTCTCCTCGATCAGCTCACCGATGGTCTCGCGAACGGAATTCTCGCCACTGCGGCCGCCGAACAGCCCACGCAGCCACTGGCCCAGTGTCCCGCGCCCGGCTGTCTCCGGGCCGGATGCCGGCATGGATTTATCGTTGCGCGGCAGGTCTGTCATGGCGCCATCCTAGCCCGTCAGGCCGCTGCTTCGCCCGCGTAGGGATCGGCGACGCCGAGCCCCGCCAGAACGGCACGCTCCAGGCCTTCCATCGCCTCGGCCGCATCGTCTTCCTGGTGGTCGAAGCCGAGAAGGTGCAGCGTGCCGTGCACGACGAGATGGCTGAGATGATCGGCGAGCGACTTTTCCTGGTCCCGCGCTTCCCGGGCGCAGGTGCCGAAGGCGACGACGACATCGCCGAGAATGCCGGCAGACACCGGCGCCTCGCTCATCGCGAACGCAAGGACATTGGTGGCCGCATCCCGATCGCGCCATGTCCGGTTGAGCGTTCGAATGTCGGCATCATCGGTCAGGCGCACCCCGATTTCCGCATTCCCCGCATCCTCGGTGCCGGCGGCGAGAGCCGCGCGCACTGCCGCGTCCACGATACCGTGGACATCCATCCCTTTGTCCTCCCAGGCCGGATCCACGACATCGACGATCACCTCGACGATGCCGGCGCTTCGCTCCGTCATTGATCCTCTTTCGCAGCCGTACGCGCCTTGTCGCGCGCGTTGTAGGCGGTGACGATCTTGGTCACCATGCCGTGGCGCACCACGTCCTCGGCGCCGAACCGGACGATGCGAACGCCGTCGACCCGGTCGAGAACATCCAGCGCATCGGCCAGCCCCGAACGCGTCCCGCTCGGCAGATCGACCTGGCTCATGTCGCCCGTGACCGCCATGCGCGACCCCTCGCCCAGGCGGGTCAGGAACATCTTCATCTGCATCGCCGAGGTGTTCTGCGCCTCGTCGAGGATGATGAAGGCGCGGGTCAGGGTGCGCCCGCGCATGAAGGCAAGCGGCGCGACCTCGATCTCGCCGCTGTTCAGGCGCTTCACCACTTGGTCGCCGGGCAGCATGTCGTAGAGCGCGTCGTAGAGCGGCCGCAGGTAGGGGTCGATCTTCTCCTGCAAATCGCCGGGAAGGAACCCGAGGCGCTCGCCTGCCTCCACTGCCGGGCGTGAAAGAATGAGACGATCCACCTTGCCCTGGATGAGATCGCTGACCGCCATCGCGACGGCCAGGTAGGTCTTGCCGGTTCCCGCCGGTCCCAGGCCGAAGGTCAGGTCCGCGTGACCCAGCGCCTCCAGGTAGCGCGCCTGTACCGGTGAACGCGGCGTGATCGTGCGCTTGCGCGTCCGGATCGCGATCCGGCGATCCTCGAGATTGCCGCTCGCGGCCATGCGCACCGCCGCCTGGACATCTCCCGGCGCGACCTCCTGCCCGCCCTTGAGGCGGCCATAGAGATCCTCGATCGCCCGGTCGGCGATTTCCCGGGACGTCTCGGGCCCCTGGATCTCGAGCTGGTTGCCGCGGTAACGCAGGGTCACGTCGAGCAGCCGCTCGATCTGCAGCAGGTGCTCGTCGTGATGCCCGAACAGTGCCGGGAGAAGCGTGTTGTCGTCGAACTGGATTTGCACCGGACGCCCGGTCGCCGTGTCAGTCGATGTCAAGCGCTCAACCTCTCCTCGGATGCCGCGGGTGCGGTCGCCGTGTCCGCGATTCGCCCCTCAAGACTGTGCGGCTTGCAAGAGTCGATGGCAACCTTCGCGACATCGCCGACGCGAAAATCCTCGGTCGCGACATGCACCGCCTGGTTGTAGGGCGTGCGCCCGACGAGCTGGCCGGGATGCCGGCCAGCGCGCTCGAACAGGACGTCCAGCGTCTGCCCGACCGTCTGCGCGTTGAACGCCTGCTGCTGGTCCTCGAGCAACGCCTGCAACTCGGCAAGACGCGCGTCCTTTTCATCCTCCGGCACCTGCCGCGGCAGGCCCGCCGCCGGGGTTCCCGGCCGGGCACTGTACTTGAACGAGTAGGCCTGGGCGTAGCCGACGTCGCGCACCAGCGCGAGCGTGGCCGCGAAATCCGAGTCGCTCTCGCCGGGAAAGCCGACGATGAAATCGCTGCTGAGCGCAAGGTCCGGCCGGGCCGCGCGCAGGGACGCAACGATCTCCATGTATCGCGCCGCGTCGTGACCGCGATTCATTGCGGTGAGAATTCGGTCGCTGCCCGACTGCACCGGCAGGTGCAGGAACGGCATCAGCCGGTCGATCTCGCCATGGGCCGCGATGAGGTCCGCATCCACATCGCGGGGGTGGCTGGTCGTATAGCGAATGCGGGCGAGACCATCGACCTCGGCCAGACGCCGGACGAGCGTCCCCAGCCCGATCTCGCCCCCCGGCTCATCGCCCGTGTCGTCAATGCCGTGATACGCGTTGACGTTCTGGCCCAGGAGCGTGAGCTCGCGCGCGCCGCCGGCGACGAGCTGCCGGGCCTCCTCGACGATCTGCGCCACGGGCCGCGAGAACTCCGCGCCACGGGTGTAGGGAACGACACAGAAGGTGCAGAACTTGTCGCAGCCTTCCTGGATCGAGAGAAACGCCGTCGCGCCCAGGGTCGCCTGGTTCGACGGACGATCGGGCAGATGGTCGAACTTGCTGTCGACCGGAAAATCGGTGTCGAGCACGCCGCGATTCCCCTCGGCGCCGGCGCGATGGGCGCGCGCCACCATCTCCGGCAACCGGTGATAGGTCTGCGGTCCGAGCACGATGTCGACGAAGGGTGCACGGCGCAGCATCTCCTCGCCTTCCGCCTGCGCGACACAGCCCGCCACGGCGATGACCATGGGCGCGTCGCCCTCCGCGGCGCGGCGATCCTTCGCTTTCCGCAATCGCCCGAGTTCCGAATAGACCTTCTCGCTCGCCTTCTCGCGGATGTGACAGGTATTCAGAATCACCATGTCCGCCGCCTCGGCCGCGTCGCCGGGGGCATAGCCGAGCGGCGCCAGGATCTCCGCCATGCGGGCGGAATCGTAGACGTTCATCTGGCAGCCGTAGGTCTTGATGAAGAGTTTCTTGGCCAAGAGCGCTTATACGGGTCGCGGCGCCGGCCGGTCCCCGGGGTGCGGATTCACGCCCGATTTTGCCGCCAACACCTTGTTATTCATCGACAATCGCACACCTAAGCCCTCGACCTCTTGGAGTCAACCCGCGCCGACGCGCGCTTCTCGCGGGGAGAGGCGAATCCCTTCTTCGCGCGGCGCAGGCCCTTCAGGTCGTTTAGCCGCGGTCGCAGGCGCCAGCGAATCCAGTCCCATTTTCCCGACGTGCCAACCATCGGCTGGATACGCCCGGACAGCGCGTCGGCATGGCTGCGCGTGATCTGCTCCTGGCAATGCTGGGCAAGCGCCTTGCGGGATTCGAACTGGTCGATGGTGACCGGCGGATGAAAGGAGACGGTCACGGTCAGCCGCCCGAGACCGACCAGGTCGGCCGCATGGCCCAACAGGTCCATGTCGCCATACCAGGCATAGTAGGGACGCAGATGCCGGCCGATCGGCACACCATCCACCCGGGAATACGTGAGCGATACGGGCTGCACCGTGAGCGGTTCGCCGCGAACGCGGTATTCCGCGACCGAGAGCAGTGCGCTCTTGAACGGCAGAATATGGTTGCCGTCGTCACTCGTACCTTCGGGAAACAGGATCATGCTGTCGCCGGCCTCCAGGCGCCGGCCCAGGGCAGTGGCCTGCAGGTGCGAGGTGCGAACCCGCCGGTCCACGAAGACCGAGCGCTGCAGCTTCGCGAGAAGCCCGAACAGCGGCCAGTCGGCGACCTCGGTCTTGGCAACGAAGGACCCCGGAATCAGGGCGCCGTAGATCGGGATGTCGAGATAGGAGCTGTGATTGGCGATAAACAGCGTCGGTCGCTTGCGCGAGCGGCGGCCGAAAACCTCGAGACGGATACCCAGGAGCCGGCAGCAGGTCCGGTGATACCAGAGGGGAATGCGGCGCGAGAGCGACAGGCGCAGCAGAAGCGCAACGGCCTGCACCGGGATCAGCGCCAGCGTAAAGGCCACATAGACCGATGCGCGGGCCGCGGCCGTCACCCTGGAATGATGGATGGTCGGCTCGCTCATGCGCCGCCGTTTGCCGCCCCGCCGTCCTCCGCGTTCCCGGCCTCGGTCCGCAGGCGGCCATAGTGGCGATAGTATTTTCCGGACACGAGGTCGGTCTTCACGACAATGCAGACATCCGTGGTGTTGAACTGATGATCGACGACCGCGCCATCGCCGACGAAACCGCCCAGCCGCAGATATCCCTTCAACAGGGGCGGCAACGCGGTGACAGCAGCCTTCTTGTTGATGTCGTCGGGCGGCATGAAATCCATGCCCACATGTAGATGGGGCAGCGCAACCGGCCGCATCTCCTCGGGCGCGAGGTGGAAGTGATGCAGATAGCTGAGCGGAAGCGCGAGGCTCTCGGGATCGACGCCATGCAGGCTCGCGCAGCCGAACATCAGCGCTATGTCGTGATGGAACACGAAATGGGCGATGGCCGCCCACAGAAGCTGCATCGTCGGGCGACCGCGATAGTCCCGGTCGACACAGGAACGGCCCAGCTCGAGCAACTCCCCGTCATAGCCCATCAGGGGCGCGATGTCGTATTCGCCCGCCGAATAGAAACGGCCGAACCGGCGCGCCGTCGTCCCGCGCAGCAACCGGTAGGTCGCGATAATGGACTCCGGCCCGGCGCCCCGCGCGGTGTCGCAGACGAGCAGGTGCTCGCAGACCTCATCGAACGAATCGATATCGCGCCGCAACCGCGCCATCTCGGCGTCCGGCTTGGCCTTCATCTCGTCGTAGAACACGCGATATCGCAGCGCCTGGGCTGCGAGGATGTCGTCCTCGCCGCGCGCCAGGCGTACGCTCAGCGTACCGGTGCCGAGAGTTGCGAGCGCGGCATCGAGGCTCTCGGGCGCGCCGCCGTCTCCGTCCGCGAGTTCGTTCATTCGTTGGGCGCTTGCATGGGATCGCGGCGGCCCGTCAATCGGCGCCGTCGTCATCCGCGGACTTGAGCGGCATCGCAAAGAGCTCGAGCCGATGATCGACCAGCTCATAACCAAGATCGCGCGCGATCTTGGTCTTCAGCGCTTCAATCTCCTCGTTGAAGAACTCGATCACACTGCCGGTCTTCACATCGATCAGATGATCGTGGTGGTCATCCTGCACTTCCTCGTAGCGCGCGCGCCCGTCGCCGAAGTCGTGCTTCTCGAGGATGTCCGCCTCCTCGAACAGCCGCACGGTTCGATAGACGGTTGCGATCGAAATCCGGGAATCCAGCTTCGTCGCCCGCCGATAGACCTGGTCCACATCCGGATGGTCGTCGGATTCCGACAGCACGCGCGCGATGGTCCGGCGCTGATCGGTGAGCTTCAGGCCGCGCTCGGAACAAAGTTGTTCGATCCGTGAGGGTGCTTCGTTCGTCATGCCCGCCCGGCCAGGTCCGTCTCTGTCACTGGTATCTTCACGTGCCCAATATAGGGCAAATACCGACTCGCGGCGAACACGCTGCGAGCGGAAATCGGGGATATCGGCCCGCCTATTTCTTGCCGCGCTTGCCGAGGCCGATTTTCTTGGCGAGCTGGCTGCGCTTCTTCGCGTAGTTGGGCGCGACCATCGGATAATCGGCCGGCAGGCCCCATCGCTCGCGATATTGCTCGGGCGTCATGTCGTAGGAGGTCTTCAGGTGGCGTTTCAGCATCTTCAGCTTCTTGCCGTCCTCCAGACACACGATGTAGTCGGCGGTGACCGACTTTTTCACCGGAACCGCCGGGGACAGGCGCTGCTGCTCACCCGACGCGCCGCCGGTGTCAGTCAGGCTGGCATGCACCTGCGCAATCAGTTGCGGAAGCTCGTTCGCCGGCAACTTGTTGTTGGACACATGGGCCGCGACAATATCGGCGGTCAACTTCAACAATTCTGCGGAACTCACCTGTTCATTCATCGGCTTCTACCTTATCCGGGGTAACAACTTGGACTATTTGTCCGAGTATTTAATCGCCGCTCCGCGTTTGTCCAAGTCTTTTCGTTCCACAATCACAGCCGCCGCCTCAAGTCGCCGGATTCCGTGCATATATGATTGCATCGACGGGGTTTTTTCCACCGCGGTAATAGTCGGGACGGCGCCCGGATGCGGTGAACCCGGCCGACTCGTAGAGCGCGATCGCCGGCCGATTGTCGACCGCGACCTCCAGCGTGACACGGGCGTCGCGCGGCAGCCGCGCGAAGAAACCGGCCAGGAGCGCACGCGCGACCCCGCCACGCCGCATCGACGGCGTCACGCAAAGTGTAAGAATTTCACCCTCGCCCGCGACCTGCCGGCCGACCAGGAGCCCGGCGATATCGTCATCCGCAAACCGCGCGATCAGCGCGACCGTTGTCGGCACGCGGAGAATCGTCCGGAACGCATCGGCCGACCAGGGCGTTTCGGGAAGCGCGGCAAAGCACTGCGCATGCAGATACGCCAGATGTGCCGCGACCGAGACCGGCGCCGGGTCCGTCCGCACGTCGCCAGCGGATACCAAGGCGCCGCTACCCGCGCAGGATCTGCCGGTCGGCCGCCGGCGGGCTCGTGTCCGGCGGGCGGAGATACATCGGTCGCGGCGGCGCGACATCCGCCTCACCCGTCCAACGCTCTGCGGCCAGCGCCGCCAAGGTCGCGGCGCTCGCATCCTGTTCGCGGAACGCAACGGCACGTACCGTCGGCTGCTGCTCCGCGAAACGCCCGACCGCGTCGCCGGCCGCCGTCGCGAGTCCGTGTTTTGCGATCTCCGCCGCCGCGCGTTCGCCGTCCATGACGTCCGGCCCGCCATGGGGCGCATCGTCCGCGGCGAAGGCCTGGCCATAGAACGCCGCGCGCTTCGTTTCGAGAAGAATCATCAGCGGACCATCGGCCCCGCCTTCCCGTGCGCGCCGCAGATGTACATCGAAGCTGCCGATACCGATCACCGGCACATCGAGCGCGAGGGCCAGCCCGCGGGCCGCCGCAATGGCGATGCGCAATCCGGTATAGGCACCCGGCCCGGTTGTGACCGCGACGAGGTCGAGCGCGCCAAACCCGGTTTCGCCGACAACCGCCTCCGCCATCGGCATCAACGCCTCGGCATGGCCGCGCGCCATGGCCTCCCATCGCTCGGAGGCAACGCGGCCGTCCGCCCACAGCGCGGCAGAGCAGGCATTGCCCGCTGCATCCAGTGCCAGGATGTTCGGCTCGGAGATCGGGCTCATCTTCTCGCGTTTCGTCGAATCCGAACCCGGGTCTAGCATCGCGACGCGGCAAAGGCGACCCGCGCCCGAGGACTCCCATGAACGACACACCGACCAAACCCGCCACCTATGTGGAGATCGCGCCGCCGGCCTACGATGTCGATATCCATCTGGCCTACGCATCCGCGGACAACTTCACGGGCAAGCCCGTCTACGCGAACGCGCACTGCTTCCTGCACGTGGAAGCGGCCGGGCACCTGGCGCGGGCGATCGAACTGGCGGGCCGTCTCGGCCACAGGCTTCTCGTCTTCGACGCGCTGCGGCCGAGCGAGGCGCAGTGGGCCCTGTGGAACCACACGCCGGACCCCGATTTTCTGGCCGACCCGCGGCGCGGTTCACCGCACAGCCGCGGCGTCGCTGTGGACCTGACGCTCCTCGACAGTTCGGGAACACCCCTCGACATGGGCACCGCCTTCGACGCGTTCACGCCGCTGTCCCATCACGGCGCAGAGGTGTCGCCGGAGGCGCAACGCAACCGGCACCTGCTCCTGGGGATCATGTCCACCGCGGGATGGGACTTCTACATGAAGGAATGGTGGCACTATCAGCTCTTCGACCCGCGCCGTTACCCGCTGGTTGAGGATCGTGATCTCGGAAAACCGATGATGGGCCCGGCTTGACCGTCGGGTCTTGCGGCGCAAATCCGCTCAACGGTAACGTTCCGTCAATATTTCACGCGGCCTCATGACACCACCTTAACTGGAGACACGGGTGAAAAGACGAGCATTGAGCATGATACCGCGACGCGGACGCGCCGCCCTGGCCGGAGTCCTGGCGGGCGCCGCGGTCTGGCTTGCGCACATACCGCCGGCCGTCGCGGCGGATTCGGCCGTGATCCTGATATATCACCGGTTCGGCGAGAACGCCTTCCCGTCAACCAACATCCGGCTCGAGCAGCTCGACGCGCATATCGCGGAACTCTCGTCCGGCCCCTACACGGTCATGTCGGTGCCGGACATCGTGTCCGCCATTCGCGAGGGGCGCGAACTCCCGGACCGTACCGTCGGCATCACCATCGACGATGGCTACCGCTCGATCTACACCGAGGCCCTGCCACGCTTCCGGCGCGCCGGCTTTCCGTTCACGGTCTTCGTATCGACCGATCCGATCGACCGCGGGTTCGCCGATTTTATGACCTGGGACCAGGTGCGCGAGCTACGCGATGCCGGCGTGACGATCGGCGGCCACACGGCGACGCACCTCCACATGGCCGCCAATTCCGTCGCGCGCAACGAGGCGGATATCGAGACTTCCAACACGCGCTACCGGGCCGAACTCGGCGTGATTCCGCCGCTCTTCGCCTATCCATTCGGCGAGGCCAGCACCCGGGTCCAGCGCGTCGTCCAGGACGCGGGCTACACCAGCGCCTTCGGCCAGCAGTCCGGCGCGCTCGACGCCTCGACCGACCCCTACTACATGCCGCGCTTTGCCCTGAACGAGGCGTTCGGCGACATGGAGCGCTTTCGTCTCGTGGCGAACGCGCTGCCGATCCCGCATCGCGACATGACGCCGTCCAATCCCATGCTCACCCAGAACCCGCCGTTCTTCGGATTCACGCGCATGGAAACCGCCGCGAACATCAAGGGGCTCGCCTGCTACGCCGCGGACCAGGGCCAGGTCCAGGTCGAGGAAATCGGCCCGCGAATCGAGGTGCGCATGAACGGCCCCTTCCCGAGCGGTCGCGCGCGCATCAACTGCACCGCGCTCGGCCCGGAAGGCCGCTGGCACTGGCTGGGGATGCTGTATTACGTGCCGCACTCCTGAGGCGCGGCGGGGCCGTCGCTAACGCGAGGCGACCTGCACGGCTTCGGAATCGAGCGGATCCGTGGACAGCCGCACCGCTTCGAAATCACCGAGCTTGTTCGTCCGGATGAGCCCGATCAGCGCGTTCACATACTCGTCGCGCCGCTCGGAGTAGTTCACCAGCGTGCGCGCCAGCGCGCGCGGATCGAGCTGAATGTCCCGCGTCCGCATCTGCGCGCGCGCGACCCGATAATCCTCGTAGGCGAAGTGGCGGTTCAGGTTCACGACATAACTGCGCACACTGTCGAGAAGGCTGTCGAACGCACGCACCTCGAAACGGGCACCGTCCGGCCGTTCCTCGGGTACGAAGCCCGTGCCCGCGCCCCAGGCGCGCTGGCCGAACAGCGCGTTGCCATTGCGCGCGAAGCGGGAACGGCCCCAGCCGCTCTCCTCGATGGCCTGCGCGAGCGCAACCGTCGGCGACACGGTATCGACACGCCGCAAGAGAGCCGCGAAGTCGCCGGGCGCGGCCCGGTACTTGTCCGCGAGGCGGTCGAGCCAGGCCTGCTCGTCGTCGGAGAGATCATGGCCCGACAGAACATGCTCCTCGAGAGCGATCAGCCGGCGACGCTCGATCTCGACCTCTTCGTTGGCCTTGAGGATCAGCGGCAGCATGGTGCGGATGAAGGTTCGCTTGCGCTCCTCGACGACCATCCGGGTATCGAAATCGGCCGGCAGGGACTCGACGAAGAGGCGCGGAACACGCGCGTCGCCACGGCGAATCTGGCGCAGGGAATAGCCGGTCCCGTCGAGCAGCTCGTGCAGGCCGTCGGCCGACGCGACATCGAGCATGTCGTCGTCGATATCGGCGATCTGCGGTCGCGTGGTCTCGAAATCGATCTGCGGCAGCGCAATCCAGTCGAGGGCCGCGCGGGCCGGCCGGTCCACCGAGGTGCCTGCCACAACGCCACCGATCGCGGCAGCGGCGATAACCGTGACCGCGAGAGCAGTGCGCTTGTTTCTCCGAAGCTTTGGAATAATGCCCCTCATTCCGACACGCTCCCCCACGTTGCCGCGGGCCAGGGGCGCATCAACTTTTATGCGTATTCAAACTGTTCGGCGAGCCGGGACTTGGTCCCGGTTCGCCATGCTCATCCTCTGTTTTTCGACAATCGCCGCTAGGCGACGGCCTGCACCTCGTCCACTTCCGGCACATAGTGCCGCAGCAGATTCTCGATCCCCATTTTCAGGGTGGCCGTCGAGCTCGGGCAGCCGGCGCACGCGCCCTGCATCGTCAGGAAGACCACGCCGTCCTCGAACCCGTGAAACACGATGTCGCCGCCGTCCATCGCCACGGCCGGGCGTACGCGCGTGTCCAGCAGCTCGACGATCTGGGCGACCACCTCGGCATTCTCGCCATCGGCTTCGGCGTGCACCGGCGCGGCGGCTTCGCGCATCACCGGGTCGCCCGACGTGTAGTGCTCCATGATCGCGCCGAGCACCGCAGGCTTCAGCACCTGCCAGTCCGCCTCCGGCGCCTTGGTCACCGTCACGAAATCGCTGCCGAGGAACACGGCCGTGACCTCCGGCACCGCAAACAGGCGCATCGCCAGTGGCGACGTATCCGCGGTCTCCCGGCTGGGGAAATCCGCCGTGCCCGCGGCAAGCACCTCGCTGCCCGGGAGGAACTTCAGCGTCGCGGGATTGGGTGTCTCTTCGGTCTGGATAAACATCCGGTACCTTGCCTCTTTGCCTGTGGAAACCACATTCACACGCGTGGCGGGTCCCTTGTTAACGATTCGACGGGACTTCCGTTAACGAATCGCCATGTCCGGACCTCGTTGGAGGGGGAATTTGGTCAGATTTCCGGAAGAATCAAGTCCTGTTTTTCCTCGGTCATGGTTAACGGGGGACCGTGTTACGGTTAATTTTCACCGCCGAAAGGCCCCGAACACATCAGGAACACCCGGTATCCGCCGCACATTGCCGCACGCCAACCGAAAGCACCGTCCTGGAATCACCACCTGTGGATAGCGAAACACTTGTGTCGGAAAATCGCAGCCCGGAAGCCTCTGCGGCCAACCTTCCCGGGCCGGACTACCAATGTCCGGTCTTCGAATGGACCGAGAATTTCGGACGCTACGCCGAATCCATCCCAACGCTGATCGGCGAGGTCGGACGCCGCTTCCAGGAATGCGGCCTGCCGCTGGCGCGCCTGAGCGTCGTGATCCGCACCCTGCACCCCCAGATCGCGGCGGCCGGTTTCGTGTGGAACGGCGAGACCCGCGAAATGACGGAGTTCACCGGCGACCACCAGTCGCAATCGAGCGAGTCCTTCCAGCGAAGCCCGGTGCGGGTGGTCTTCGAGGGTGCGCCCGGTCTGCGCCGACGCCTCGCGGACCCGGACTGCCCGCGCGACTTCCCGATCCTCGAGGAACTCGAGGCCGAGGGCGTAACCGACTACGTGATCCTCCCGATCCCCTTCTCCAACGGACAGACCTATGCCTGCTCCTGGGCGACCAAGGCGCCCGGCGGGTTCCCTGACGCGGCCCTGGAACGCATCACCGCGCTCATGCCGGCCTTCGCGCTGGTCATCGAGATTCTCGCGGTCCGCATGATCGCGCGGAACCTGATGGACACCTATCTCGGACACAGCGCGGGCGAGCGCGTGCTCCAGGGCCAGATCTATCGCGGTGTCAACGAGACGATCGAATCGGTGGTCTGGATCTCGGACCTGCGCCGCTTCACCCGCATGTCCGACGAGTTCGCGCCGCCCGTGATGCTCGGAATCCTGAACGACCACTTCGAGCGGGTCGTCGGCGCGATCGCCGCGCAGGGCGGCGAGGTCCTCAAATTCATGGGCGATTCAGTGCTCGCGATCTTTCCCGTCGACCCGGAGCTCGGCGCCCGGCCTGCGATTGACGCGGCCCTCACCGCGGCACGGGATGCCACGGAGCAGGTTGCGGCCGGAAACGCGGCACGGCGCGAGAAGGGGTTGGACGAAATCGATTTCGGCATCGCGCTGCATCACGGCACCGTCGTATACGGAAACATCGGCGCGCCGGACCGGCTCGACTTCACCGTGATCGGCCCCGCCGTCAATCAGACGGCGCGGATCGAGGCGCTGTGCCGCACGCTCGACCGGCAGGTGCTGGTGTCCCAGCGCATCGCCGAGGGCACGGACGCGGAGCTCGTATCGCTCGGGTTCCAGGCCCTGCGCGGCGTGCGCGAGCCGCAGGAGATCTTCACCCTGCCGGAATTCGCCTGACTGGCCGGTCGGGCGCCTAGCGCCCAAGGAAGCCGACGATCTCGTGCACTTCCCTGATCACCGGCGCCGCGATGGCTGCGGCCCGCTCCGCGCCGTC
>Ga0181573_10003422_pt1 | contig 14028 bp, 8 predicted proteins | sample 101ome_25_FD_148643 | JGI IMG/M metagenome (GOLD analysis project Ga0181573, IMG submission 148643) | Coastal salt marsh microbial communities from the Groves Creek Marsh, Skidaway Island, Georgia - 101409BT metaG (spades assembly) | ecosystem: Environmental > Aquatic > Marine > Intertidal zone...
TCCGCAAGGTGTAGCGACCAATTTGTACTCTGCGGCTAATCCACTCTCTATTGCGGTGCAGATTGTCGATGTCAATGGCGATGTGGTACCGGTTGATGGTGAATTGATCTTGATTGAGGCTGAGGTCGGCACGTTGAATCCCGCCAATGGTCAGGCTGTAACGCAGGTTGGTACTGCTGATTACACGCTTACCTTTGATGAGACTGTGGGCGCGGGATTCATCACCGCGACCTGGTCCGATGGTGAAAACATACTCCGAGCGCAGAAGGCGGTGCAGTCGACGGTTGAGAATCCCTATGAACTTTCTCTCGCGCGTTCCGGAGGTGTGTTATCGAACGCCAATCCAATTACAGTCACCGTGACCGTGGTGGATGACGCGGGCCAACCGATTGCAGCGGGTGAGATTGTCGAGTTTGCGACCACCCTTGGAGCCCTCGATGTGAACTCGGCACTGACCAACGCTGCAGGTCAGGCAAGTTTTGATCTGCGGTTTAACGGTGAGGTTGGCGCCGGAGTTGTCTCGGCACAATACACGACTGCGCAAGGTACTTTTAGTAATAGTCTCAACATCGAAGCGGTTGCCGAGAATCCCTATTCGCTCACCCTGACACGCTCAGCGGGCATGCTTTCGGTCAACAATCCCATCGACTTATCGGTCACGGTTCTCGATGCCGGTGGTCAGCCGGTTGGTGCTGGCGAAATCGTGACGCTCGCGACAACCGTGGGCAGGTTAGACCAGCTGTCTGCGCTCACCAATGCCGCGGGACAAGCGAGCTTTACCCTGAGTTTCGCTGGCCAAGAGGGCGCGGGGACGGTGACCGCGCGGTACACATCGGCAGAGGGGACCTTTAGCAGTAGCGTCAATATCGAATCGGTCGATGAGCCCTATTCGATCACGCTGAATCGCTCTCCCGGTGTGCTATCAGTGAATAACACTATCACGGTGTCGGTCACGGTACTTGATGTGAATGGGCAGCCTATACCGGCTGGCGAAATTATCAACATTTCAACGTCGTTGGGCGCTCTGAATGTCAGCTCCGCTCTGACCGACGCGACGGGTCAAGTGGGCTTTGAGATTAGTTTTAATGGGCAAATTGGAGCCGGCACGATTACTGCACGCTATACCACGTCTCAGGGCACGGTCAGCAATAGCGTGAATATCGAGGCGGTCAACGTACCACCTAGCGACCGTGCGCTGTTGTTCCTTGAGACTGAGACGCCGGCGGGCGTCTCAAGCGCAATCTTCTCGGTTGATGCCCCCCTAACGGTAACAGCGACGCTCTTTGCCGCTGACGGTGTGACGCCATTGGCGGGTGAAATCCTCGGTTTGGCGACCACCATCGGCTCGATCGTTCCAAGCAATGGTCAAGTGCTGACTGATGCGCTAGGTCAGGCGCAGTTTGCTTTGAATGCGACTTCAGTGACCGGTGCCGGAGTCATCACGGTGACCTATGACGACGGCTCGGAGGTTATCTCGCGCCAGCAAAATGTGCAGGCCATCGCGACGAGTGACAAATACAGTCTAGAGATCACGACGGTGGGCAATGGCGGCATTCTGTCCAATGCGCAGTCGGTGGCAGTGATTGCGACCTTGTCATCAACCGATCCATTGAATTACCCCGTAGCCGACCAGCTGATTACGCTGGAGAACGACCTCGGCATTGTGACGCCCGGCAATGGTAATGCGCGTACAGATGCCAATGGTGAGGCTGAATTTTTAATTAGCTATGACTTTGTTGTTGGCGCAGGCGTGGCCACGGTGAGTTTTATCTCGCCCGAGGGGACCCTCTCGGATTCTGCGGTGATCGAGTCCCGCCTTGCCGGTGGTGGCGGTGGCGGTGGCGGTGGTACGGGCCCTGTCGCGGGTGCGCCTGCTGCGTTGGCGATTGTGTTGACCGATCCGCAAGGTGTAGCGACCAATTTGTACTCTGCGGCTAATCCACTCTCTATTGCGGTGCAGATTGTCGATGTCAATGGCGATGTGGTACCGGTTGATGGCGAGCTGATTGCTCTGGATGCTGAAGTCGGCGCCATCAGCCCGAGTAATGGTCAGGCTGTGACACAGGGCGGTGAGGCAAGTTTCGTGCTCATCTTTGACGGAACTGTAGGCGCGGGATTCATCACCGCGACCTGGTCCGATGGTGAAAACACACTGCGAACGCAGAAGGCGGTGCAGTCGACGGTTGAAAACCCTTATTCAATTACGCTGACGCGATCTTCTGGTCTGCTGTCGATCAATAATGCAATCACGGTGACCGCTACAGTCCTCGATGATGAAGGTAATCCAGTAGGCGCCGGTGAGATCGTGTCATTCTCAACAACGCTGGGCAGTGCCAGTGTGACCTCAGCGCTCACGGACGCTTCCGGCCAGGCGAGTTTTGAGGTGCGCTTTAATGGTCAGGTGGGTGCGGGAACGGTGACTGCGCGCTACACAGCCTCAGAGGGCACCTTTAGTAATTCACTGAACATAGAGGGCGCAGATGAGGCGCCGCCCTATTCAATCGTGATCGATCGAATCGAGGATGCGTTCGGCGCGACCACGACCTATTCATCAGCTCGATCTGTCACCGTGTGGGTGCGTCTTGAAGACGCGTTAGGGGTGGGCCTTGATAACCGCGTCGTGAGTCTGTCATTGAGTGGTGTGTCTGGAGTCATTACGCCTAACAACCGCGCAACATTGACCGACAACGGCGACGCGAGTTTCACAGTTGGCTATGGCGGCACGACCGGTGCAGGACAAGTGACCGCGAGTTTTAACGGGCCGCTGGGTAGCGTCACTGATGTGGTCGCGATCGAAGCCATTGTCCCCGATCTGGATATTGGTACTTTGGATGATGCGGGTGACTTTGTCAGTGGCGTGATTCGGGTGCTTCCTGAAAGCGCTACGGTGAGCTACCGGGGAAGCATCGAGTTATTCGTCGCGGTCGCCAATGCGGCGGGCACCGAACTGATCGATACTGCGCAGACCCTGCGCTTCAGCAGCGGCTGCTTAAATAACGCGTGGGCGACACTCGATTCTGGTTTAACAACGACCACCCGTGACGGCGTGGCGGCTGTGACCTATCTAGCGACAGAAAACTGTTCAGCGAGAACAGATACCGTGACCGTTGAGTTAGTACAGCCCGGTGTGACCTCGCCCGTGACTGCCTCGGTCGATTTAACCCTGGCGGCCGAGCCCGGTGCTGGGGATCGGTTTTTGACGTTTGTCAGCGCGAGCCCCCGCGCCATCGCGCTACAGGGTACGGGGGGTGGCACGTCGCTTGAAGAGCGTTCGCTGGTCACTTTTGAAATTCTCGATGGGTCGGGAGAGCCTGTCGGAGGCCAGTCAGTGGTTTTTGCATTGAGCACTGAAACCGGGGGTATTAGCTTGTCTGACACGACAGGTACCACGGATGCGAACGGACAAGTCAGCGTCACGGTCAACTCGGGTATTTTACCCTCGCCGGTTCGCGTCATAGCAACGACATCAAAGACCGGTGGTGATCCGTTGTTGGATGAGCCCATATCCGTGGTCTCAGATCAGCTCAGTATTTCAGCAGGCATTGCGACTCAGGCGCGGTTTGCTGTTGTTGCTGATACCTTAAATCCAGCCAGTGCGGCCGTGGTTGATGGTGTTCAGGTGAGGGTGACAGCGAGTGCCTATGACCGATTCGGTAATCCGGTGCCGGATGGCACGACGGTGAATTTCTCCTCGCAATGCGGTGGTATTGGCCTAGCTACACCATCGGGCTCTTGTACGACGGTTACCGGACGTTGTTTCGTCAACTGGATCAGCCAGCCATCGAGCTTGGATCAATGCGCTGATAATCGCGTCACGATCCTGGGTTATTTGATTGGTGAGGAGCGCTTTGAGGATACGAATGCAAATGGCACCTATGAATTAGCTGAGCCATTTGATGACAACAGCGAAGCCTATCGAGACGATAATGAAAATGAAGCCTATGACGGTGGTGAATACTTCGTCGATGTCGAGGTTGATGGAACGTTTGCCCCAACAACCCCCATCACCGGCGCGCTCTTCAATGGCCTTGCATGCCCCGCAGACTCGACCGATTGCTCGCGTGATCTGGTCTCGGTGTATGCCAACCTAGAGCTGGTTGCAGGCCCTAATGATGCCGCAGATCTCGTGGTGGCGTTGTATGCCGCAGACGATTTAACGACACCCTTAGATCCGACTGTGGATACAGTGACCGCGGGCAGTTATGTCTTTGCAATTAACGATAGCTTCGGGAATATCCCGCCGTTAGGTACCTCAGTTACCGCGACGGCGACAGGGGAGTGCGAAGTCATTAGTCCAGCTGGAGCGGCACCCAATAGCAGCGCATTGGCGCCGTATTTATACGGAATTACAGTGCGCAGTGAGGCTGATGATGCCGCCACCGACGACTACCTCGAGATCACTTACCGTATTCCCGACGGCAGTGGGAATGAAATTCAGTATGTGATTGACTGTGCCCCTTGAGCGGGACAGACAAATGTGAAAGAGCGCTTTGGCGCTCTTTTTTTTTGGCTGCTCGAGAGTTGTCAGTGGCTACTCGATTGGCCTAGTCTTCTTCAAGTTGTGATCGCTTTTTGGAGGTGGCGATGTTGCTACATCAACCGGTCGACTACCATGCTGACCTGAGACCCCTGCGGCCGGCAATTGATGCGCATGATCATGTCTGGTGTTATCGCGATTTAGTTGCGCACTCCCACGCCATCGCACGATTTTTGCAATCGCAAAATGTGCAGGTGGGCGAGCGGATCGCTGTACTCGGTTTGAACTCCGCGACACACTTCGCCTTGTACTTAGCGGCGAGTCGTATCGGTGCGGTGACCGTATCGGTGAATTTCAGGCTGGCGCCCGCGGAACTCGCGTTTATTTTAGATGACGCTCATGCGCGCATCTTATTCGTCACCGATTCGAGTTTTGACGAAACGGTTACCGAGACCATCGCGCAGCGAACTGGAGACACACATTTGGTCGCCGATCGCGATGATGCCGCGACATCGTTACGGGCGACCTTGGAAACAGCCGGGCCGGAAGTGGTCCGCGCTGAAGCCGTCGATGAAAATGAGGCGGTTTTGCAACTCTATACGAGCGGTACTACAGGCAAGCCCAAAGGCGCCGTGCTGTCGCATCGCAATGTGAGCTCGCTCGTTGGCATGATGGCAGTCACCAATGATGGCCAATACACATCAACCAACGTTGATCTAACGGTCGCACCACTGTTTCATATCGGCGGTGTGGGTGTGGGTTACATTATTTTAGCGACGGGCGGTCACTGTATCTTACAGGAAGCCTTCGATCCGGTTCGGGTTGTCGAAACGATTCAATCTCGACGCGTGAATACGATGTTTATGGTGCCGGCGATGATACAGGCGATCGTCAAATTGGTGCCGAATATTGAAGACTATGATCTCAGTTCTTTGCAGAGCATCGCCTATGGTGCGGCACCGATCAGTGCGTCGTTGCTGCGCGAAGCGCTCGACCTTTTTGGCTGCAAAATGCAGCAGGTCTACGGCATGACTGAAACCACCGGCACGGTGGTTGCCTTGTCCTTCGATGACCACCAGCGCGCATTGGCGGGGGAGGAGCATCTTCTGCGGTCCTGTGGCAAACCGTGCCCTGGCAATGAGGTAAAAATTATTGATGATGATGGCGCCGAGCTGGGAGCCAATCAAACCGGTCAAATCTGTCTGCGATCTTCGAGCAACATGCTGGGCTACTTCAATCGTGCGCAGGCGACTGCCGATACAATACAAGATGGCTGGGTGCATACCGGGGATGCGGGCTTCCGAGACGCGGAAGGCTTTGTTTTTTTGCGTGACCGGTTGAAGGATATGGTTGTCAGCGGCGGCGAAAATATTTATCCAGTCGAGGTTGAAAATATTCTGGCGGCGATGCCCGGCGTGATTGAAGTGGCCGTTATTGGCGTCCCCGATGAGCAATATGGCGAGGCGCTTTTGGCGGTATTTGCTTTAAAACCGGATAGCCCAGTGACACTGGAGTCCATGATTGAGCACTGTCGCGGTCAGCTGGCCGGCTACAAGATTCCGAGACAATTGCAGGTGGTCGATGCTTTACCGAGAAACCCGTCAGGCAAGGTGCTCAAAACGGTGCTGCGAGAGCCTTGGTGGGAAGGGCATGAGCGCAGAATTGGGTGAATTGACGATGAAACTTTTTCAATGGCATGCAAAACCCATCAAACGTCAGCAGGTTATCTTCGGTTGGTCTGATTATCAGGTGGTGTGGTGAGCGTACTTGAAAGGCCTGATCACAGGGGCGCTACTCTACTGGTGCTGGTTATTCTGGTGAGCGCAATGTCAATAAGATCAGCGCTTAGCTGATCGTTCCGGTGACGCGGACCCGTTTCGAACCTACCGTCGGAGCCGCTGCATGGCGCGCCCTCGCTGCAGCGATACGTCCGTCAATACTGTTCTTCACCGCGATTAAAACACCGGTAATAATGAAAGCGCCCGGCGGGAGGATCGCAACAAGTAGTGGCTGATAGTCCGCAAATAGAACGATCTGCCAGCTTGAGGCGGTATCACCAAATAACAGGTCCATGTTGGCGAATAACCCGCCTGTACCCAAGAGCTCTCGCAGCGCGCCGAGAAGTATCAAGACGAGGCCAAAGCCGACCCCCATAATAAAGCCGTCATAGATGGCGGCAGGCAGGGCATGTTTACGCGCGAAGCCATCAGCTCGTCCAAGGATGATGCAGTTCGTCGTAATAAGTGGCAGGAAGATGCCCAATATTTGGTACAGCTCATAGGCGTAGGCCTGCATCAGGAGTTCTATGGTCGTCACCGCGGCGGCGATGATCATCACAAAGGCGGGCAGTCGAATAGTCTCTGAAGTGACGTTGCGGATAAGCGACACGCAGGTATTGGATACGACCAGAACAAATAAAGTGGCCACGGCTAGCCCCAGTGCATTGACGACTGACCCGGTGACCGCTAGCAGAGGACACAGTCCAAGGAGTTGTACTAGAGCCGGGTTGTTTTTCCACAGCCCGTTGTGGGTCAGTGTCGCCAGCGATGTGTCACTCATAACTGTCTCCCGTACCTGCGACAGTCTCGAACAACTGATCGCGGTGTAAATCCACGTACTCTAGCGTCCGGCGCACAGCTGCAACTGAGGCGCGCGGGGTAATGGTCGCCCCCGTGAATTGATCAAACACGCCGCCGTCTTTGCGGACAAACCAATCGGCACGAGTCGCTGAATTCAGGCTTCGATTGTTAAAACCTAGAATCCACGGTGATTTTTTGAGATCGACCTTGTCGCCGAGCCCTGGTGTCTCACGATGACTGACGGCGCGGACACCTGCCACAGTCCCATCGACTCGAATCCCGACGAGAAAACGGATATCCCCGCTGTAGCCATCACGCGCGGTGGTGGGCAGGATGACGCCGACGACTCGGCCTTCGCGGCGCGCAATATAACCGCTGCGCGACTGACGAAGATTCAGTAACGGATCGTTGGCCGGCAGCTGTATTGGCTCGTCGATCAAACTATTGTCGTGGGTTTCTTTGGGGAAGATCTCCAGCAGCTGTCGCGCCTCGGCTTCGCGTTCTGAAGCAATGATCGCATCGCGTGTATCGCGCTCAGTCCAGACGATTGCCAGCGTGGTCATTGCGGCGAAAGCGCCGAGCCACAGCCCGTTTCGTGATATTGCGCCAAGGAGTGTCACGCGTCGTCTTCCTTCTGACTGCCATAGACGCGCGGCTGAGTGTATTGATCGATCAACGGTGCCGCAAAGTTGAGAATCAGCACCGCGAAGGCCACCGCATCGGGATAGTTACCGAAGACGCGAATCAAATAGACCAAAAGGCCAATCAGCGCGCCAAACAGGAGTCGACCACGAGTCGACACGGCGGAACTCACGGGATCTGTCACGATAAAGAACGCACCAAACATGGTCGCCCCACTCAGCAAATGAAAGGTCATTGACCCTCCGCCGGTGGAACTGCCACCGTCAAAGCCAAGTAGTGCGCACACTGCGAGTGTGAGTAGCATCGCCCCGGGCGCATGCCAAGTGAATAGCCGCTGTTTCAGCAGCCAAAGTCCCCCAACCAAGAAGGCGATGTTGACCCATTCCCAAGCGCGCCCACCCCAGCGACCGAACTCCGGCGCCGTGCGAGCCATATCCTCGAACATCATTCCCTTATTTTGGCGCCAAAGATCGAGCGCAGTGGCGGCTGTGGCGCCATCATAGTGCGCGGGCAGGAATAATGCTTCTAGCGCATCAAGTAGCCCAGGGACTTCCGCCAGACCACGTGGTGCCTGCCAACTGCTCATTTGTACGGGAAAGGAAATGAGTAAAACGACATAACCCACCATGGCGGGATTAAAGGGGTTGTAGCCCAAGCCGCCGAAAACCTGTTTGCCAAGGAGCACCGCACAGGCAATTCCCACCGCGATGAGCCACCACGGTGAGTAAGGCGGGAGCGCGATGCACAAGAGTGTTGCGGTGACCAGGGCACTGTAGTCGTTCAATGTTTGCCACGGGTCTCTGCGACGCGCTTTAAGTGCCAGGGCCTCGAAAAGCAGTGCCAAAGCGCCACCGAAAAGAATATTGACCAGAGTACCCGGCCCAAAAAACCAAGTTAGCACCAAAACGCCGGGCAGTGTGGCCAGCAAAACGCGTTGCATGACGTCGGCAACGCCGAGTGGTCGATGCGCATGGGGCGAGCTGTTGGTCATCAGGCTCATGAGGGGTCACCAGGTTCATCAGCAGTTTCCGCTTGCGCCGCCTTACGAGCGGCCGCACGAGCGATGGCGGCTTGCACCGGGTCCTCTCCTGAGGCCGCTGCTTTGGCTGCCGCCGCCGCTTTACGTTCAGCTCTTTTGGCTTCTCGCTCTTGGGCTTCGTGAGCCACGCGACTTTGTCGGGCTTCAAAGCGATGCATCGCATTCTCAGAGCGTTGTTTTTCTTGTCGCGCATCGACTACGTAGGCTTTGCTCGCTCGGTAGTACTGTACCAAGGGGATATTGCTTGGACACACCCAGGCGCAGGCGCCGCATTCGATGCAGTCAAACAAATGGTGTTTTTCGAGTTGCTGTTGGTCTTTAGCTTGGGCGTACCAGTACAGTTGCTGCGGCAGAAGCGATGCAGGGCAGGCCTCGGCACACAGACCGCAGCGGATGCAGGCTTGCGCAGGTTGCGGTAGAGGTAGTTCATCCGGGGTTGGCGCCAAGAGACAGTTGGTCGTTTTGATCACCGGTGCGGCAAGGCTCGCCAGTGCAAATCCCATCATCGGTCCGCCGTGAATGACGCGGGGGTGCATAGGCGGTTGAAAACCTGCAAATTCCATGAGCGTTTCGACTGGCGTGCCAAGAGGGGCACGGACGTTACCCGGGGAAGTGAGCGCCTCCCCCGTTAGCGTGATCACGCGATGTGTCAGGGGCTTGCCGTGAACGATCGCATCGCGCACGGCGACCGCCGTTCCTGGATTTTGACAGACGATACCGATATCGGCGGGGATACCACCTCGAGGTACTTCTTTGCCAGTCAAAATTGTAATCAGTTGCTTTTCGCCGCCCGAGGGATATTTGGTGGGAAAGGTGGCCACCTCGATGTCGGCGCCCGCCGCCGCTGTCATGGCGGCAAGTGCATCGGGTTTGTTGTCTTCGACCGCAATCACGATGTTCGCTGCACCGACAATATATGCCAAGATTTGGGCCCCTTCGATAATCGCCGACGCCTCGCACTGCATCAGGGTGTCATCGGCGGTGATATAGGGCTCGCATTCCGTGCCGTTGATAATGAGTGTTTCAATGGGTCCGCGCTCGCGCGCGAGTAATTTCACTGCCGTGGGAAACCCTGCGCCGCCGAGTCCAGCAATGCCCGCCTGCTGGATATGCGCCATGAGGGTCTCCGGGCTTTGGGCGCGATAGTCGGTGACGCCTGAGTGGGATAGCCACTGGTCGCTGCCATCAGTTTCCAGCTCGATACAGAGGTCATCAAGGCCCGACGCATGGGCGATGGGGTGCGCACCAATGCGGACAATCGTTCCCGAAGTCGGAGCATGCACTGCGACAGACATCGACGTTGTTGCCTCGGCGATACACTGTCCACCCAATACTCGGTCCCCCTCTTTGACAATGGGGCTGGCGGGCGCGCCGATATGCTGCCGCATAGGCAACACCAAGCGATTCGGCAGGGGTAACTCGCGTAATTGGCCAGGTCGCGACAGCGCTTTACGCTCTGGCGGGTGGATGCCACCGGGTATGTCGTGAATCACTCTCATGCGGCAGCGCGGTCCGAGGCAATGATGCCGGTAGTTTTCGAAGGAAGTTGCCAGTGCCAGTGAGCGATGCCACTGTGACGGGGAATCATGTCGATGCAGTCAACGGGACAGGGCTCCACGCACAGGTCGCAACCGGTGCACTCATCGGCGATGACCGTGTGCATCAGTTTTGCTGCACCCAAAATTGCGTCAACTGGGCAGGCCTGAATACATTTGGTGCAGCCAATACATTCAGCTTCGCGGATATACGCCACCAATTTTTCTTTTTCGACACCGTGCTCGGCATCCAATGGCAGCGGCTCTACATCGAGCAGATCCGCCAAGGCTTGAATCGTATCTTCGCCGCCGGGCGGGCACTTGTTGATGGCGTCACCGTCAACAATCGCCTCTGCGTAGGGACGACAGCCCGGGTAGCCACATTGGCCGCATTGGGTTTGCGGTAAAATGCCGTTGACTTGCTCGGCTAGAGGATTGCCCTCAGCCCGAAAGCGAACGGACGCGAACCCGAGCAGAGCTCCGAAAATAATTCCCAGCGAGAGTAGCGCAAGAAGAGCAGCTAAAAGCGGATCGTTGGAGAGCATTTCGATCACGATGGCACCAACCCTGCAAAGCCCATGAAGGCGAGTGATGCGAGCCCTGCGGCAATCATACCAATGGCCGCACCTTGGAATGGCTCAGGTACATCTGCGATAACCAGTCGTTCGCGCATCGCTGCAAATAGGACGAGAACCAGTGAAAAACCCAGCGCTGCGCCGACGCCGTAAAACAACGTGGCGATAAAGTTATGCGCCTTGTTGATATTGATCAACGCGACGCCCAGTACAGCGCAGTTGGTGGTGATCAACGGCAAATAGACACCGAGCACGCGGTGGAGCAAGGGGCTGGTTTTACGCACGACCATTTCTGTGAACTGCACCACGACGGCGATCACCAAAATAAAACTAATGGTGCGGAGGTAAGCCAGGTCCAGGGGTAGCAACAAGTAGTGGTAGGTCAGGTAGCTACAGGCCGATGCAAGAGTGAGGACAAAGGTGGTGGCGGCCGACATGCCGACTGCGGTATCGAGTTTATTGGAGACGCCCATAAAGGGGCACAGTCCGAGAAACTGTACCAATACGAAGTTGTTGACGAGCACAGCTCCAACGAGAAGCAACGCGTAGTCACCGAACATGGAACCGCTCCACGAGTCCTGTTAAAGGTTTGATTTTAGGGAATAAAATTGCACTGTTACAATCACTTTTCGTTATAAAAAAATGATCATTTGCTCGCTTCGATCATCGCCTCGACGGCCGCCGGATCGACGCGCTGTAACAGTGGCACAAAATCCGCTATCTGCCACTCTGTCAGCGCGCCCTGAAGGGTATGCCAATCCAAGCTGACTTGTAAAAATTTCTCGGACTTCTCAGCCATCGCCGGCAATACCGGTTTGAGGTAAGTCATGAGAATTCTGAATAAATTGATACCCACACTGCAGACCATTTGAACTTCCAGGTCGCGACCTTCCTCTTTGGCGAGCACCCAGGGCTTTTTCTCGTCGATATATTGGTTGGCCCGGTCGGCCAGGGCGATAATCTCGCGCATGGCACGGTTAAACTCACGAGCCTCATAGAGCGAAGCGATCTCGTCTCCCGCGATAATGAACTGTTGCACTAACTCAGGCTCGGCACAGGCCGAGGAAAGTTGATTATCAAACCGCTTGCGCAAAAAACCCGCACATCGGCTAGCGATATTCACCACTTTGCCGACTAGGTCCGCGTTCACTCGCTGTACAAAGTCATCGAGGTTGAGGTCGATATCGTCAACGCCTGAGGATAGTTTGGCAGCAAAGTAGTAGCGCAGATACTCGGGATCAAGATGCTGTAAATAGGTTGAAGCCAGCGTAAATGTTCCGCGGCTCTTAGACATCTTGGTGCCATCAACGGTCAGGAAACCATGGGCGAAGACCGCGGTCGGCTGGCGGAGTCCAGCGGCATCCAGCATCGCGGGCCAGAATAAACCATGGAAATTCACAATATCTTTACCAATAAAATGATACAGCTCAGTCTCGTAGCCGGGTCGCCAATACGGTTCGAAGGCGTCACCCGTGAGGGTGCAGTAATTTTCATGACTGGCGATATAGCCGATGGGCGCATCGAGCCAGACATAAAAATATTTGCCGGGATGGCCAGGAATTTCGAAGCCAAAATAGGGTGCATCTCGGCTGATATCCCAGTCCTGCAGGCCGGCATCGATCCATTCGCGCAATTTGTTCGCGATTGCGGACTGAAGCTGCTCACCGCTAACCCATTCGCTGAGTAGATCCGTGAAGTGGCTCAGTTGAAAGAAGATGTGATCCGATTCTCGGTTCACGGGTGTTGTACCCGAGAGAGCCGAGACGGGATCGATTAGATCGGCTGGAGAGTAGGTGGCACCGCAGGCTTCACAGTTATCGCCGTATTGGTCGTCCGCTTTGCATCGTGGACAGGTCCCTTTGATGAATCGGTCGGCAAGAAACAGTCCCTTTTCCTCGTCGAAGGCTTGTGTGATGGCCCGCGTAGTAATGTGTCCCGCTGACTCGAGACGCTGAAAGATCTCGCAGGACCAGCGGCGATTTTCCTCGGAGTGCGTCGAGTAGAAGTGGTCAAAAGAAATAAGAAAACCTGAGGAGTCGGACTCGTGTTGCGCTTTAATACCGGCGATGTGGGCCTCAGGAGAAACTCCAGCACGCTCTGCGGAGAGCATGATCGCGGTACCATGCGCGTCGTCTGCGCAGATGTAGCGGCAGTGATGTCCTCGAGAACGCTGAAAGCGAACCCAGATGTCCGTCTGAACTTGCTCCAGCATATGTCCTAGGTGCAAGGGCGCATTGGCATAGGGCAGTGCGGAGGTGACGAGGATCTGACGAACCGGAGTGCTCATGGCTAAAATCGACATTGGCGGAATTAGGTCGCGAATTGTACCGGAGTCATCTGCGTGTTTCATGCCTAAGGCGCTATAATCACGCTTTTGATGTTGGCGACAAGATCGGCCGAAAGCTCGGCTTAAGGAGAGGTAGTGGGCAATCCAGCGCGGCACATCGTAGCGATCGCATCGGGTAAGGGCGGCGTCGGCAAATCGACGGTCACGGTGAACCTTGCGGCCGCGTTGCGCGATGCAGGATGGCGTGTGGGTCTACTCGATGCCGATATTTACGGCCCCAGCCAGCATCGGCTGCTCGGTGTCGACCCATCGGTGAACCCCGAACAGAGAGCGGAGCACCGCTTGGCGCCGATTGAGACTCACGGTATCGAGGCGATGTCGATGGGGTTCCTCACCACAGAATCGACGCCTATGGTGTGGCGCGGGCCGATGGCGAGCAGCGCATTGACGCAATTGCTTGAGACAACCGACTGGGGTGCGCTGGATATTTTGTTAGTCGACATGCCACCGGGAACCGGTGATATCCAGTTGACTCTGGCGCAACGAGCCCAGCTTTCTGGCGCAGTGATCGTCACAACGCCCCAGGATATTGCGCTCATCGACGCGCGCAAAGGTATCGAAATGTTCCTGAAAGTGAAGGTCCCGATTTTGGGAATGGTGCAAAATATGGCGGTGCATGTGTGCAGTGCCTGCGGGCATGAAGATCCTGTGTTTGGCGCGCAGGGTGGGTTGCAAGTTGCCGAGGATTACGCGGTGCCTGTACTGGCCAATCTGCCGCTCTCAAGAATGATTTGCGAGGTGTCAGACTCGGGAGTGCCTCTGGTGGATCAGCATCCGGAATCGATCGAAGCGGAGAGTTATCGTCAGGCCGCGGCCGCGCTGATAGAGTGTCTG
>Ga0181573_10003425_pt1 | contig 14018 bp, 10 predicted proteins | sample 101ome_25_FD_148643 | JGI IMG/M metagenome (GOLD analysis project Ga0181573, IMG submission 148643) | Coastal salt marsh microbial communities from the Groves Creek Marsh, Skidaway Island, Georgia - 101409BT metaG (spades assembly) | ecosystem: Environmental > Aquatic > Marine > Intertidal zone...
TATGGAGTTTGGCCTTGGCGGGTTCACCCTGGTATTCCCAGGCCAAAACAAAGGTAAAGCCTTTGTCATCTCTTAGGGCTTCGCCCTCGGGGGTTTGGCTTTCTTCCCGGAAATGCCCCCCACAAGACTCGGCGCGCTCTAGGGCGTCTTTGGCAAAGAGTTCGCCCAGTTCGAGGAAGTCGGCTACACGGCCGGCTTTGGCCAGCTGTTCGTTGTATTCGTTGGCTGTGCCCGGGACGTGTACGTTTTTATAAAAATCCTCCCGTAGGGCTTTGATTTCGCTTAGGGCTTCTTTAAGGCCTTTTGCGTTACGCGACATACCGCATTTGTCCCACATGACTTTTCCCAGGCGTTTGTGGTAGTAGTCCACAGAGTTTTTACCCTTGTTGCCCAAAAAGGCGTTAAGCTGGTCGGCCACGGCTTTTTCGGCCGCCTCAAATTCGGAACTCGTAGTGTCGATGGCTCCGGTACGGATATCGTTGGACAAATAGTCTCCAATGGTGTAGGGCAAGACAAAATAGCCGTCGGCCAGGCCTTGCATCAAAGCCGAAGCCCCTAGACGGTTGGCCCCGTGGTCGGAGAAATTGGCTTCGCCAATGGCATAACAGCCGGGAATGGTCGTCATCAGGTTATAATCGACCCATACACCGCCCATGGTATAATGTACCGCCGGATAAATCATCATTGGGGTTTCATAGGGGTTTTGATCGACAATTTTTTCATACATCTGAAACAAGTTTCCGTATTTAGCACGGACCACGTCTTGGCCTAGCTTTTTGACCAAGGCCGCGTCGTTTTCATCCAAGCCTTTAACATGGGCCTGTTCTTTGCCATAGCGTTCGATTGCCGAGGCAAAATCCAGGTAAACGGCTTCGCCAGTGGCGTTGACCCCAAAACCGGCATCGCAACGTTCTTTGGCTGCACGCGAGGCAACATCCCGAGGAACAAGGTTTCCAAAGGCCGGATAACGCCGTTCGAGGTAGTAGTCACGATCATCTTCAGCGATTTCGGTGGGTTTTAAACGACCTTCGCGAATGGCTTTGACATCCTCTAATTTTTTGGGTACCCAGATACGGCCATCGTTACGCAATGATTCGGACATCAAGGTGAGTTTGGATTGGTGGTCGCCCGAAACGGGGATACAGGTGGGGTGGATTTGGGTAAAACACGGATTGGCAAAATAGGCTCCGCGTTTGTGAATTTTCCAAGCGGCTGATACGTTAGACCCCATGGCATTGGTGGACAGGAAAAAAACATTTCCGTATCCGCCAGAGGCAATCACTACGGCATGTGCCCCATGACGCTCCAACTCACCGGTGACTAGGTTTCGGGCGATGATGCCCCGGGCTTTTCCATCGACCAGGACAAGGTCCATCATTTCGTGGCGGTTATACATTTTGATTTTTCCACGGCCAATCTGGCGGTTCATGGCCGAATAGGCCCCCAACAAAAGTTGTTGGCCGGTTTGCCCCTTGGCATAAAACGTTCTAGATACCAGTACCCCACCAAAGGAGCGGTTGTCGAGCAAGCCGCCATAGTCTCGCGCAAAGGGCACTCCCTGCGCAACACATTGGTCGATGATGTTGGCGGATACTTCGGCCAAACGATAGACATTGGCCTCCCGAGAGCGGTAGTCGCCCCCTTTGATCGTGTCATAGAATAGGCGATAGGTCGAATCGCCATCGCCTTGGTAGTTTTTGGCTGCATTGATCCCTCCCTGGGCAGCAATGGAGTGCGCCCGACGTGGGGAGTCTTGAAAACAAAAGGTTTTTACATTATACCCCAACTCCGCCAAGGTGGCCGAAGCCGAAGCACCGGCCAATCCCGTTCCTACCACGATCACATCGATCAGTCGTTTGTTGGCCGGGCTGACCAGGTTGATATTGCTTTTATGGTTGGTCCACTTTTCGGCCAGTGGGCCTTGTGGTATTTTAGCGTCTAATGTTCCCATACTATAAGGCGTTGAGGTGGTGATAAAGTGCGATAAAGACGAATCCCAATGGAATCAATACCGCAAAAGTACGTGTGATTTTTTGTAGGGCCGGTGAATATTTGTTGTTGACCCCCAAGGACTGAAACGAGGAGTTAAACCCGTGCAAAAGGTGTAGGGCCAAAAAGACAAAAGACAAACTGTATAGCCCAACACGCACCGGACTGTGAAATTTATGCACCAGTTCTTCGTAATAGCGGTTGGGATCTTCGGGCAATACATCGATGTATTTGTAGCTGATTTCCGGCACCCAAAAGTCATAAAAATGTAGTCCCAAAAAGGACAAAATGACCACTCCCGATAAGATCATATTGCGCGACATCCAACTGGCGTTGGCACTTCCTTTGTAGTTTCCATATTTGGCACGGCGCGAACTGCGGTTTTGCAGCTCCAAGACAAACCCCATCACAAAGTGATAGATGACCCCAAAAATCAATACCGGCTGCAATACAAATTGAACCAGTGGGTTGGTGCCCATAAAATGGGACAGACTGTTAAAGGTCTTGGCACCAAATACCGACGAAAAGTTGATGGTAAAATGCTGCAGCAAAAAGACGACCAAAAACAGTCCCGACAGCGCCATCGTTACTTTTCTAAAAATGGATGAAGTTGACATAGCGATAAATTCAATTCTTGTGTAAAATTAGGGCATAAACCCTTGAGGACAAATTTATCCGCTTACTTTTTTAGGGCTTCTTCCAAAAACAAAGGACAAAGATTCTGGTTGTTGAACCTTTGTCCTTTAGAAGGTGATTTTTTTACTAAATCGTTAAACAAAAAAAATCACTTAACCTCGACCGTTGTTTTAGCAGTGGTCTCACCCGATCGAACGGTCAGCGTATAGACGCCTTTGGGCAAATAGGTGACACCATTTTCAGCGGCTTTGAGGGGGTTCTTTTTGTTTTTTTTGAGCCAGGCGGTCTGACCCTGCGGACTAACGCTTAAATCGTAGGGCAGCAGGTTAATGCCCGCATCGAGTTGTCCATTCATTTGATAGAGGGACAAACCGTTTTCAGTTTGAATTTCGGCCGTGTAATTCCCTCGCCCTTTGGCCCAGAGGGTAAAGGTTGTTTCGGGGGTACGGGCCTCACTCCAAGGGCTGCGTTTACGCCCCCAGTAGGGGCTGTAGCGTGTAGAGGGGCTATCAAACAGATGCATGTCCTTGGCCAATAGACGATCGTCGCACTCTTGAAGGGGGGCGATATCGGCAATATAAATCGAGCGTCCGTGGGTGCCCACGACCAAATGTTTGGCTTCGGGTTGGATTACAAAGTCGTGTACCGCTACCGTATTAAGGCCAGAATCAAAGGCCTCCCATTGATGACCTCCGTCTAAACTCACATAGACCCCATGGTCATTTCCCAGATAGAGCAACTTTTCGTTTACAGGGTCTTCCCGTAGTACATTCACGGGCGAAGCAGGGAGGTTGTTGGCGATGGCGGTCCAGGTGGCTCCGCGGTCTTCACTGCGATAGACATAGGCCGTAAAATCGTCCCAACGGTATCCGTTAAGGGTAGTATAAACCCGGTCTTTGTGATGAGCAGAAGCGACAATACGGCTAACCCAAAGGTCTTGAGGCAGGGATTGAGAAATGTCTTCCCAGTCGCCCCCGCCATTGTCGCTACGGTATATTTTACCATCGTCGCTACCGGTATATAATAAACCAAATTGCATAGGCGACTCACTCAAGGTGGTAAGGGTGCCATAGGCCACATTGCCTTTACGTCCCCCTTGGGTCAGGTCGGGGGAAATCGCTTCCCAATGGTCACCGCGGTCCATAGAGCGGTGTAGTTTATTACTACCAAAATAGAGGATGTCTTGGTTGTGCTCGGACAACAGTATGGGCGTTTGCCAGTTAAAGCGATAGGGCGCTTCACCCAATTCGTGCTTGGGCTGAATGGGCGTGGTTTTTTCGGCTTGTAAATCCAAACGAAAATAATTTCCAAACTGGAATCCGGTATAGACGGTATTGGCATCGCGATTGTCGATTTGCACTTGCATACCGTCTCCGCCCATGATGGAGGTCCATGGGTTTTGCCCACTGGCGTGCCAACGTTCGTTTTCGACGGCATTGTGCGCACCTTTCCAGACCCCATTGTCTTGTAGCCCTCCATAGACATTGTAGGGTTTTTGGTGGTCGATATTGATGGCGTAAAACTGCCCGACATTGGTCGAGTTGTTTTTCATCCAATGCGCCCCATCGTTATAGCTGATGTTTACACCGCCATCGTTTCCGTTGATTAGGTGTCCGGGTTGGTCGGGATTGATCCATAGGGCGTGGTGGTCGGAGTGAACATTGGCCTTGCCAATACTGGTATAGGTTTGTCCTCCATCTGAAGAGGTCAATAGTGGAACGCCATAAATATAAATTTTGTCTGCATCGTAGGGCGCCACATGGATATGCCCAAAGTAGTAGCCATAGCTGTAATAAACCGCATCGAGATAGCCTTCATGGGTTTTTTCCCAATGAAGTCCTCCATCGGTACTTTTATACACTTCGGCACCCACTACCGGGGTGTCAAACAAAATGGAGTTGGCATCTTCGAGGTAGGTGGCCAGTTCTTTGGGCGCAACTTTATCCTGTCGTACCAGGTTTTTTACATTTTCTGCACGGTATTTTTCTTGGAACCCATTTTGGCGTAAATAATTGTTGAGGTCTTTATTGCTCAACGTTAAAAAGGCCGCTTTGGACATGGTTTTAAAATCGTCTTTTTGCAAGCCTGTTTGGGGTTGGTCGGCTTCTTTGGCCCGTCGAAATTGGCTGTCGTGGATGGCATAGAGAATGTTTTCATCAAAAGCCGCCAGACCAATTCTTCCGACTCCTTCACCCGTGGGGAATCCACTGTCTGCTGTAGAAATCAACGTCCAGCTTTGCCCGGCATCGGTGCTTTTGTAAATGCCCGATCCCGATCCGCTTCCCTCAAAATTCCAGGCCTTGCGGTCTTTTTGCCAAGCGGTAGCATATTGTAGATTAAAATTACCGGGCACGGTGGTCATGTCAATGATTCCGGTTTGGTCGTTGACAAAAAGGGTTTTTTCCCAGTTTGCGCCACCATCGGTGGTGCGGTACACTCCGCGGTGTTCACTGTCCGAATACAGAGGACCGGTGACGCCAACCACCAGGTGATTGGGGTCGTCGGGATGCACGAGGATTTTACCGATATGATGGCTGCCTTCCAAACCATGGGTGGTCCAGGAGGCCCCGTTATCGGTTGTCTTAAGCAGTCCCATACCGGCATAGGAAGAACGTGAAGCGTTGTTTTCACCGGTGCCCACCCAGAGGGTACGACTGGGCCAGTGCATGGCCAGTTCACCAATATTTTGAGTGGGGGCATTGTCCATAATGGGGTCAAAACTGATCCCGTTGTCTTGGGTATGCCAGACCCCTCCTGAGGCATAGGCAACATAAAATTCGGTGGGTTGCTGAGGGTTGACCGCCAGGGCGACCACCCGCCCACTCATCACCGCCGGACCGATGGCTTTAAAGGGGATGTTTTTGACCCGAGAGTCTTGCTTAAGGCTTTGTTGTTGGGCAACCGCTTCACCTAAAGTGGCGGGGCTTGAGGGATTCGGCTGGGCTATGACAGCCGCCGAAAAGAAAAGGAGAATGACCGTTTTTTTCCACATAATATTTAAATTCTTAGTAGGGGAAATTACGAAAAAAGTATCTTAGTGGTGCTTAAATTAAACAAGATGCGATATACCCCGCTTTCGGCCGCCTTTTACACCAAAAACAGAGCCAACTTCGCCGCTGCGATGGCCCCCAAAAGCCTGGCCGTTTTTAACTCAAACGATACCTACCCCATCAGTGCTGACAGTACGTTGCCTTTTGCACAACACCGTGACCTGTTTTACCTCACGGGGGTCGATCAGGAGGAAACGATTTTAATCCTTTTCCCCGATGCGGTCGAGGCCAAGCACCGCGAGATCCTTTTTGTTCGTGAGACCAACCCCCATATTGCTGTATGGGAAGGGCCCAAGCTCACCAAAACCCAGGCCCAAGCATTGACCGGTATCCAAACGGTCTATTGGGTGCATGAGTTTGAAAAAGTATTTTTTGAGTTGGCCGCCCAATGTGACTGCCTGTATTTTAACAAAAACGAACACTACCGTGCCGCTGTCGAAACCGAAACCCGTGAAGACCGATTTATCGCCTGGGCCAAAAAACAGTATCCTGCGCATCAGGTGGGCAAAAGCAATCCAATTTTACAACGATTGCGCGCCGTTAAAGACCCCGAAGAAATCACCCAAATCCAAACGGCCTGTGACATCACCGAAAAGGGGTTCCGACGCATACTTTCCTTTGTGAAACCCGGCGTGTGGGAATACGAAATCGAAGCCGAATATGCCCATGCGTTTATCAAAGAGCGCTCCAAAGGCTTTGCCTATACACCCATCATCGCCTCGGGCAACAATGCCAATATTCTTCACTACATCGAAAATAAGGGCCAATGCCAAGCCGGTGATTTGCTGTTGATGGACGTGGCCGCCGAATACGGAAACTATTCCAGCGATATGACCCGGACGATTCCTGTGTCGGGCCGCTTTACGCCCCGCCAACGCGCCGTTTATGAGGCGGTTTTACGGGTGAAAAAGGCCGCAACCAAATTGCTTAAACCCGGCGTGTTATGGAAAGAATATCATCAAGAAGTAGGTGGAATAATGACGGCTGAGTTATTGATATTGAATCTTTTAGACAAAGCAGATGTACAAAATCAAACTGAAGCATTACCCGCCTATAAAAAATATTTTATGCACGGCACCTCCCACCATATGGGATTGGACACCCACGACTATGGTTTGGTCTTAGAACCCATGGCCGCCAATATGGTGTTTACCGTAGAACCGGGGATTTATATTCCCGAAGAGGGCTTTGGGGTTCGTCTCGAAGACGATGTGGTTATTCAAGCGCAGGGTGAACCCTTGAATTTGATGAAAAATATCCCCATCGAACCCGATGAAATAGAAGCCTTGATGAATGATTAATAGCTATTTGACCGCAAATTGAATCTCACTGATCAATTCCCGTTCCGGGGTGTTTGTGGGACTGTTATGGTAAATCTCTATTGGGGCTAATTTTTTGTTAGCACGAAAGATTTTTTTCTGTTTATACATCATTTGAACAGCCCAGGCATTGGCGACATGCCGATATGGTCCTTTGTGTTCTACACCATGCACTTTTGAAGTCTCCAACTGACCTTGACAAAAATCTGCAGGAAGTGCTTCGGGGTACTCGGTCACGGGTTGACAGGCACAATAATGTACTTTTTTACAGACAACATCCCATACGGGATAGATCGTAAAAGGCGGTCCATCAAGCTGCTGTGCTAGGTTTTTGTGGGCGAAAGTCATCAGTTTTTCAAAGTCCTTCTCCATATATTTATCGATGTCAGCGGTGCTGCACTTACGGACAATCCCAACATACTTTTGGGCCGAACGTTCTTTGATTCCTTCGACAGTAATGGCCGAGGGAACCGCACCCAATTCGATCCAGTCTTTGAGCATCAACAGGCCACGGCAATAATCCATAGCGACAAAGGATTCGATCGACTTTTTGATCCAAAAAAGGAAAAAAGGCAGTCGACTGTCCATGGTCCAAGTCAAGCGGGTTTGCTCACCTTCCGCCAACAGTTGAAATGCTACTTTGGCCTTGGATTTAAAGGGCTTTAAAAAAGTTAAATCCATATAGATATGGGCCTCACCAACTTCTTTAATAGTCATTTCCCCAACGCCGACGATGTCCCCCTCCCAACGGTAAGACTGTTGGTCTGGCGCAACGATTACCTTCGCTTGGGGTTCGGCAATCAACCAAGGAGACCAGTGTTTCCAGTCCTTAAACTGAATCAGTGCGTGGCTAATTTTGCGTGGCGAAGCCGCGATTAAAATGGATTCTTTAACGGTCATTTTGGGCATAATTTCTGTGTTTTAAGGTATTAATTTTTCATTTAACGTATGCGTTCACTCGGTCTTTCATACCGAAAAGCATAGCTTGTCAATGGCCCCTGGTATACAATTTGAACAGGTGTGGTATTGCGTCCCGTAAACAGGCGATCAATGACCAGGTCTTGGCCCTTTTGATCGACGGTCATTTTTCCGGACAACAAGGCCGCACCGCCAAAATTCCAATAGTCGGTTCGGTCGGTCCAGATGACATCAAAAGAAGGGTTGTAAAATCCAATGGGCATTTCTCCATTTTTAAAAGGAGGGCGAAGGTCAACATAGTAAGCTCCCAAATCCAAACGATCGGGCTGTGCACTGTAACAAACCATATCGATTAGCGGCCCTTGCCCGGCCAGTTTAAAATAGTCACCAGCCAAAGCGACTACTTCGAGTCCGCTTGCCGTAAAAATCACAGCCTGACTATAGGGAGGGCCAGCCGTTTGCCCTGTTTGCTCTACCCGTAACAAGGCTGCATGGGTAATGGGGTAACGTTGATCTCCAATGGCAAAAAAATTCTCCGTAGTGGCGGGGGCTTCTTCTTTTTTACTGCATGAAAAAAGAAGAAGCAACAGGCCGATAACAAAGTAGGTTCGCATAGCAAAAGATTTGGATCCTCAAGATAGGGAAAAGCAAGGACTTAGGCCTGGTATTTTATTTTTCGCAATACCCGCTGACTTTCTTTATAGGTTTCAAACCATGAATCACCCAAGGCTTTCAGTAACGGTTTGGCGCGTGTGAGTTGTAGTTGGGCCGAGGGAATACCGTTAAGATGGCAGAGCATTAACTGGGCGGCCAATTTGGGCAGCATCGTTTTTTCTATTGCCGTGAGCGATTGTTTTTTTTCGAGTTTATCCAATACGACTTTTAAGGCATTGAGTCGGTGATGGAGTATTTTTTGATCAAAAGCCGGAGGCTCAAAAAGCAGCTGAGCATCGAGCGTATAGGCTCCGTTGTCCTGAAAGGTGATCTTGACCTCTTCTAGTGGATAAAAACGCAAAGGCGGTTCAACCCCCAATTGAATGTATTCGGTAATTTTAAAATAATCTTCGGTCCACGCAATTTCAACCTCATCCAAGTTTGAATAAAACAACTTGACTTGTTCGTTGATCAGTTCGATATCAACCCGAGAGTAGTAGGAGCGGTTTTTTACCCTTTTTTCTTTTCCGGCCCAGCATACGACAAAGAATTCCTTAAACACCAAATATTCAGCAACCAAGGGGTCCTTATGCTGTTCTATAAAATCCATCACCCGGTCCAAGGTCAGCTTGATGCTGTTTCGTGCATGGGTTTCGAGTTGCTTTACCCTAGAGGCATTGCTTTGTTTGGGTAAGCGACGGGTGGTTTGGGGCAAAGAGATGCTCCCTTCACGTAGAAAAAGACTTCCTGTGGGGTATTTCCAAATGGTTTTTTTTAGGGTCGTGGTGGCCGGAGTGGGAAAAATGGTCACCAAACCGACCACCTTTCCTTGGGGGAGATTGGGAAAATAGATGTTCTCATAGGTCACCTTGGGGGGTCCGTCCAAATAGGCATTGACCAAATTTTGAAGTTTACTATCGTCAAAAAAATCAACACCGACGATTTCGTTGGTACTGTCTTCGATACCCAAGACGATATAGGCATTGTTTTTGGGGTTGCTGTTAGAAAGGGCGCAGATGTGTTTTAAAAACTTGGCTTTTCCAATTTTATTACTCAGATCAATTTTTCGCTTTTTATCATAAAAGCTGTTTTCGTCACTGTGTGCCAATAGCGCTTTAATCAGTAAGCGTTTGTTGATCATGTCTTATGGTTAATCACATAAGCGCTGGCTTGGTCTGTGGGGAGCAGGGTCAAGTCGGCTACGGTCACATGGGGAGGAGCAGCCACCATATAGCCAATGGCCTGTGCGACATCCTCGGCCGTTAGGGGCTGTAGTTTTTCATAAACACTTGCTGCACGGGGCTGGTCTCCCTTAAAGCGCACTTCCGAAAATTCGGTAGCTACCAAACCCGGATGTATGGCCCCTACCCGGATACCAAAAGGGTTACAGTCCAAACGGAGCCCTTCTGTAAATCGATCGACAGCGGCTTTACTGGCACAATACACATTGCCTCGAGGATAGGCTTCTTTACCCGCGATGGAGCCCACATTGATGATTTGGCCTTGCCGCCGGGAAATCATTTGAGGCAAAAGGGCCTTGGCCACATATAAGACCCCTTTTACATTACCGTCTATCATGGCCTCCCAATCGTCCAAACTGGCTTCGTGAGCGGGATCTAAGCCGTGGGCATTCCCTGCATTGTTAATCAACACATCGATCTGGTCAAAAGGCGCGGCTAAGGATTCGATGGCCTTAAAAACAGCCTGCCGATCGCGGACATCAAAAGTTAGGAGGTGGGCTGGAGTTTCTAGGCTCGCTTGAAGCGCAGAGAGTTTGTCTAGCCGACGGCCACATAGGACCAGGCGATATCCCTGCCGGGAGAGTTCTTGGGCGGTGGCCCAACCTATGCCACTACTGGCACCGGTAATTATGGCTGTTTTCATAGGCTTATGGTGCTCGGTGTCCCCAACTGGCTTCGGTGAGGACAAACCAATCTTCGGTTGCTAATGGAATATCAAGTGCTGCCACGCTTTTTTTAAGTCGGGCCAACTGGGTGGTCCCCACTACAGGATGAATCTGTGCAGGATGACACAATAACCAGGCCAACAACAACTGGCTTTCATCGGCTTGGTATTTTTCACAAAGGGGCTTTAGGACCTTTTGAATCCGGGTTACGGCCTCCGTTTTTTCTTTAAAGTAAATCCCCAAAGGGCTCCAGGCCATCGTGCCTATACTTTGAGCCTGATGGTGGTCCAAACTGCCGTCCAAAAGCGGGGCATTGTGGGTAAGCGAACATTCGATCTGATTCCATTGGGGGGGTTCGAACCGTTCAAATAGCGCGCATTGTGAAGGGGTAAAATTTGAGACCCCCCAGGATTTGATTTTGTGTGCTTCGATTAATTCGTGCAAAACTGCGACGATAGGCTCGGGGTACATCAAAGGGCTTGGCCGGTGGAGTAAAAGCAAGTCCAAATAGTCTGTTTGGAGATGACGCAGGCTGTTTTCGACCGAAAACCGGATATGCTCGGGTGAATAATCATAGTGTTTAATAGGAATAGGCCGCGCTTCACAAGGGTATTGAATTCCACATTTATTAATAAAAAACACATCTTCGCGCGCAATGCCAGTTTGTGCGAATGCACGACCAAAGGCAGCTTCGGTGGTGTACCCTCCATAAATGTCTGCATGGTCGAAGGTGTGCACGCCTAACGCTAAAGCACCCTCTATATTGGCGGCCATCTGCGCGGTGTTGAGGTTACTGCCCCAGACCCCCCAGGTCATGGTTCCGGCGATAATCCGTGAAAATTCTTGCATAGTGAAAACCTAAATATCTCCCTAAAATAGGGACATTTGGGCCGTTTTTAAATTTCAAAAAGGGCAATTTTTAACCAATTATTAACAACAAAAGCCCGATTTATTTAGCATTTTTGGTCTCTCAAAAAAAATGCCGTACTTAACATTATGGAAAACAACACCACTGTAGACATCAAAGCACTGAACGAGAAAATTGCGAAAGAGAGTGCTTTTTTAGACCTGCTCACCCTCGAAATCAATAAAGTTATTGTTGGGCAAAAGGGCATGGAAGGGGTGCCCGGACTGGCCAAAACCCTAGCAATCAATACCCTGAGCAAAGCCGTAAAAGGCTCATTTAGCAGGATTCAATTTACCCCAGACCTACTTCCCGCCGATGTAGTCGGAACGATGATTTACAACATTAAAGAAAACGATTTTTCGATCAAAAAAGGGCCTGTATTTGCCAACTTTGTCCTGGCCGATGAAATCAACCGGGCCCCGGCCAAAGTCCAGTCGGCCTTACTCGAAGCCATGCAAGAAAAACAGGTGACCATCGGTGACAGCACTTTTTCACTTCCCTTGCCGTTTTTGGTTATGGCGACCCAAAACCCGGTAGAACAAGAGGGAACGTATCCGCTGCCCGAAGCCCAGGTCGACCGTTTTATGCTTAAGACCATCATCGATTATCCCAAAATGGAAGACGAGCAGCAAATTGTCCGGGCCAACCTCGCCCAGCAAATGCCGACCATCAAACCTGTGATTACGACCAAACAGATCCTCAGTGCCCAACAAACAGTCGGAGAGGTTTATATGGATGAAAAGATCGAAAAATATATCTTAGACCTCATTTTTGCTACCCGCTATCCCGAACGCTACAAGCTAGAGAAAATCAAACCTCTGATCAGTTTTGGAGCCTCACCCCGGGGAAGCATCAATTTGGCGACCGCCGCCAAGTGCTATGCCTTTATGCAACACCGAGGCTATGTGATTCCTGAAGACGTACGGGCCGTAATTTACGATGTCTTGCGTCACCGGATAGGCCTTACCTATGAGGCTGAAGCCGAAAACGTCACTTCTGAAGACCTGATTAGCCAGATCATCAATGAGGTCGAAGTGCCCTAGTCTCACTTGTGAAAACACTGTTGACCGTTTATGGACACCAAGGAACTTCTCAAAAAAGTCCGGAAAATAGAGATTAAAACCCGCCGCCTGAGCGACCATGTGTTTGGGGGCGAATACCACAGTACCTTTAAGGGACGAGGGATGACCTTTAGCGAAGTGCGGCAATACCAATACGGCGATGATGTCCGCGCCATCGACTGGAATGTCACCGCCCGCTACAATGAACCCTTTGTCAAGGTATTTGAAGAAGAACGCGAACTCACCCTTTTGTTGGTCATAGACGTGAGTGCGTCGGAGTTTTTTGGTTCCCAAACGCAATTCAAACGCGAATACCTCACCGAGATTGCCGCAACCCTTTCCTTTTCAGCCTTGCAAAACAACGATAAGGTGGGCTTGTTGTTGTTTAGCGATCAAATCGAGTTGTATATCCCTCCCAAAAAAGGACGCTTCCATATTTTGCGCATCATTCGCGAATTGTTAGAGTTTCACCCCCAAGGCAAAGGCACCAATATCGCCCTGCCCTTGGAATTTCTTTCGGGGGTGTTAAAGAAAAAGGCCATTGTTTTTTTACTCTCGGATTTTATGGATCAAGGCTATGAGAAAACCCTACAAATTGCCGCCAAAAAACACGACTTGACGGGGATTCGTGTGTTTGACCCCCGTGAAAAAGCCCTGCCCAATATCGGTTTGGTGCCCATGCAAGACAGTGAAAGTGGTCGGATTCGCTGGGTCAACACCCAGTCCAAAACCATTCGCACCAGCTACGAAAAACATTACCACCAACTGGCCGAAAGTTTTGAAACGGTTTTTAAAAAAAATGGCGCCGGAACTCTTTCCTGTAGTGTTGAGGAAAGCTATGTTAAAAAACTATTAGGCTATTTTAAAGCAAGGTTGTAAGATGAAAACACGTTTGAGTTTATTGTTCTTATTGATACTCCCGAGGCTCCTTTGGGCCCAACTGGGAGGGGAGGTTCGTGTAGCCGTCGATTCTACTCAGGTGTTGATCGGGGCACAACTGAACTATACCCTACAGGTAAAAACAGATTCCCTTGCACAAATCAGTTTTCCCGACCCCTTGGCTGTCGCGCCCTTTGAAGTACTTGAGTCTTTCCCGATTGATACACTCCAAGCGCAGCAACATTATTTGTTTACCAAAAAATACGCCCTAATCCAATTTGATTCCGGGAGGTATTATATACCTCCACAACGGATCATGATCGATGGATTTGCCAAAATGACCGATTCGATTAAGGTGGAGGTAAACTCGGTGGTGGTAGATACCCTAAAACAGAAAATGTACGATATCAAACCCCAAATTCAACTCGACAAAAATTACCGCAACCTGCTCGCTCGTTTACTTTGGGTACTGCTTGTTTTGGGATTGCTTATCGGAGGCCTTTGGGCCTATTTTTCGGCCAAGCGAAAAAGGGCTTTAAGAAAAGCGGCATTACCCCCTTTTGAACGCGCCATAGAAGCACTTAAAGCCCTCGAAAACAGCCACCCCAAAGCCCAGGAAGAATACAAAGACTATTATTCCCAATTGACCGAAATTGTGCGCCGTTACCTTGAGGAAGAAGCCAAAATTGACGCCCTGGA
>Ga0181573_10003426_pt1 | contig 14012 bp, 6 predicted proteins | sample 101ome_25_FD_148643 | JGI IMG/M metagenome (GOLD analysis project Ga0181573, IMG submission 148643) | Coastal salt marsh microbial communities from the Groves Creek Marsh, Skidaway Island, Georgia - 101409BT metaG (spades assembly) | ecosystem: Environmental > Aquatic > Marine > Intertidal zone...
GTCGCGGCCCCGACGCGCCGCCGCCGCCGGGCGCGCCGCCGGCGACCGACGCGGATTCGGGGCGGTTCTCGGAGCGGAGGAGGTCCATGTCGGTCACGCCCGGGGCGGGCTCGGTCGCCGAGGGGAGACGCGCGCCGTCGACGCGACCGACGGCCGCCGCCGCGCCGTCCCCGACGGCGCCGCGCCCCCGCCCCCGCCCCGCTGCGGGGGGTGCCCCCCCCGCCCGCCTGGCCTCCGCCGCCGCGCGCCGCCGCCCCGCCGAGCTCGAGGTCGTCGTCGCGCCCGCCGCGTCCCCGGACTCTTCGTCGTCGTCGCCGTCTGCGCCCGCGCGAGGCGGAGGCGCCTCGCCCGGCCTCCCCAGCCCCGCCGCCGCGAGGCGTTGCGAGTGCGCGGCCTGTCGCCCCAGCTCGGCCGCGTCGGCCCTCGCGGCGGCCAGAGCCGACTCGAGAGCTCTCCGTTTCTCCACCAGTCCGTCGTGACGTCTCCTCAGCGCCGCCTCCCGTTCCGACAGACTCGAGATCTCCTCGGCGACGGGGCGCGGACCCGACCGGCGGTGGCGCGCGGCCCTGGCGGCGCGGACGCGGACGCGTAGACCGGCGACGTCCGACCGGAGCTGCGCGATGGTGGTCGCGGTGGTCTCGACCGTCCACTGCGTGACATCGAAGAGAGCTCTCTCCTCGGCGACTGTCGCGTGGGTTTCGGCGGGGGGGCGGGGCGGGTCGGGGTTGCCGTCCCGTCGGCGTTCCCTCGATGCCGTCGTCTCGTCGGCGGCGCGATGGGGAGCCGAGCGAACCCGGAGGGCTCTACACGGGAACGGATCGAAATGAGGACGCATTCGATGTGTGAGGTCGCTCCGTTGAATGAGGTTGGAGCCGTTTCGAGACGGTTCGGGATCGGGAGGGCCGGCCGGACGCGCGTCCGTCCGCGGCCGGGTTCGGCGGACGCGTCGACCTCTTTGCCCTCGCTCGCCGTCCGTCATTGCGGTCGCCCCCTGTCCAATTCCCTTGGCTTCTAGCTCTCGAATCGACGAGGGGCGCGTCGCCCGGACGGGGGCAAGAAGAGCTGCTCGTGGTTCCCCCGCCCGTCCGCCTCTTTTGCCCCCCGACGCTCCTCGCTGCGCCAGTGCCTCCCCGCCTCCACTCGTGCAAGGCTCGTGTCAGCGAGCCGTCCTTGACTCCCCAGGAGTCTTAGGCGAGGCCCCGCCGCCCGACGGACCGATGGCCGGTGCGGCCGTTGTCGGCAGGGCGCGCTCGGCGCCCCCGTCCCGTCACCCTCTCCCGCTCCGTGCCGCGAAATTGCGCCGGATCCGAGTCTAAGTGGTAAAATAAATTCGCAGCTTCCGTTCTCAACGGGAAAAAGCGCCCATGAAGGGCGGGGGGCCGGCCGCGCGCGCCGCCGCCGGCCCCGCTGCTCTCCCGCGAGCCCTCGGCCTCTCGTCGAGCCCTTTCCGGGGACGACGCGAATTGGCAACGACCTGGGGAACGATCAGCGGAACGACCCGGTTCCACCATCGCCGCCCGGCCTCGCCGACAACGACGGCCCCCCGAGCGCGCGCCCCGACGCCGCCCCTCTTCGCCGTGTCTCCCCGTCTCTCTTCCCCCCTCTCTCTCCAACTTCTCTCTCCCTCTCCTCTCCCTCCCTCCCACCCCAGACAACCACCCCAAGGGCCCGACCGCCCGCGCCGCACGCCGTTAAGGCAGCGAGGCCCGGCCGTCCGCCCCACTGCCCCCTGCGCCCTCCGCCGTCCGCCGCGCGCCATGTTTCGCAACACCTTCCAGTCGGGCTTCCTGTCCATCCTCTACTCCATCGGGTCCAAGCCCCTCCAGATCTGGGACAAGGAGGTCAACAACGGCCACATCAAGCGCCTCACCGACGGCGACATCCAGTCGAGCGTGCTCGAGATCGTCTCGACCAACGTGTCGACCACCTACATCACGTGCCCCGCCGACCCGCGCCGCACCCTCGGCGTCAAGCTGCCCTTCCTCGTCATGATCGTCAAGAACCTCCGCAAGTACTTTTCCTTCGAGGTGACCGTTCTCGACGACAAGGGCGTCCGCCGGCGCTTCCGCGCCTCCAACTACCAGTCGACGACCCGGGTCAAGCCCTTTGTCTGCACGATGCCCATGCGGCTCGACGAGGGGTGGAACCAGATCCAGTTCAACCTGGGGGACTTTACGCGGCGCGCCTACGGCACCAACTACGTCGAGGCCCTGCGCGTGCAGGTCCACGCCAACTGCCGCCTCCGCCGCGTCTACTTCTCCGACCGGCTCTACTCGGAGGAGGAACTCCCCGAGGAGTTCAAACTGTACCTGCCCGTGCAGAAGGGGGGTTGACGGAGCGGAGGTCTCGTGAGCTGAGGTCTCGTGAGCTGAGGTCTCGTGAGCTGAGGTCTCGTGAGGGGGAGAGAGAGGGGACGGGGAGGGCGAGCAGCGGGGCGGGGCGAAGGGGACGAGCGCGAGGATGGGGCCGACGCGCGGCCGGGCGCGGCCGAGAGCGCCGGCCCGGGCGCCGGTCGGGCCCGGGGCCGCGAGGCCTCGAGACCGGCGTCGATCAATCGCGGTCCCTTCTACCCCCCCCCCCCCCCCCCCCCCCCCCCCCCCCCCCCCCCCCCCCCCCCCCCCCCCCCCCCCCCCCCCCGATCAGCGCCTCGCGCGTCCAAAAACTGCCGGGTCACCTCCCCCAGTCGCCTCGACCCTCCAGAGGCTCCCTCCAGAGGCCAGGCGCGGCGGCAGCAGCCGTTCGTTCCGTCCTCGGCTGCCGCCGTTTACGATGGCTTCCGTCGTCGAGCACGACACCAAGTGGGCGGAAGATTTGAAGATGGAGGACGGCAGCGCCATGAGCAAATCGCGAGTCGCGTCTTGGAGCGAGAGCCTGGCGTGCGCCGACGGCCGTCGCCGCGACGGCCGTCGGCCTTTTCGTTCTCTTGGCGCGCCTCCGCATCGCGACGGTCGATCAGACCGGTTTTTCTTGAGCACATCGATCTCTTCAAACCCCCAAATGCTCGTCGAGACTATGAGAACCCAATTCGTCCCCGACCGCGGCCTCGCTTCCGCCCGCCCGCCGCCGCCCGCCGCGACCCGCCCCGACCCCCCCCACCCCCCCCTTCCCCTCCGCGCTCCCGTAGGGAGTTCAAGAAGCGCCAGAAGGCGGCCTTCAAGGCCAAAGAAAAGGCGGAGAAAAACGTGAACAAGCCCCCTCCCCCCGCGAAGAAGCGCGTGACGGCCGGCGACGCCGGGTCCGCCGCGCCTGCCGAGCCGGAGGACCCCGCTCTCTACCGTGACAACCGCGCGGCCAAGATTAGCGCCGCCCAGGCCCGCGGCGAGAACCCCTACCCGCACAAATTCTACGTCACTCACGATTTGGCGGCGCTCGTCGCGTCGGCGCGGGACGACAACCTGGCGTTGGCCGGTGGACCCCTGTCCGACGGAGAGGTGCGCGACACGGTGGTCGTGCGCGTCGCCGGCAGAGTGCAGTTTTCTCGCGCTTCCGGGTCCAAACTGGTATTTTACACGCTGCGGGGCAACGGTGAGACGCTCCAGTGCATGGCGTCGCTGTCCGACGCGCGCGAGGGGGCCGACGCGTTATCGAAGCCGGCGGGCGACGGCGAGGCTGCGGCACTGATCTCGCTCCCGCCGATGTCGGAAGACGCCTTCGCGGCTATCCACGCCGGCGTCCGCCGCGGCGATGTCGTCGGCGTCCTGGGGCGGGTCGGGCGGTCCAAGCGCGGCGAGCTGTCGATCTTCCCCTTCGCGCTGACGGTGCTCGCGCCCTGCCTTCGCATGCTGCCCAAGGGAGCGCTCGAGGACAAGGAGACGCGGTTCCGGTCCCGCCACCTTGACCTGCTCTGCAACCCAGACTCCGCTCTGCGCAAGTTCCGCATCCGCGCCCACGTCGTGTCGGGCATCCGGCGCTACCTCGACCGGCATGGGTTCTTGGAGGTGGAAACGCCCCACATGTCCACCGAGGTCGGCGGCGCCACGGCGCGTCCCTTTGTGACCCACCACAACGACCTCGACAGAACCATGTACATGCGCATCGCTCCTGAACTCTACTTGAAAAAGTTGGTGGTGGGCGGGCTCGACCGCGTCTATGAGCTCGGCAAGCAGTACCGTAACGAGGGCATTGATCTTACCCACAACCCCGAGTTCACCACCTGCGAATTCTACCAGGCTTACGCAGACTACGAGGACATCATGCGCACGACGGAGGAGATGATTTGCGAACTCGTTCAAACGAGACCAGGCGGGGACGGGTCGCTCAAGGTGACCTACCATGCCAACGGGCCGGATGAGCCGCCGATGACATTGGACTTTTCGCGGCCCTGGAGGCGGTTGCCGATGGTCGAGGGGCTCGAGGAATGCTTGAACGTTGAGATTCCGCGCGACTTCGAATCCGAGAAGACGCGGCAATGGCTCGACGACCTCTGCGTCGCGAAAGGAGCCGAGTGTGGCGCCCCCCGGTCGACCGCCCGGCTCCTCGACGCCCTCGTCGAGACCTACCTTGAGCCGCAGTGCGTCGACAAGCCTGTCTTCATCTGCGACCACCCCCAGATCATGTCCCCCCTGGCCAAGTTCCACCGGTCCAAGCCCGGCCTCACCGAGCGGTTCGAGTTGTTTGTCAACGGAAGAGAGCTCGCCAACGCCTACACGGAATTGAATTGCCCTCTGACCCAGAGAAGACTGTTCGAACAGCAGGCCAAGGCCAAGACCGACGGCGACGACGAGGCCATGGGGGTGGACGAGGACTTCCTGTCGGCACTGGAGGCGGGCTTGCCTCCCACAGGGGGATGGGGCCTGGGCGTGGATCGACTGGCAATGCTGTTGTCGGACGTGGTGTCCATCAAGGAAATTCTGCTGTTCCCGGCGATGCGGCCGCGGGACGGGGAGGGGGGAGAGACGAGAGGGGCGGCGGCGCAGCTCCGGAAGGCGGAGACTACGTCGGCTTCAGCGGCAGCCGCTCCGGGGGGCGCGACGGCGGCGCCTCCGCCGCAGGTCACGGCAGCAACCGATGCTGTCGCAGGTCTTGCCGTCGGCAGGTCATCGTTTGGCGAGGGCGAGACGTCGAGTCAGGCTGCGGCGCGGTGGGCGGCCTGGGCAGTGGAGGGGGGGAATAACTGAGGGGGTCGGCAAACAAAAAGACTCGAAGGTCTCAAACCTGTTCGCCTCCGCTTCGGCCCCTTCCAACCCCAAAACCCCCTCGGTCTCAGCCCGGCCGCTCATACTGCACCGTCCCCGAGGAACCGTGGTGGTAGTAGGAAGCGCCTGTGGAGGGGTCGTAGAGGGCCTGCCAGCCGGGGGGCAGGCCGTTGGACAGGGCGGGGTCGACGCGGACGCCAGCCTTGGGGGCGGTGCGGGCGGCCGTGGGAGCGGGGGCTGCCGCTGCCGGGGCTCCGCCGGCCCCGCCCCTCCCTTCGGTGGCGTCGCGGCGGTGGGGGGGGACAAAGACACCGCCGCCGGCGGGGTCAGGGAGGGGCGCAGCCGGGCCGGGGCCAGCCTGACCCCCGCCATAGCCACCGCCGCCGCCATAGCCGCTGCCACTGCCACCTCCGTAGACTCCCCCAGGGGGCAGGAAAGCGCCCGGGGGAGGCGCCGACGGCGGGGCCGCGTTGTGCCAAGACCGCCCCGCCCCGGAGGCGCTCCCGCCCCCTCCCCCGCCCCATCCGCCCCCGTCTCCGGCCATGGGGCCATAGGCGCCCCGGGTGCCCAGGCCGCCCAACCCCGCCGGAGGACCGCCGCTGTAGTAGCCCGCTCCGCCGCCGGGGTGCCCGGTGGGCTGGGCAGCCCGCGCCACCAGCTCCGCTCCCATCTCCGCCGCGAGCGCCCGCCCGGCGGCCTCGAATAACCCTCCCGCCAGGGCGTCCACGTCGATCGACGGATCCTCACACTTGACGCGGAGCGCGGCGTCCAATGCGGCTCGCGCCCGGAGAGCGAGCCCCACATCGGCCGCGCCGCCCGCCGGCCGGAGCCGCGCAACACCGCCCAGGAGCGACAGGCTCGCCGCCCCGCCCCCCGCCGCCGCGGCCCGTTCTCTCCGCTCCCGCGCGAGTCGGGCTTTCCGGGATTCGCCCGGCACCGCCCAGCCGCCGCCGGCGCCCGTCGTGCCCACGCCGTGGGGGCCCTGCCCCGCCGCGAAGGGGTCGCCCGCCTCCACCGACCCACCGAACAGCACGAGAGCCCAATCTGGCACCACCGTGGCCCCCTGCAAGTAGATCCCCCCACCAGTGCGGGTCTTGTCCGTGTAAACAGCCCAACCGTGCCGGGGAAATGAGAAGCGCTCTCCGAGGAGGACGCTCGACTGGTGGAGCTCGACCCTGCCGTCCTGCATGGTGCGGTACTGGCCGTTGGCTCCGCCCTTGCTCGCTTTTTTGGACTCCATGGCCGCGACGTTGGGATATGAGCCCGCGCAGACGCAGGCGACCACCAACGCGGCGTTGCTCGCCCGCCGGCTGGCCAGCCCGACCCGCCGGCGGAGCTCGGGGTCGGCGCGGCGCCACCGGCCACCGCCGCCCTGGCTGGGCGGGCCCAGGAAGCCAGCGTCGGCCAGCAGCTCCGCCAGCTGGTCTCTCACCCCCTCCATCTGCTGCAACGTTTGTCCCCTAAGGAACCCGCGAAAGCAAAATTCGGACCGGTCCCGCGGGTGGCAGGCCCGCCACTGGTCGAAAGCGCGCTGAAGGGCGAGGTGATCGCTCTTGAGGCCCGCGGCGAAGTCGCGTTTCGCGTCGTCTGCCTGCTTCTTTTTGTCCTGCGGCGGTTGCTGCCACGGATCGCGGTGAGCCAATCCCGCGGCGATGGTAAGGACGGGGTCGAGGCACCCAAGAACGACGCCGAGAACGACAGCTTTCCCCACCGCGGGGTCGACGGGCAGGCGCGCAAGGTGCTCCCCGAGCGGGGTGAGGACCTCGTCGGGCACGCCGCTCCCATCAGCCGACTGGCACAGGGTTAACGCGCCCATCTCTGCCAGCCGGGTGCGCGCCGCGTGCACGGCGTGTGGACTCGGAGGCTCCAGAGCCCGACGCAAGAAGCCCTCGCAGGGGCCCAGCCGCAGGCTCTTAATCTGCAGACAAAGCTCGGTGAGCGGCGTGCGGTGCATCTCTGGTTTTTGAAAATCCTCCAAGACATCGTCGTGGTGTCTCCGCGGGTACAAGCGGTAGCACCGACCCGGCCGCACTCGCCCAGCCCGGCCACTCCGCTGGCGACAAGAGGCCTTAGAGATCCAGGCGCCCTGGAGTGTGGCGAGACCGTTGAGCGGATCGTAGGATTTCTCCTTGGCTTTTCCGCCATCGATCACAAAGACGACGTCGTCGATTGTGACACTAGTCTCGGCGATGTTGGTGGCCAAAACGATCTTGCGAACCCCGGGAGGAGGAGGGTCGAAGACCATCTGCTGCTCCTGGGTGGACAAGGACCCGTGGAGGCCGATGACCAGAGCGCGGGGCTGCCGCGTCTCGGGCCGGCGCTCGAGTGCGCCCTGGAGCGTCTGGATGTCGTCCCAGCCCGTCAGAAAGACCAACACGGCGCCCTCGGCGGACTCGTTGCGCGCGATGTGGCTGATGACCTGTTCGACCAGGAGCAAGTCGTTCCGGGGGCGCTCTCCCATCTGCGCGAGGTTATTGGCGTAGTTGCGGAGCGAGTCAGCGACGCGCGGGCCGACTCTCCTCTCTTCTTCAGGCGTCGGGCCCTCGTACCGCGGCGGAGCGTCGGCACGTTGCTTGATTGGTTTTCCTGGCTTTCCGAGGGCGCCGAAGGATCCAACGTAGGCGCTACGGCGATTGTCGAGCGACGAAAATGACCCACCGCCGAAGCCGACGCCGAATCCACCACCGAATCCGCCGCCGCCGCCGCCGCCGCCCGTGAAGCGGCTCTTGTCCTTGCCCACGCCCTGCCCCGGCATGATAGTCGCGCCCGTTGCCATCAGCGTCTCCTCCAAATAGAGGATATCGACGGGATGCGTGAACCCGGGTACGACAACGACGGGCGCAGGCTTTCCGCCCCCGCCCTTGCCCTTGTCAGCCGCCCCCAGAGACGGCGCCGTCGGCCCTGTAAACGGCGCCGCCGACGCGTTCATCCCCCCCGACGCACCCATCACTGGTGGCGCGAACAGATCGGCTCCCGACAACGACCGCGGCATCAAACTCGCGCTCAGCGCCCGCGCCCCGGCCCCCGCGGAGAAATACTCCGCAAACATCCCCGCGTCAAGGGTAGCACTCATCAACACCACCCTCAAGTCGGGCCTCAGCGGTAACACATCCCGTAGAACCGTCAACAGAAAGTCCTCGTGGCACCCCCGCTCGTGAATCTCGTCCACCACCACGTGAGACACGCCGCGCAACGAGCGATCCGACACCAAACGCCTCAACAGCACTCCTGTCGTGCAAAACAGAAGTTTCGTGTCGGCGCTACGGCGCTGCTCCAGCCGGACGGCGTAGCCGACCAGGCCACCGAGGGGTTCGCCCATCTCCTGGGCGACGCGGGTGCTCACGCTGATGGCAGAGAGGCGTCTAGGCTGCGTCACGACGACGCCGAGTCTGCCGCCCTCTCCGCGGTCAGCGGCGTCGTCGACGATGAACTGCGGCAGCTGCGTCGTCTTGCCGCATCCCGTGGCGCCCTGGACTACGACGACTTGATTCGACCGAATGGCCAAGAGAAGTTCCTCTTTTTTGGTCCACGCGGGCAGGCGGGTGCGGACCGTGGCGAGCTCCCGCGAGCGGGGGTGGTCTCGGGCGCGCTGACGAGACGCTTGGAGGCGCCGGGCGGCGTCATCGACGGCGTTGGGGGGGCCCCAGAGCTCGAGGTCGGTCGGCGGGGGGCGGGCTCCGCCGGCCTTGGCTCCGGCGCCGGGAAAGCCCCCCGCGACGGTGCCGTCCCCGGCGACGGTGCTCGCGCCGACCGTCGACGCGGCGCCAGTGGCGTCGTCGTCGTCGTCGTCAATCTCGGGCGCGGCACCCACCATAAAGTCCGACCGGCCAGACGAGTCAGACCCGTCCGAGGGCCTGTCGGGCCGGTCCCCACGCGACGGGACGGGACCAGAACCGTCGCCGCCGCCTCCACCGTAGGCCGCAACCCGCTTCCTAGCTCCCGTCGCGTCCCCGTCGCCCCTCTCCTGACTCGGCCGCTTGGATCCGGGCAGTTGCTGCGCCGCTGCCGTGTCCCGCGCCGCCGCCGCCGCCTCCACCACCCGCCGCGCCTCGAGAGACCTCTTTGTCTCCCTCCTCGACGCGCACAGATCCTCCGCCTCCGCCAGTCGCTCCAGCGCCGCATTCGTCTCCGTCTCCAGATCATTGCGGACGTCCGAGGGCAGGTCAGGCAAGGTGCGATCGACTCGGGCGCCGGGGTCGAGGTCGGCCCGATAGTCCGGGAGACCGTGGGCGCTCACGACGTGGAGGCGTTTCCCCTTTTTTTTGCCGTAGGTCTGGAAATGCAGGCCGCGAGCCTGGATGGTAGAGAGGGAAAGGGAGAGAGATTCGGATGGGGATAGCAGGGTGAAAGGTAGGAATCGGGGTCAGGAAGGGAGGGCTCTCTCGCCCTCGCTCGGTGGCCAAGGCGGACGGGCCACCCGCAACGGACCGAAGAGCGCGGGAACTGAATCTGAATCCGGTCGTATTCACCGGGAGGGCTAGGACGCCACATGTGGCATGCTAGGTTGCTAGACCGGCGAGCGGTAGCGCAGCTCGCAGCCGCCGCCTCCGGCGCGTCTCCCTGCCTCAAGCTCGCCTTGACGTACCGTGCGCACTGCCCATCCTCGTCCGTCCCACACGTCCGCTCCGTGAGAACGATCTCACTCCGCGGTTGCATGGGATGTGGGGTTCCTCGCGCCGCCAGGTCCGCCAGTCCGCTCGGAAGCGGATAAGCTCCCAGGGAGGCGAGGCACTCGCGGGCGGCAGCCTCCAGGGGGTGGTCGGAGAAGGTGGGGTCGTGCCCTCCTCCGGGGACAGGAGGGTTCTCGCGAAACCCAGGGAGGTGCGCGAGAGGGTGGCGGGGGAGCTCGTTGTTGCCTCCTGCGGTGGAGCGCGGGGTGGGGGAGACGTGGGGAAAGAGGGGGGCACGGCCGGCGTTGGCACGGCCGGCGCTGTGGCCTCGCTCGGCAGGCTGGCTCGGCGTGCACGCGGGGCGACGCACGATGGGGTCGATAGCGCCGCACGGTGGAACGAGCGCGTGCGGCGCTCGTTCCATCGCGCTGCGCCTCTCGGATCGCGCCGGGTGTCTCGCCTTGCTGCATACGAGTGCCACCGCCGCCGTGGCCGCCGCCGCCGCGCCGGCCAGCACCTCCGCCTCGGCCCGCTCCACCTCCTCCACCTCTGCTGCCTCCACCACGTCGAGCCTGCTGGTTGCTGCTACCGCCACCGCCGCCCGAGCGCCAGTCGCCCGAGGCCGCGCCGCCCCAGCCCCCACCCCCACCGCCTCCACCTCCACCTCCGCCTCCGCCTCTGCCGCCTCCGCCTCCGCCTTTGCGGCCGCCTTTGCGCGTCATGCGACAGCCGCGAGTGCTGCCTCTTTGGCGACTTGGGGGGGGGAGGTGTGGATAAGGGGACAGGCGACGACGTCAATGTGCTCCTGTCAAGGGCAAGGCAGAGGCGAGGGAGTCATCGTTTTTCCGGCGTTTTTCCCGTTCTCCGCCACGAGATCGAGCCCCAGTCTGCGGGCACTGCGGAATGCCGACGCCGTCCCCTGAGGTGTTTGCCGTAGGGGCTACTAAGTCGTTCGCTTGGCTAGGAGCACTCCGGTCGTAAGCCTTCACAAAACCCAGGGCTCTTCGCTTCTCGCGATTCCGGATCCTCCGACGTCGCCGGCCTTGGCTGCAACTGTCACCAACGTCGGGGCCAGGCAGTGGCCCGGAACTCAGGGCCTGGGCTCTGCGAAGGGGACCTCTATGGTAAACGATTGGTCTGGCGGGCCTCCACCGATCATAGCCGCCTGCACATCTCTCTCAGATGGGTCAGCCTGTCTCCACACGGACGTTTCTGCCGATTCGATTTATGTTGAACAACGGCCGACCGAGGCCGCGAGGTCTATGGGTGGTGGCGAGCCGGCCGAGGCCCGGCGGGCCACGCCCGCCGCGATCGAGGCCACCCCCCGGACCTCCGCGGCCGACGAGCCAACCACGGACGATAACTCTCTGCACATCTGTCTGGACCACGGGGAGGGCGTTGGGGGCGACGTCAACGGTGGCGGCCGCGGCGGCAATAACGGGGGCCGCGAGGGCGGCAGCCGCGACCACGGGGACAACGCGGCTGCCTTCCTCGAAGCCCGAGTTGCGGATTGCGGCCCCCAAGGCTGCCCCAACCCCAACGGCCGCGGGACCGAGGTAGAGCACCTGGTCCGGTGGGTCGAGGGCGCTGACCTGCTCGGCACCGCGGGCCCCGTCGGCCGCGGGGCGCGTCGCCGCCCCCTGCTGCTGGCGCGCCTCCGCGACGGCGCCTCGGACAACCGCGATGGGTCCTCCGCGCCATCTTCGTCGTCTTCATCGTCCAATACCTCGGACGCCGACGCTCCCACCCGCGCCGCCCGGACCCGCATCACCTCCTCCGAGCCCAACTCGACTCCCAACGCGGCTGTCGCCTCGTTTCTTCAGGCCTTCTGCGGCGAACGGGCGATGGACGGGGAAGGACGGCCGGTGGTCTCGGTGGATGGGACCTCGGGTGACAACTGGGTCTCGAGCGGGAACGGGAGCAGCGAGGCCGGGGCTGGAGCCGGGGCTGGCGGCGCCAATCGTCCATCCGTCGGCCGGAGCATCGCCGACCGCGGCGAAGGCTCCGGCGGCGGAGGCGACGGCGGGCGCGGCGGACACGGCGGTCGCGGCGAATGCGGCGAACGCGCCCACGCCGAGCCGCCGCCGCCGCCGCGTGTCGGCCGATCGGGCGCCGTCTTGCCTCGACCGCCTCCGTCCGCGGGGGCTTCTTGGGCGGGAGTCCTCAGCGCGGGGGAGGGGACGGGCGCGGCCATGCGCTCCGGTGGCGTCGCCGGTGGCATCGCCGCCGTCCCTGCCGTTGCTGTCCGTCCTCTCGCCGCCCACATCTCCCTCGCCGTCGCCCCCCCCCCGTCCTCCCGTGTCCCGCTGCCCCCCGTGGGAACCCAGTTCTGGGACGTGGAGCACAGACAGTGGACGGCGAGTTGTGCCCCCCGTCCTTCTCTCTCCCTCTCGCTCCGTCTCCCTCTCGCTCTCCCTGTCTCCGTCGTGCGCGCGCCCTTTGCCCAACCACGCACCCTGAGGGGCGGTGGGTTGGTGTAGGTGGGGGGTAGGTTCGGAGTTGCTTTCCCTCAGGTTGCTGCCGGCGGCAGACGGCCGAGGACGTGAGAGAGGGCGGCCTGCGCCTGCGCCCCGCGCCCCCGCGACGGCACCCCCACCTTCTGCTCGCCCTATCCCGCCCCCCCCCTTCTCTTCCCCCCCAACAGGACCCCAAGGGCGCTCTCGACAAGGCCTCTCTCCCTTACGAGTCGAAGAATGCCTGGTGCGGAGGCAAACATCATCTCCATCTCGAGGTGGCAAGGGCGCAGAGAGCGTTCTCCGCGACTGACGTCGCGCCAACCAACGAGGCTGATCGAGTGGGGGCGCGGCGGGCGCGGCGTGCCGCGCTGCCGGTGCTCCGGGCGGCGGGCAGGGGCGGCTCGGATGGCGGCGGAAGAGTCGGTGGCCGGTGCGGCGCGATGGGGAGCAGAAGCAGACGCGGGAACGGGAGTGACAGAGGGCCGGAGGGAGCCGGGCGGTGGATCGGTCGCGTCGTCGGCTGGGGCAGAGACGCTTCGTTGGTTCTTGCCTCCATGCGCCCCCGCCGCGTGGGCGCCCGCGCCGGCGCCTCGGGGACGGAGCCGGGGGGAAGGCGCGGCCCTCTGCGGGGGATGGGGGCGTGCGCCAGGGGGGCCGGCTCGAGCCGAGGTTCCACGGCGGACTGGCGGGGCGGACCAGGGCGGCGGCCGCCCCATCGGAACCAGGAGAGGCGCGGGACGGGCGCTGACGCCCGCGTGGGCGGGTGTGTGGCACGCGGCGGTGGGGACGGCGGGGATGGCTCGAGCGGCGGCGCGGACGGCACGAGAGGTGGCGCGGACGGCGCGAGAGGCAGCGGGGACACCACCCTTGCCGGCTCTCTCTATTTTTATGTTGTCTGCGCCCACGATGCGCGAAGTGCAGAGGGAGTCAACGCCGAGAGGGACGAGGAGGATTCGGGTTCGCAGGCGGAGATGGGGGGGTTGAGCAACGGCGGCGACGGCGGCAGCCCCTCCAGCGGCGGCGGTTCTGGCGGGTCGGACACGTGCTTGACCGGGGGTGCGCGCAGCCCGGAGGACCCCGGGAGCTCGACGTGGGGGACCCACCGCCCCGTGGCGACGGCGGCTGGGGTCGGCGCCGCGGCCGCCTGCGCAGCCCGCACCGCCGCCCTTGCCCTCCCCTCCCGCCCCGTCCCCTGGCCCGCCCCCGGGGTCCTCACCGACCCCCCCCTCCACGCCCCCTGGGGCGACGGCATGCGCGTCCGCTACTCCCCCGTAGCCGCCCTCCTCGGCTCCAACGCCGCCCCCCTTCAGCCCGACGGCGCTGTCCGCGATCGCCGCCCCCGGGTGCCCGAGCCCGCTTGGGGCATGGCGGGCCCCGGGGGCGAAACTCGAGCCTACCCCTCGCTGAAGGACCCCGCCGCCGTCGCCCTGGCCATCGGAAGGACCAAGGCCAAGCCGCAAGGGAGCCAGGAAATGGAACAGAGGGACCAAAGGATGGTGGTCGGGGCCGAGCGCAGCGGGGTCGCGAGAGGACGGAGGACCCACCGAGCGGCCGAGGCGAACCTCGGGCTCGGGGAGCGGGAATGGACCGAGCGGAAACGGCCCGAATTGGAAATGCGACTCGAGCAGAAACAGCGGGGGGCGGAGGTGGAACGAAGGGGACGTGACCGGCACGACGCCGCGGCGCGGTGGGAGAGCGGGGGGGGCGAGACCCAGGCGCCGGAGAGGGTCTGGATGCCTCCGGTGCCGGATATTTCTCGGTTTGCGCGGGGGGAGGCGACGTCGGAGGAGCGGGAGAGCGTTTCGGGGGGG
>Ga0181573_10003427_pt1 | contig 14012 bp, 12 predicted proteins | sample 101ome_25_FD_148643 | JGI IMG/M metagenome (GOLD analysis project Ga0181573, IMG submission 148643) | Coastal salt marsh microbial communities from the Groves Creek Marsh, Skidaway Island, Georgia - 101409BT metaG (spades assembly) | ecosystem: Environmental > Aquatic > Marine > Intertidal zone...
TAACTGGTGACCGGAGGTCTACCAGCGGTGAACATTGCAGTCATAGGAGCGGGCATCTCCGGGCTGGGATGCGCCTATCAGCTGGCCAAAAGAGGCCACCGCGTTGACATTTTCGAGGCCCGGGATCGTATCGGTGGCCACACCGCGACGTACGATGTGCAGATCGGCACCCGACGCTTTGCCGTGGACACCGGGTTTATCGTGTTTAACGACCGGAACTACCCCAATCTGCTCGATTTGTTCCAGGAGCTGGGTGTAGCCAGCAAAGACACGACCATGGGTTTCTCCGTCTGCGACGAAGCCTCGGGTTTGGAGTACGCGGGTAACAACCTCAATACCCTGTTCGCCCAGCGCGGCAATCTGTTATCACCCAGCTTCCTCGGCATGATCAGAGAGATCCTCAGGTTCAATAAACTGGCCATCGCCGACCTCGACGCGGGGCGGCTAGCGCAAGACCAGACGCTGGGCGACTATCTGAGACGCCACGGTTTCAGCGCCCATTTCAGCCGCCAATACCTCCTGGCCATGACCTCGGCCATTTGGTCGGCTGATTTCGAGGATGCGCAGGATTTTCCCGTGGAGTTTTTCATCCGCTTTTTTCGCAATCACGGCTTACTCTCGATCAATAATCGCCCCCAGTGGCGAGTGGTAGAAGGCGGCAGTCGGGAGTATCTCGCACCCCTCACGGCGCGCTTCGCCGATAACATTAAAACCAGAATGCCCGTGTCGAAAATTTTGCGCCCCCCGGGACAACCCGTCGCGATTCACTTCACCAACGGGCTGGTGCGCGAATTCGACGAGGTGGTCATCGCCACGCACTCCGACGAAGCGCTGGCCATGCTGGGGGATGCCACAGAAGCAGAGAAAGCGGTGTTAGGCGCTCTGCCATACCGGGACAACGAGGTGATCTTGCATACCGATACCCGCTTGCTTCCAAAAACCCAGCGCGCCTGGTCGAGCTGGAACTACCGGTTGAAACCCGGCAACGGTCGGGCAACCGTGACCTACAACATGAATATCCTGCAGGGGCTCGACGCACCCGAAACATTCTGTGTCACGCTGAACGATACCGCTTCGATTAACCCGCATCGGATATTGGGGCGCTTCAATTATGCCCACCCACAGTTCACACTGGCGGGCATGCAGGCGCAACAGCGCTGGGGCGATATCAACGGGCAAAATGGAACATGGTTTTGCGGCGCTTACTGGCAAAATGGTTTTCACGAGGACGGCCTGAGCAGCGGTCTGCGGGTTGCAGAGAACCTGTGCGCAGCACGTCAAATGGCGGCGTGAACGCGAGGCTGTATTCCGGCACGCTGAAACACGCTCGCTACACTCCCAAGCGACACGTCTTCAGCTACAAAGTGTTTATGCCCTTTGTTGAGCTGGAGACGCTCGAAGCGCTAACCGATGAATTGCCTCTTTGGTCCGCTAAACGCTGGGCACCGGCCCGGTTTCTGCGTCGCGACTTCCTCGGTGCCGAAGCCATACCGCTGGAGCAAGCTGTCCGGGACCGAATCAGAGAAGAGACGGGTCGCGAGCAAACAGGACCGATCTATCTTCTGGCCAACTGGCGCTATTTTGGCTATCAAAATAATCCTATCGCGGTTTACTACTGCTATGACTCCTCAGGCGAGTGTCTCGAGTATGTCGTGGCCGAAGTGACCAATACCCCCTGGGGCGAGCGGCACAGCTACGTGCTTGCTGCGCCGGCGGACAACGCCCTTCTGGCCACCGAATTTAACAAGGCGCTGCACGTGTCACCTTTTAACCCGATGAAGATGACCTACCGGTGGTTCAGCACCTGCCCTGGCGATGATCTGCAAATTCAGATTGCACTGTATGAGGGCAACGAGCGGATTTTTGATGCACTGCTCAGCCTGACAGCGGAGCCATTGAATGCGCGCACGGCGCCTCGGGCGATTCTCTCCTACCCGCTCATGACACTGAAGGTCGTGGCTGGAATTTACTGGGAGGCCTTGCGTCTCTTTTTAAAAGGAGTCAGCCTGCACGCTCATCCGAAGCGATCGCATTAACGTAACCGTCGATTCAACGAACCAATCGCAAGAGGGTCCGAATGAGCGAGTACAGCGTTAAAAACATTGCCAAACTGCCCCTGTTTCTGGGAGAAACCAACGGCGGGCTGGCGCGGTCCTTCATGCTCAAGGTGCTGGCAAAGCTGCAAGTGGGCTCTCTGGTGTTAAAGGAGCCCGGTGAGACACTGACATTCGGCACCCACGATGACCCTAACGCTCCGCATGCGGAGGTCCATGTTCATGACAACGACCTCTACCGTCGAATTCTGACGGGAGGCAGCATCGCTGCCGGGGAGACATTTATCGAAGGCTTATGGAGCTCTCCCGATTTGACCGCAGTCACGCGTGCCTTTAGCGCCAACATGGCGATGTTGGAAGCGCTGTCGGACCGGCAACACTTCTTGGCAAGCGCCGCACTCAAGGTGAGCCACTGGGCACGCCGCAATACCACCGCCCGCTCTCGGGAAAATATCTCTGCCCACTACGATTTGGGGAATGATTTCTTTTCGCTGTTTCTCGACCCGAACATGATGTATTCATCAGCCGTTTTTCCCACCCCCGAGAGCGATCTTGCAACCGCGGCTACCTATAAACTCAAGTTAATCTGCGAGGACCTTGAGCTCAGCGCGAACGATCATCTTGTTGAAATTGGCACCGGCTGGGGCGGTATGGCGATCTACGCCGCAGAAAACTACGGCTGCCGCGTGACCACCACGACGATTTCCAGAGAACAGTACGATTACGCTCGCGAGGCCGTGGCCAGACGCGGACTGCAGGATCGCATTACAGTGCTGTTTGATGACTACCGCGACCTGAGTGGTCGGTTCGATAAGCTCGTATCCATCGAAATGATCGAAGCGGTTGGCCACCAGTTTTATGACACCTATTTCAGCACGCTTAGCCGTCTACTCAAGCCCCATGGGAAAGCCGCCATTCAGGCTATCACCATGACCGAGCAACGCTATGAACAAGCGCGCGATTCGGTCGATTTCATCAAACGCTATATTTTTCCGGGAGGGTGTCTGCCTTCTCTGACAGTAATCAGTGATGCGCTTTCCCGAGTGACCGATCTGCAGATGAGTAATTTGCGCGACATTACCCGAGACTATGCGGACACGCTGAATGTCTGGCACGAGGGCTTTTTAGAGAAGCTCGACGAGGTGAAGGAGATGGGGTTTGATGACCGCTTCATTCGAATGTGGCGCTACTATCTGAGCTATTGCGAGGGGGGCTTCCGCGAGCGCATCATCGGCACCTACCAAATTACGATGACCAAGCCGGGGTATCGACCCGCCTGACTCACTGCCTATGCTGCTGTCCCTTGCACCGATTGCGTTACTGGTTGCGTTGCTTTTTGCTTCGGTGACGCTGTTCGGTTCAGACGCATCCTACGGCCCCAATCAAGTTGCGCTCATCATCGCTTCCGCTGCCACCATGTTGGTAGGGTGGCGACGTGGTATGAGCTGGCAAGCCATTCAAGGGGGCATGGTCGCCGCCATTACTGTGTCGATCATGCCAATGATGATTCTGCTCTCAGTCGGTGCACTGATTGGTAGCTGGATCATCAGTGGAACAGTCCCGGGCATGATTTACTACGGCGTCCAGCTGCTGGATCCCGAGCTGTTTTACGCGGCTTCAGCCCTCATTTGCGCGCTCGCTTCGCTGAGCCTGGGGAGTTCGTGGACGGTGGCCGGCACGCTGGGCGTAGGCCTGATGGGGATTGCCACAACTTACTCGCTCTCACCGGCGGTGACAGCAGGTGCGGTGATATCGGGCGCGTACTTCGGGGACAAACTGTCACCGCTTTCCGATACCACCAATCTGGCAGCGGCTGCAGTAGGTGTCGATCTATTTGAGCATATCAGGAATATGCTCTGGACCACCCTGCCCGCTTTCGCGGCCGCGCTGGCTGTCTTTGCCCTGATTGGGAGTGAGGGCGCGACCACCCCCGAGAATATCGCCACCATTCGCACTGCATTGGCCAGTCAATTTTCCATAACCCCCTGGGTACTCTCGCCACTCGCACTCATGCTGGCACTGGTCTATTGGCGGGTTCCGGCTTACCCGGCCATTCTCATTTGTACGCTGTCAGGCACGCTTTACGCTGCTTGTTTTCAACCCGATATCGTGCGGGCGCTGGCACTTGCAGCGCATCCGGACTCCCCGGCACCACTCATTCAGGGTCTGTGGATGGCGCTGTTCTCGGGTTACCAGTCCCCGGAGGGATTGGGGGAACTCGGCAGGCTTCTCGACAAAGGCGGCTTGGCCAGCATGCTGAATACGATCTTTCTGATCCTCACGGCAATGACCTTCGGCGGCATGCTCGATAGCACAGGTATTCTGCGACAATTGCTTGATCAGGTACTGAAAGGCGTCAAACGAACCGGTGATCTGATTCTGGCAACCGTGAGCGGGGGGGTGATTACCAATATCCTCGCAGCCGATCAGTTTCTCGCCATCACCCTGCCCGGCAGGCTGTTCACGCCAGCCTATGACGACCGTGGGTTGAACCGCCTGAGTCTCTCGAGGACGCTGGAGGATTCCGCCACCCTCACCTCAGTATTGATTCCCTGGAACACCTGCGGCGCGTTTATGTCCGCCACGTTGGGAGTCGCAACATTTGATTACGCGCCCTACGCGCTTTTCAATCTGATATGCCCGGTACTGGCAGTGATTTTTGGTTACCTGATGATCGCCCAGCCCAAGCCGATGAGCGCCTTGCCGTGACATCCCACACTTGGGATTACGCGGAGCCCTTTGTGCGCCAGGTCACCGTAGAGGCGCATCACATCGATGCTCTGGCTCACACGCGCAACACTCACTACGTAGAGTGGTGTATGGAGGCTGCCTGGGCACACACGAGCGCGCTGGGCTTGGACGCGCAGGCGTATCAAAGTCTTGATCGGGCGATGGCGCTGACGCATGCCGAGTACGATTATTTGAAAGCAACCCGTGCCGGCGATAGCTTACTGGTGGGAACCTGGATTACAGACTGGCCCGGTAGGATGAAAATGGTCAGACGCCTGCAGATAATCGGTGCCGAAACGGGCGATACCGTTTTTCGCGGCGAGCTGCACTTTGTCTGTATCGAAATATCCACTGGTCTGCCCAAGCGACCGCCCAAGGCTTTTATCGATATTTATGGTCCAGCGGTCACGGCAACCGCATCAAGATAATCGCTCGGGCATTATCATCGCGCTCAGCCGGGATCAGGCGCGCGACCAATCAAAACTGATCACCTCTGCCAGCGAGTTTGCGCCGAGCTTGAGCGCCAATAAGCGATCCACCCCCAAAGCAACCCCGGCACATTCTGGAAGGCCCTCCCGCTGCGCCGCCAGCAGGCGCTCATCGAGGGGACGGGTTGACTGCCCGCGTGCGGTTCTCCGCGCATTTTCGGCTTCGAGCTGACTCCGCAATGCGTCGGGATCGGTTTGTTCCCAATAACCATTGGCCAACTCATTCCCCGCCATATAGCACTCAAAACGAGCGGCAACGGTCATGCCACCCACTTGCAACGTGCGCGCTAAGGCGGCCTGAGAGACGGGAAAATCCGTGACAAAGACGAGGCCCCAATCGCGAATGGCGGGTTCGATGCAATGGCTCATCAACAGGTCCAGCAAGGCGTCGCGATCAAGCTCGTCAGGCACGTCGCCAATGCGCGCCCGAGCCACAGCCAGCCAGTGGCTGAGGTCGGCTTGCTCCTGAAAAGGGTCGATATCCAGCAGGACTTGAAACAGGGTGCGATAAGGCCACACCTGCCAGCCACGGCAAGTCAAAACCTCGCTGACCATTTCCGCGACCTCGCGGATCAGTGCGGCGTGATTCCAGCCCACCCGGTACCACTCTAACAACGTAAATTCGGGGTTGTGGTGGCGGCCAGACTCGCCCTGGCGAAATGCTTTAACAATCTGAAAAATGTCCCCGGCACCTGCCGCGAGCAAGCGTTTCATCGCAAATTCAGGCGAAGTTTGGAGATATCGCTTTGGGCCACCCGCACCATCGCTGGGCAGGCTGAACACCTCGATACCGGGGTCAGGCACGGTCCCCAGAGAAAGCACCGGCGTCTCGACCTCCATTACCCCGCGTTGGCGAAAAAAGGATCGGAGTTGCTGCAATAGCGCCGCGCGTTCAGCCAGCGCGCTCAGCGACGCCGAGGGCCGCCAGTCGCTCATGTCTCAGCTTTTGCTTGCGCGACTCACGTACTCCCCGGTGCGGGTATCGACACGTATCACTTCACCCTCGGTAATAAACAGAGGCACCCTGACCACCGCACCGGTGGTAAGGGTGGCGGGCTTACTTCCCCCCTGTGCGGTATCACCCTTCAAGCCGGGGTCTGTTTCGGTGATTTCTAATTCGATGAAATTAGGCGGCGTCACGGCCAGAGGCGCACCGTTGTAGAGGGTAATTTCGTAACGCTCCTGCTCTTTGAGCCATTTTTCTGCATCGCCCACGACATCGCGGTCCGCCCCATACTGTTCGTAAGTCGACGGGTCCATGAAGTACCAAAACTCGCCATCGGTATAGGAATACTCGAGATCCACGTCCATCACGTCCGCACCTTCAAGGGTATCGCCAGACTTAAAAGTCCGTTCCCAGACGCGACCTGATTTGAGGTTTCTCAGCTTGACGCGATTGAATGCCTGCCCCTTCCCGGGTTTAACAAATTCATTTTCGAGAATGGAACAGGGTTCACCATCAAGCATTACCTTGAGGCCCGGCTTGAATTCATTGGTCGAAAAATTAGGCATCTCGAATCACCCGTAGCGGAAAACCGCGATGATACCTTAGCCCGGCTTATCGAGACATCCAGTCACGGATCATCAGAGACAAACTCGCCATGAGATCCCAACAGGTAGCAGACACCATCCAGGCCGATATGCGTCAATTCAATCGGGCTCACCGCGCGTACCGCAGGCTTGGCATGGAATGCCACACCTAGACCCGCCAAATCGATCATGTCGAGATCATTCGCGCCATCGCCCACCGCCACTGCCTCACCAACAGAACATCCCAAACGGTCCGCGAGGTTTTTCAGCGCCATCGCCTTGTATTGCCGATTCACTATGGGCGGAATGACTCGACCCGTAATGATTCCGTCGACCACCTCGAGTTCATTGGCAACCACTTCGTCAAAGCCGTAATCCGACTGCAGTCGCTGTGCAATGGGTATGAATCCGCCAGAAAAAATCGCCAATGTTATGCCTCGCGCCTTAAGCGTTGTCGTCATTTCATAAAGGCCTTCTTGAATGGGCAAGCGATCCGCCAGCTCAGTGACCGCAGCGGCGTCCAAGCCCTTCAAGAGCGCCAATCGCCGATGAAAACTCTCATCGAAATCGACCTCACCCCGCATGGCCTGCGCCGTGATTTCAGCCACCTCAGCACCCACACCCGCTGCGGCCGCCAATTCGTCGATGACCTCGCAATCAATGAGCGTGGAGTCCATGTCAAACACCGCCAGGCGAAAGGTGCGCGTGCGGATTTGACGGCACTGCAACGCAAGATCAACGCCGTGCGCATCGGACAGCGCTCTGAGTCGACCCGATAACCCCACCTCATCCGGACAATCGACCCAAAAGTTGTAGACAGAACGCCGTTCCATCAAGGTCACGGGTACCGGGACATTTTTTTGCTCGATGAGTGTGCCGCCACTCTGTTCTACCGCCTTGTTGAGGTCATCGAACCGGAAACTGGCGCCGGCAGGCTGCATAAGGACGATGATGTGCGTAGCGCTATTCAAGTTGACTAAACCGACTCATCCAAGGGTATCTTTCTGGTGACGCTATAGACTTCCCACATTTGCGTAGCAGAAAGCCCTGCAAAGCGGGCACCGCAGAAGTTTATACTGATCGCCGGTTCTTTGGAGGCGAGAAGTGCAACAACTAATACACGGCTTACGTCACCGGCCACTGTCGCAACAACTGGCGCTGGTCGCGACTGCATGTTGCCTTCTCGCCACTTTGATACTCGTCGCAGTGTCGGCCCAATCAACGCAGTCCATTCAGAACCGAACCCTGGCCGAGCACGCCCACGCCGCCGCGCAACAACTCGCCGTGAGGGCAGCCACAAAACTGGCGACATCAGACAAACTGGGGCTCGCCACTGAACTGCAGTTTTATACCGATCAGGCTTTGTTCTCGGGAGCTCGAGCGGTCGATGTCGAAGGCAAAGAACTCGCCGTGACAGGCTCCATTCCCCAAGATAGCGAGGCCTATGCGAGAACCATACTGATCGACGGCAACATCGCGGGTACCGTGGAGCTCTATCTAGATCTCAGCGCCCAAAATGATGCCCGGGAAACGCTCATCATCGGACTGATCGCCCTGTCCGGATTACTGAGCGTGGCGGTTTATGCCATCACGCGCCCGATGGGCCAAAAGCTGGCACAGAATATCAGTGAGGTCGTTGCCCAGCTGGATGCCATTGCGGATGAAACGTCCGGCGCTGTTAACGAGGTGCACAAGCTCAAGGATCGCGTGAGCGCCCTGCCTCTTGAATTACTGCGCTCTCAGAAGGTGCAGGGCCAGGCTGACGAGCACTACCGCGACACCGCCATACTCTGCATCGCACTAAAGCACCTGCCGGGCTACGTGGATACGCTGGATGAGCAGCGCATACAAAGCTACGTCGACTTGCTACATCGCATGACCTACGGTAGCGCAGGTTTTTATGGCGGAGACTTATCCGTCATCCGTCAATTTGGCCTGGCCATCTACTTTTCGGGCTCACACGCTGTTGGGTCGCCCGTGGTGCGGGCCGCAAGCTGCGCGTGGCTGCTGTCGCGTTGCGCGGGCATCGCTGAACGACAGCAAAGACTCTCGTTCGTGCCGGGCATGGCGATTGGCATCAGCGAACTGGGTCGCGGAGACGACCAGGACATCTACCCCGGTCTTTACATACAGGCTGCGCTCGATGACCTACTGACGCTGGCAAACGAAGACTTGGACGCCATCTTGCTGTCTTCCAGAGCGGCGGAAGATGATGGGCTGACAACGCGAATGGGCATCGATGTCATCGACGAAAAATGGATGGCGCTGGGTGATATCAGTGATGCCCATTTAGCGTTGCTTGAGCGTCAACTGCTGATTTTAAAGCGAGCCCTTTTCCAAACCGATGAGGACACACCTCAAGGCCTGCTACCCTTCTAGCAGCGAGCGCTAGTCTCTTACCACTGACAGACGGGTGACGCGCTGATAGCCCTTTGGCAGCTTGCTGCCGCGGCGCCCACGCTCCCCCCGGAAATGCTCAAGCTCGGACCACTTGAAGTTCCGATAGTGGCCACCTGACGTCACCTGTAACGTGTCGCCCTCGGCAACAACGCACAATCCCGCAACGTATTCTTCTCGCGCGGCCGCCCTTGCTGAAGGGATTCCAATGAGCTTGTTACCCTTGCCACGAGCGAGCTCGGGCAAATCAGCAAGGGGGAAAACCAGCATGCGGCCCTCATTGGTGGCCACAACAACCAGGGGGTCTCCGTCGCTGGCAATGGCGGCAGGTGGTAACACCCGCGCATTTTTCGGCAAAGTCAGAACGGATTTACCGGCCTTGTTCTTTGCCTGAAGCTGGGCCAATTGCACCACAAAGCCATATCCGGCATCGCTGGCCAGTAGAAAGCGATCTCCTTCTGTGGGCGTCAGCAACCCCTCAAAGGTCGCGCCCGAGGGCGGATTGATTCTTCCAGTCAAGGGTTCTCCCTGCCCTCGGGCAGACGGCAGCTGATGCGTCGGCAGGGTGTAGGCCCGCCCCGTCGAGTCAAGCACAATGGTGGGTAAGTTGGATTTTCCCCGGGCCGCAAAGCGAAAGCTGTCTCCCGATTTATAACTCAGCGCAGCGGGGTCAATATCATGCCCCTTTGCAGCCCGTATCCAACCCTTTTCAGACAGCACGATGGTGAGCGGATCCGACGCCGTGAGCTCCAGTTCGCTGAACGCCTTCGCTTCCTCGCGCTCGGCAAGAGGCGCCCGTCTGGCATCTCCATGGGCATCAACGACGGCCTTTAGTTCACGCTTGATGAGCGTCTTGAGTCGGGCATCACTCCCCAGCGTTTTTTGCAACGCGTCGCGCTCGCTGGCCAACTCATCCTGCTCACCCCTGATTTTCATTTCCTCAAGCTTGGCAAGGTTGCGCAGCTTGAGATCGAGAATCGCTTCGGCCTGAATGTCCGTAATCTTGAAGGTATCCATGAGCGCGGCCTTGGGCTCATCTTCCTCCCTAATAATGCGAATCACCTCGTCTATGTTGAGGAACGCGGCCAGATAGCCTTCGAGGATGTGCAGACGACGCTCCACGCGCTCTAGCCGATAACTGAGCCGGCGCTTGACGGTGGTCTTTCGAAACGCCAGCCACTCCTTGAGGATAGTGACCAGCGACTTCACCCCGGGTCGACCGTCAATACCAATGACATTGAGATTCACGCGATAGGTGCGCTCAAGGTCGGTAGTGGCAAACAAATGGCTCATTACCGCGTCCACATCAATGCGGTTCGACCGGGGCACCAATACCAGGCGCGTGGGATGTTCGTGGTCGGACTCATCACGCAAATCCGACATCATTGGTAGCTTTCGCGCTTGCATTTGCGCCGCAATCTGCTCAAGCACTTTGGCGCCCGACACCTGATACGGCAATGCATGAATCACAACGGCACCATCTTCTAAGGTATACGCTGCACGCACCCGCAACGCTCCGCGCCCGGTTTCGTAGAGCGCCAGTAGCTCATCAGCAGGCGTAATGATTTCGGCTTCAGTCGGAAAGTCGGGACCCTTGATGTGCCGACAAAGTTCAGCCACCGATGCCTTGGGAGAATCAAGCAGATGGATGGTAGCGGCGACAACTTCAGTCAGGTTATGGGGCGGGATATCCGTCGCCATGCCCACCGCAATGCCCGTTGTCCCGTTCAGTAGCAGATTCGGCACCTGCGCCGGCAAGACGGTGGGCTCTTCCAACGTGCCATCGAAATTGGCTTGCCAGTCGACCGTTCCCTGGCCCAGTTCAGATAGCAGGACGTCGGCGTAAGGCGTGAGCCGAGATTCCGTGTAGCGCATCGCGGCAAACGATTTGGGATCGTCTGGCGAACCCCAGTTGCCTTGCCCATCAATAAGGGGATATCGATACGAAAAATCCTGCGCCATCAGGACCATCGCCTCGTAGGCAGCGCTGTCCCCATGAGGATGAAACTTGCCGATCACATCCCCGACCGTGCGCGCAGACTTTTTATACTTAGCAGAAGCTTTGAGGCCGAGCTCGCTCATGGCGTAAATGATGCGGCGCTGTACCGGCTTCAATCCGTCGCCGATGTGCGGGAGCGCCCTATCCAGAATGACGTACATCGAGTAGTCGAGGTAGGCTTTTTCAGCATAATCGCGGAGCGACAGCTGCTCTACGTCGACCGGAGGCTGCATCATGTCTGTCATGTTCTTGGAGCTCTCTTCAGGCGCATGGGCGTCGCGGTCCCCGGATCCGCGCTATCCTAACGCACTAACGCACCGCGCGGCGTAAATTCCACGGAGTACCGAGTTCCATGAGTGAAAAATCCGCAACCGCGACTCGCAGAGCCAGATGACGAGGAACCCCGATACCGTGCGCGCGACGCTCGCCTGGCGCTGGCGCCACTTTAATGTATTCAGTGGACCCGAGTGGCATCGCCTACTTCGCCTGAGAACCGCGATCTTTGTGGTAGAGCAAAACTGCGCATACCAGGAAGTAGATGAAAAGGATCCCGATTGCTGGCACTTGGAGGTCACCCATAGTGGAGAGCTCGTAGGCACACTGCGGGTGGTGCCACCCGGCGTAAGTTATCAAGAATGCTCCATCGGCCGTGTGGCCCTGCGGGAGGACTATCGAGGCTTGGGGCTTGGTTACGATTTGATGGATAACGCGCTGGGATTCTGCTCGGCGCGATGGCCCGGGGACGTTCGACTCAGTGCGCAGGCTTATTTGCAGGCATTTTACGAATCGATCGGCTTCGCGGTCATTCGCGGCCCCTATTTAGAGGACGGCATCCCGCACATCGAGATGCTGCGCGCTGGGGAAAATTCAGGCAGCTGACCTTGCCGCTCGTTTGCGCTCGTGCTCCAGCAGGCATTTTTTACGAAGCCGAATACTATCTGGGGTCACCTCCACCAGTTCATCTTCTTCGATGAACTCCAAGGCCTGTTCCAGAGAGTGCTTCACCGGCGGGGTAAGGTTCAAGGCATCATCAGTGCCTGAGGCCCGCACATTGGTGAGTTGTTTGGCCTTGGTGGGATTCACCACCAGATCGTTGCCGCGACTGTGTAATCCGACTATCTGGCCTTCGTATACCTGCACATTGGGATCGGTAAACAGTCGCCCCCGGTCCTGCAAAGCATGCAGGGCGTAGGCCAAAGTTTTACCGGACACCATGGACACCAGAACGCCATTCTGTCGCGACCCCAGAGCCACCGCAGTAACAGGACCGTAATGATCGAATACATGGGTCATGATGCCGGACCCCGAAGTCAGGGTAAGAAACTGCGACCGAAAGCCGATCAGCCCTCTGGCGGGCACGATAAATTCGAGTCGAACCCGGCCCTTGCCATCTAGGGCCAGCCGAGCCAATTCAGCGCGTCGCAGGCCAAGCTCCTCCATAACAGCGCCCTGATGCTGCTCATCGATATCCAGTACAAGCTGTTCATAAGGCTCGCAGAGCACACCATCGATGCTCTTTTGAATGACTTCAGGCCGCGATACCCCGAGCTCAAAGCCCTCTCTGCGCATGCTCTCAATCAGCACGGACAGGTGGAGTTCCCCGCGCCCGGACACCTTGAATTTATCGGCGCTGTCGCCAGCCTCTACGCGCAACGCCACATTGTGAATCAGCTCTCTCTCCAATCGCTCCTTAATATTGCGCGAGGTGACAAACTTGCCCTCACGGCCAGCGAAGGGAGAGTCATTTACCTGAAAGGTCATACTGACCGTGGGTTCATCTACCGTCAGCGCGGGCAAAGCCTCAGGCGCAGCGGGGTCACATAGCGTGTCAGAGATCAGGAGCCCGTCAATTCCGGTAATGCAGACAATGTCGCCTGCTTCCGCCATGGGCACTTCCAGACGCTCTAGACCCTCGTATCCCATCACTTGCAGCACTCTGCCGGACCGCGTCTTGCCTTCCCGGCTGACAATGGTCACGGGCGTGTTGGTGGACAGCCTGCCGCGCGTAATGCGTCCGACGCCTATCACACCGACATAGCTAGAATAGTCGAGAGCGGAAATCTGTAACTGCAACGCTCCCTCGGCGTCGACTTGAGGTGCGGGCACAAATTGCTCGACGGCCTCAAATAGAGGCGTCATGTCATCCGCCATCGCGTCGGGATCCAGTCCGGCGATGCCCTGCACGGCAGAGGTATACACCACCGGGAAGTCCAGTTGCGTCTCGTTGGCACCGAGCGCGTCAAACAGGTCGAAAACTTGATCGACAACCCAGTCGGGCCTGGCGCCATCGCGATCAATTTTGTTTACCACCACTATGGGGTTAAGCCCGCGCTCAAAAGCTTTAGCGGTTACGAACCGGGTTTGAGGCATCGGCCCATCGACGGCGTCTACAAGCAGGAGTACCGAATCGACCATCGACAACACGCGCTCCACCTCGCCACCAAAATCGGCGTGCCCCGGGGTGTCGACGATATTGATACGGTAGTCCCGCCATGAAATGGCGGTGTTCTTTGCGAGGATGGTAATACCGCGCTCGCGCTCCTGATCGTTAGAATCCATGACGCGCTCGGCACCCGCCAGCTTCCGATCAAGCGTGCCGGACTGCTGTAGCAGGCAATCAACCAATGTCGTCTTGCCATGATCAACGTGGGCGATGATGGCGATATTTCGGAGCGCTTTCATGATGGGTCCAGCTCTGTCGGGTGGGGTGCGTCGCGGCGCGCGCGGAGTTTACACCAGGGACGACCGGCCGGTTCACCTTGAGTCGCGCGCTTGCATGGTAAAAATCACCGAGTACCCGCGGTTGCACCAAAG
>Ga0181573_10003431_pt1 | contig 14004 bp, 7 predicted proteins | sample 101ome_25_FD_148643 | JGI IMG/M metagenome (GOLD analysis project Ga0181573, IMG submission 148643) | Coastal salt marsh microbial communities from the Groves Creek Marsh, Skidaway Island, Georgia - 101409BT metaG (spades assembly) | ecosystem: Environmental > Aquatic > Marine > Intertidal zone...
CACAAGGACAGCGGCGCAGGTGGTACCCAACCGCGCGCGCGTCGTCGTTCGTCGGTCTTTGGGTGGGAAAGAGACGGAAAGAGACTCGCGAGATGGGCAAGAAGGGAAAGAACGCGCCGGAGGACAACAACGACCAGCTGGACCGCATCGCCATCGTGTCCGCGGACCGGTGCAGGCCGAAGAAGTGCAAGCAGGAGTGCAAGAAGTCGTGCCCGGTGGTGAAGGTGGGCAAGCTGTGCATCGAGGTGTCGGGCTCGTCGAAACTCGCGTACATCTCCGAGGACCTGTGCATCGGATGCGGCATCTGCGTCAAGAAGTGCCCGTTCGAGGCTGTGCAGATCATCAACCTGCCCAAGAACCTCGAGAAGGAGACGACGCACCGCTACGGACCCAACGCGTTCAAGCTGCACAGGCTGCCCATGCCCCGCTGCGGGCAGGTCCTCGGCCTCGTGGGTTCCAACGGCACCGGTAAGTCAACCGCGCTCAAGATCCTCTCCGGGAAGCTCAAGCCCAACCTCGGTAAGTTCGCGACGCCGCCCGACTGGCAGGAGATCATCCAGTACTTTCGCGGCAGCGAGCTGCAGAATTACCTGACGAGGATCCTGGAGGACGACATCAAGGCCCTCATCAAGCCCCAGTACGTGGACCACATCCCCAAGGCGGTGAAGGGGCAGGTGCTCCAGACCCTGCAGGACAGGGACGACCGCGGCAAGGTGTCCGAGCTCATCGACGAGCTCGACCTCGAGAATGTGTTGGACCGCGACGTCAAGGCGCTCTCCGGCGGCGAGCTGCAGAGGTTCGCCATCGCCGTCGTCGCGGTGCAGGACGCGGACATGTACATGTTCGACGAGCCGTCCTCGTACCTCGACGTCAAGCAGAGGCTCAAGGCGTCGCGGGTCATCCGATCGCTTCTGCACATCGAGAAGTACATCATCGTCGTCGAGCACGACCTCTCCGTGCTCGACTACCTCTCCGACTTCATCTGCTGCCTCTACGGCAAGCCCGGCGCGTACGGCGTGGTGACGATGCCCTTCGGCGTCAGGGAGGGCATCAACATCTTCCTCGCCGGGTTCGTTCCCACCGAGAACCTTCGCTTCCGCGACGACGCGCTCACGTTTAAGGTTGCGGAGACGGCGGATGACTCCCTCGCGGGTGAGACGAAGTTTCTCCGCTTTTCCTACCCGCAGATGATCAAGACGCAGGGCGACTTCAGGCTCACCGTGGAGGCTGGCGACTTCACCGACACCGAGATCATCGTCCTCCTCGGCGAGAACGGCACCGGCAAGACGACGTTCATCCGTCTCATCGCGGGTCTCATCAAGCCCGACGACGAGGAGATGGAGGACCTCCCGGAGTTTAACGTGTCGTACAAACCCCAGAAGATCTCGCCCAAGTTCGAGTCCACCGTCCGCGACTTGCTGCACAAGAAGATCAGGGACGCGTACCTCCACCCGCAGTTCCAGTCCGACGTCTTAAAGCCCATGAACATCGAGCAGCTCTTCGACAACGAGGTGAAGAACCTCTCCGGCGGCGAGTTGCAGCGCGTCGCGTTAACGCTGTGCATGGGTCAGCCCGCGGATCTGTACCTCATCGACGAGCCCTCCGCGTACCTCGACTCCGAGCAGAGGATCTGGGCGTCCAAGGTGATCAAGCGGTTCATCATCCACAGCAAGAAGACGGCGTTCATCGTCGAGCACGACTTTATCATGGCGACGTACCTGGCTGATAGGGTCGTGGTGTACTCGGGCGAACCCGCCGTGGAGGCGACGGCGCACCAGCCGTGCGGCTTGCTGGAGGGCATGAACAAGTTTTTGAAGCACCTGGAGATCACGTTCAGGCGGGATCCGTCCAACTATCGTCCGCGCATCAACAAGATGGACTCGGTCAAGGACTCGGAGCAGAAGCTGGCGGGGAACTTTTACTACCTGGACGACTGATCGAGTCGGCGGTGGGTTGGATCTGTACAGGCGGCGGCCCGTGTACCAGTATAGCGATGACGTGTGAGGAGGTTGGGCGGGTGAGGACGATGGACGACGATTTGCGCGTAGCTTCCGAGCCTTTAAATGAAACACAACTAAACCCGCCGCAGCGACGCGGTGGCGTTACGATTGATATCGTACGCGACGAAACACCCTCGCGCGGCGAGACTCACAGCGACGTCGGGTGCTTGGCGCCCTCGGCCAGCATCATGAACAGCTCCTCGTCGCGAATGTGCCCCCTCTCCATCGCCCGCTCCAACGCGCTCCGCCCCCTCGCGTCCCTCTCCCCGACCCTCGCGCCCCTGCGAATCAGCAGCTTCGCCGCCCCGTCCTGGTCGTTCCCCACCGCCGCGTGCAGCGGCGTGTCACCCGTGTTTGCATCAGCTCGGTTAACGTCGGCGCCATTTTGCACGAGCGCCTCCACCATGGGCTCGTCCCCGCGGAACGCCGCCGCGGCGAGGGGACTCTGGCGATCGCCGTCGATCGGCGGGTTGACCCTCGCGCCCCTCGCCATCGCCTCCATCGCGCGAGCCACGTCTCTTCCGGCTATCGCGTCTGCGAGCTCGCCGTCCCAGTACGCGACGCCACCCCGGTCCGACGCTTCCATTTCCGGGTCGAAGAAAGCCTTGGCGACGTACTTGGCCTTGACGTACGCAGCCTTGGCGTCGAGGCCGTCGTTGGGTTTGGGTTTGGTGGCGAGGCCGTCGGGAGAGTCCTTTCCGGCGACCCCCTCGAACACCCGGTTGTGCCGTTCGTTTCCCCACCTGGCGAAAAACTCGACGACGGAGGCTTCCCACGCTCGGACGTCGAGCACGCACGACCGAACCTTGGAGACGTGCACGCCGAGCTGCCGGTGAACGCCCGAGCACTGGATGCACACGAGAATGCCGAGGTTCAGGGACGCCCAGTCCGGGTCCGCCATGCCGCAGTCGGCGCACCGCGAGTTACCGGGAGCCCGGCGAATCTCGGCCAGAGTGACTCGAGTGTCGGGGACGACGGGGTACCCCAAATTCGATCGCGCGACCGCCCCTCCGCCCGCCCCTCCGCCCGCCCCTCCGCCCGCCCCTCCGCCCGCCCCTCCGCCCTTCGGATCGGGCGACGCCGGGGTCGATCTGGAGACGTCGCCGCCGATGAACCCGCCCGATGAACCCGCCGATGAACCCGCGACGAACTCGCTCGCCTCGGCGATGCTCGCCACGCTTCCGACGCTGAAGCTCCTGCGGTGCCCTCCGGACTGTGCCGCGACGGACTGTACGCCTTTTCCCCGCGTCGTTTGCGTCGTCGGTCGCGGCGGTTTCGCCGGCGACGCGCCCGCCGACCTCGGGTACTCCGCCACCGACTCGGCGATGACGTGGCTGTTCGACAGCAACCCGGCGATGGCGGTGCTGACGGCTTCCATCCACCGAGCCCTGTCCGCCTGATTCTCCGCCTGCAGGCAGTACTCCCGCTCGGGGGACACCACCCTGAAGCAGAACCGCATGTTCGGCGAGTCCTCCAGGTCGGGCTTGATCGTCGCCGTCAGCAGCCGAACCGTCTCCTTGGCCGCACCGAACCCGCTTGAACCGTCCTTGTCGCGGTAATACGTGAGGTGCCCCAACGCGTCCAGCACGAAGAACCGCCGCTTCCAATCCGCGCGAAGGTTGGACGAGCGCTTGAGGAGGTAGCCCTGATGGAGAACGGCGCCGCCGCTGCCGCCGAAGCTGGACCCGCGCCTGTGGTGCCCGGGTTGGCCGAGGGAACCACCCTGGGAACCACCGCTGAAGCCCCGGCGATGCGTCGGGCTTCCCGGGTCCACAGGAAGCCCGACGGAGGATCCATCGCCGAAACCCGAAGAATCCAACCCGCCGACGGAACTCGCCCCCCCGTTCACCCCGCCGCTCATCGCGACCTGTGCGACGCCACCTTCCGCGAATGCGCCGCCGGTCCCCCCTTCCATCGCCATGCTCCCCGCCATGATCGCCCCCAGCATCCTGCTCCTGTCCGACGACAGCGACAGCGCCTCAAAGTCCGACGGGGCGGCGGTGACGGCGTCTGCTCGCAGCGCGTCGCGGTATTGAGCCGCAGCCGCTCCGAGATCGACGGCGTCCCTCGCCGCGCGTTCCTCGTCGTCGTCGCATCGCACCTCGACCTCCTCCACGAACGCGGCGAGCTCCTCGTGCGCCTCGTGCACGCGTCGGAAGAAAGCCGCGTGCGACCGCACGCTGCGAGCGAGCCGCCGCTTGAACGCGACGCGTCGCACGGCGTCGGCGCGTTGGAGCTTGCCCATGAGGTCGAAGCGCGCCGTCTCGAACTCGTGCCTCGTGGACGCCAGCTCTCGCTCGGCGTGGAGCAGGTGCTCCTCCTTGGCGTCCTTGGTGAGCGCGAGGAACTTGGCGCGCGCGCGCTCGTGATCCGCGTTGGTCCTGTCGAAGCGCCGGCGCGCGTCCGCCACCTCCTGGCACACGGGCCCGTCCGCGATCTTCGCGAGCGGATCGATCAGTTCCCTCTCCACCGCGGACATCAGGTCGCACCTCGCGGCGGCGCACTCGCTCATCGCGCTGAGGAGCCTCTCCAGCACCGACGCCCCCACCGCGTTGCCGAAGGCGTCGTCGATGCTGCCGTAGAGGGAGCGGACGGACTCCTGGAAGTTAACCTCGGAGGCGTAGGCGTCCTCGAGGGCATCCCGGTACGCCCTGCAGTCGCGCGTGAGCCTGGAAGAGCGGTCGCGAAGCACGTCGGCGTCCTGCTCGAGCTCCCTCAACCGCGCGCGGAGGAACGGGGTGTCCTCCACCCCGTCGAAGAGGCCGCCCGTGAGGGCCATGGCCACCACGCGTGCGCCCGCCGAGTCACCATCACCGACGCGGGCTGATACCGCTTATATAAGGAATCTTCGAACGCTGACAGCCGAGTGGGTACGATTACGACGTGTAATTGTGATTAGAAATCGTATGGAAGTTGGTTACGGACTTCGGCCGCCGACATGAACTGAACCTGTCGGCGTTCACAGACCACCGCCGACACTTTTTTCTCATCCGTCTCAGTGGCGTCCGCGCGCCTCCCGAGCCCCCTCGCGGCTCGCGAAACCTCGGTCTCAGGTTCCGAGCGCCCGGCGAAGGTTGCTACACCCGCATCTCACCATGGGTCGCGTCGTGCGCGCGCAGCAGACGTACAAGGCTGCGGCGGGAGCCACCGTGGCGGATCTTCCCCAGATTCTCACCGCGCTCCTGGCGGCGGACAACGACGTGCGAGGCAGCGCCGAGGCGACGCTGCGCAACGTGGCGCGCGACGCGAACGTCGTCCCCGCGCTCCTCACCCACGCGCGCGGGGACCCCGATCCCCAGGTCCGCCAGCTCGCGGCGGTCGTCCTGAAGCGCAGGGTCCTCGGCCACTGGCCTCGGCTGCCCCGAGACGCGCAGGAGCAGGTGAAGCACATCTTACTGGACGGGGTGGTCAAGGAGCCGGTGGGCTTGGTGCGCCGGTCCATCGCGGACGTGGTGTCCAGGGTGGCCAAGGCGACCGTGCCCATGGGCCAGTGGAACGCCCTACCCGAGTTCCTCGCGCAGTGCACGCAGTCGCCGGAGGAGGCGCACAGGGACGTCGCCTTTGTCATATTCGCTTCGCTCACCGAGACGATCGTTTCGGTCATGACCCAGCACTTCGCCACCCTCGGCGGGCTGTTCCAAAACGGCCTGAACGACGGCTCGCTCAAGGTTAGGGTCGCGGCATTGAGGGCGGTGCTGTCGCTGGTGACCAACACCACGGGGGAACCCAACGAGGTGAAGATCATCTCCGGTTTGGTGCCGCAGATTATCGCCACGGCGAGAAACGCAATCGAGGCACAAGAGGAAGAGAACGCGGGACTGGCGTTCGAGGTGATGGACGAGCTCATCGAGTCCCAACCCAAAGCGTTGAGCGGTCACGTCCCGGCCATCGTGTCGTTCTGCGTCGAGTGCGCGAACGCGACGCAGCTGGAGACGACGACGCGGCGGCGGGCGCTAGACGTGGTGTCGTTTCTGGCGAGGCACAAGCCGAGGGCGCTGCTCCGCGCCAAGCTCGTGCAGCCGCTGCTCAGGTCGTTGTGCCCGCTCGTGGGGGAACCCAAGGAGGAGGACCTCGCGGGCGAGGACGACATCGACGAGGCGAGGGAGGAGGAGCTCCAGGTGCAGACGGTCGCGGCGAGGTTGGTGGACCTTCTGGCGTTGAAGGTTCCCGCGCGGCACGTCCTCCCGGAGGTGTTGCAGTTCGCCTCGCAGGCTCTCGCGGACGGCGCCGCGAACGGCGAGGGCGACGCCAAGCGGCGGCACGCGGCCGTCGCCGTGTTGGGGATCGTGTGCGAGGGGTGCGCCGAGGGTTTACAGCGCCGAGCGCCCGAGATTCTCCCTAGAGTCGTGCAGTCTTTGAGGGATCCGAGCCCGGACGTGAGGGGCGGGGCGGCGTTTACGCTGGGACAGATGGCGGAGTACCTGCAGCTGCAGTACGATTTCCCGCACATGCACCGAGACGTGCTCCCCGCGCTTTTCGCGGTGCTCCCGACGGAGCCCGATAAGCGCGTCCAGGAGCGGATGATGTACGCGATGGACTCGTGGCTCGAGCAACTGGACGACGAGGTAGCTCCGTACGTGGAACCCTTACTGCGGATATCCTACATCGCGCTCGACTCCCCCGACGCCAGGCCGCAGGTGAAGGAGATGCTCCTGTCCGCGTGCGCGTCTGCGGCGGCGGCGGCGGGCGGCGCCATGCACCCGCACCTTCCCGCGCTGCTGCCGCGGTTGGAGCGGTGCCTGACGGCTACGGAGGACAAGGACCTGAAACCGCGCGCGCGCGCGCTAGAGGTGCTCGGGATGCTGGTGAGCGCGCGCGGGGGACGGGCGGCGATGGAGGCGCACGTTCCCGCCGTCATGGCCGCCGCCGACTCGGGATTCGACCTGGACTACAGCGAGCTGAGGGAGTACGGGCACGGCATGTACGCCGAGGTTGCCGAGGCGCTCGGAGAAGCCTTCGCTCCGTACCTGCCGGGCTGCGTGGACAAGGCCATGACGTCGCTGCGACTCGACGACGGCGTGGTGTACGACTCCGACGAGGAGGAGCACGAACGTAACGGCCGCCGGATTGCCGGATTGCCCGGCGGGGATTCCGACGACGACGGCGAGGATCTCAGCGATTCGGACTCGGACGGCGGCGGCGGCGGCGGGAACTACTCCATCTTCAGCGGCGTCGTGGAGGAGAAAGCCGCCGCGTGCAAAGCCGTGGCGTCCTACGCGCACCACTGTCCGGACGCGTTCAAGACCCACATCGGGGCGTTCCTAAACCCGATGGGGGACATGGCGGACTACATGCACGAGATGGTCCGATCGCAGGCGCACCACGCGTTGGCGAGGATGGCGCAGTGCGCGCTGAGAGCCGCTCCGCCACCCTCCGCCGAGGCTTTCCCGATCGTCGACGCCTCGCTCAACGCGACGCAACGCGCGGCGCTCGAGGACGACGACAGGGACGCCGTGGCCGCCGCGATGGAGAGCGCGGCGGAGGTGATCAAGTCCGTCGCCGCGATCGGCGGGGGCGGGATTCGGCATCTCGCCGACGCCGGACACCTCAAGGGCCTCAGCGACCACTGCCTCGCCGTGCTGGAGGGCCGCGCGCCGTGCCAGGAGGGCGACGACGAGGATCACTGGGCGGAGGAGGGAGAACAACCCGGTGAGGGAGGGGACGACGGGGACGACCCGGAGGAGGAGGACGAGGAGGCTGAGCTCGGGCAGATTGTCCTGGAGGGCGTCGCGGAACTTCTCCCGGCGCTCGCCGCGGTGGGGGGTGCCGAATTTGCGCCGCACTTTCAGCCGCACTTTGCCGCGCTGATGCGACGAACGTCGGGAACGAGACCGGAGGGCCAGCGGTCGGTATCGTACGCCACCATCGTGGAGGTGGTACGCGCCATCGGACCCGCGGCCGCGCCCGTGGTCCCGCTCGCGCTTCCCGGGTGCTGCCGCGAGTTCGCAGCCGAGACGGCGGGCCTGCGACGCAACTCGGTTTACTGCGCCGGGGTCATGGTCGAAGTTGCCGGCGCCGCGCTCACGCCCCGAGACAGGCTCGACGTCGCCAGGGCGCTCATCCCGCTGCTCTCCGCGGAGGAGACGGACCGGGGCGTGAGGGACAACGCCGCGGGCGCGGCGGTCAGGGTGCTCGCCGCGGATAGGTTCGCGGCGGCGAAAGATCCCGACGCGGGCGCCGCGCTTCTCGCCGCGCTTCTCGCCGCGTTGCCCATCGCGGAGGACTTTGAGGAGGCTGCTGCGACGTACGGGGGGCTCGTTTCGGTGTTTGCGGACCCGGGCGCGTTCGCGGTGCTCAAACGGTGGGCTCCCGCGACTGTTTCGCTCTTCGCTCGCGTCGTCGGAGACGAATACGACAAGGCGAAAAAGGGATGGCCCGGGAAGGACGGCGCGTCGAAGACGGTGGACGCCGGGACGATCGCGCGGATGGCGGCGGCGATCGACGCGCTGACCAAGGCGGACGCGAACGTGGCGGAAGCGGCGGCGGGGATGACGAGGGAGCAGGCGGCGGCGGTGGCGGAGGCGAGGGCGGGGAACATCCCGCGGCCGTGAGAGGCGAAGAGAAAGTATCATCGGCTCGTTTCGCTAGTGCTATCGGCGCTTGCCTTTCCCACCCCCCTTGCCCCCCTTGCCCTTCTTTCCGCCCTTGCCCTTCTTCCGCGTTCCCCCGCCCCCCGCCAGCCTATCGCCGCCGAGGGTGATCTTCGTGTTGAGGTGCGCGGACTCTTTCCGCACGTCCTTCTTGCTCAGCGTCAGGATTCCCCCCTTGAAGTTGCCGGCTCCCCACGCCAAACCCCTGTCCCCGCTCGCCTTTCTCTTCGCCTCGACCGTGTCCGCCTTGCGCAACCCCCTCTTCTTCTTCTCCAGCCGACCCCCAGCCTCGAACTGCTCGAGCCGCTTCTGCTCCTCGCGCTTCTCATTCGCGCGCCACATGCCGACGCCGATGGTGGCCGGGATGCGGATGCCCTTCTCCGCCTTGGCGCCGAGGCTTCGCAACCGCTTCGCCTCGAGCGACTTCCTGTCCCACTTGTTCAGACCCTTCGCCGCCTCGAGCTGCACCTCGCGTCGCATGTCGTTCAGGGACTTTCCGGTGAGTCCCTCCACGACTCCGAGCTCGGAGCCATCCGCGGCGTACGCACCGCTGAATCGTTCCTTGGGTTTCGCGCGCTCGTTCGCCGCAACCTCGTGCACCTTGTCCACGCGGTCGTTCATGAAGAGCTTCCTGGCGCGGGAGACGCCGAGGTGGTTGCCGGACGCGGTGGCGACGCCCTTGGACGCGGACGCGTTGGGCCTGTCGCCCGTGAACGTCACCACTCGCACGCCGTCCGGCGACGATTGCGACGGCTGGGTTGACGCGCTCGCCGCCGCCGCCGCCGACGGTCGATGCCGATGCCTGCCGCTGAACGACGGCAGGCCATCGTCAGAGTCGGAATCGTCTCGCGCGCGACGCTTTTTCCCTTTTTTAGCGTCCGCCTCGGCCTCTCTCCCGGCGCGTTCCTCCTCTTCGAGCTTGGCGCGCGCCGCCGCAGCCTGCACCGCGCGACCCCCCTTGGGCGCCTTCTTCTTCTTCTTGACGGATGCGCCCGCCGCGTCGCCGTCGTCGTCGCCGCCGAACATGTCCAGGAACTTCGCCTCCATCATCGCCGCGAGCTTGGCCTCCGCGGCCTTCTTCGCGGCGGCGTCGGCGTCGCGAACCATGTCGAACGACCCCCGCGCCGCGTCACCGGGTGTGAAGGAGCCTCCGTCAGCTGCTCCCGTCGCGGTCGCGAGTTTCAGTTGGCTTCGCGGGAAGCCGTGTCGAGTCCATCTTTGTTCCGTTGGCCGCGGGGTGGACACGTCACTCTCCACCCGTCGCCGTCATGAACAGCAACTACGAGAGGCTGGAGGAGGACACGCCGACGCCGTCGCGGCCCGGCGCGTACGATCCCCACGTCCCGGCCCCCGCGGCGGCTCCCGTCGCGGCGGCCGCGGCCTCCCCCTCGGCCTTCGCCGCCCCGGACAAGCAGCACATACCCACCGCGGCTGCCGCGCCCGCGGGCGCGGTTCCCACCGCGGTGGCGGTGCCGGCGGGCGCGCACGGCGTCCCCGTGCACGCGCAGCTGCACGCGGCGTCCGCCGGGATGTACCCCGTGGTCATGCCGGACCTGCCCGACGCCGTCGAGGTGAGTAGCCGCCCACCGTTCGACACCCGGTCGCGCTAACATTCCACAGTCTTTTTTCCCTCCGCCTTTTTTTCCCGTCACCCAACCTGACCTCGCTCCGTCCTCGCGAACCCAACAGGCGTGGAACGGGCTCCAGGGTTTGATGCAGTGGTACCTCTCATTCTCCGTCGTCCTCATCGTCATCTCCTTCATCTTCGGCTTCCTCTTCTTCATCTTCCTCCCATCCGGACTGATGGGCACGATCGCCGCGAGCATGCACCAGCACGAGCGGTGCCGAGGCCGGGGAAGCGTCATCGGCGCCGTGGGCACGATCCGGGTCCTATCCGCGGTCGCCGCGACGCTCGACATGATCCTAGCGGGCATCTTGTTCCTGGTGACGCTCGCGGCGGGCGGCAAGGCGGTTGGGTTCTTCGTCGCGCTGACGATGATCTACGGCGGCCACGGCTTGATCAGCATACACGTGTTCAACCAGTCGAGCAGGGTGGCGGACGCGGTCAACCCGGTGTCGCGGGGGGTCGTCGTGCTATGAACGGTGAACGGCGCGCGTAGTAACCATAGTAGTGCCGCGCGGCGGACGACACGATTCATCGAATGCTCGCGAGCTGTAACTCTGATATTAAAAAGAATGAATGATGACGAACCGACGAAGGAATACCCTCCGTCGTCGTGGGGTCGACTCGGCGCGCGTGCGTCGTCAACCCCGGGTGCGTGTCTCGACAGCGCGATGACCGGATACGAGTATGTCTCGGGTAGCCTCGACCGAACGTCAATGTGGCGTACGTCGTCAGCCGCCCCCGATCGTTCAGGCCCCCTGCCCCGCCTTGGCGCCATCCGCCGCGGTGTAGTTGACGCTGTCGCGCCTCACCAGCTTACCGCTCGGCTCCTCGCTGTAGTCCACCACCACGTCCCCCTGCGCGACGTCCGCCATGGACCTCGATCGCTTCAGGTCCTTCTTCTCGTGATCGCTCACGACGTCCACCGGCGGGGTCCAACCCTCGCGAACCGCCTTGGTCAGCGCGGGGACGAAATCTTTCTTCCTCGACACCAAACCCGGCAACTGGAGCACGCTGCCGTCGTCCTCGAGTGCACCCCCGTACGCCGCCACCGCGAGGGAGCCCTCGATGCGGCCGCACACGAGCAGAGTGGAGTCAAGGTTGACGATGTCGACGACGGCGAGGAAGACGGCGTCGATGGGGGCGTCGGCCGGGGCGTTGGCCCGCACCGCCCTGAGCTCCGGGAGAATCTCGTGCGTGCGCGCCAGGGACGCCGCGGCGTCCGTGGTCTCGACGACGGAGTACGCCACCGTGTACGTCTTACCGGCGGCGTCGTTGGAAAACTTGAACTGCTTCATGTCTCCGTTGACCAGCGCGTAGGGCGTCATGAGGGAGAGAGCGTGCGACTTGGCTCGGAACTGCTTGGCGGCGAGCTCGTTGACGTCCTCGACGCCGACGTACTGCACGAGCATGGAGACTATGCGCTCGTCCCACGCGGTGGTGGTGGGGGATCGGAGGTTGAGGGTGTCGGAGAGGATGGCGGAGAGGAGGAGGCCCGCGATGTTCTTCGGGAGGAAGACGCCCATGGTGGCGTAGTTGTGCGCGATGATGGAGGACATGCATCCCCAGGGTCGGATGTCCACGAAGATGGGCTTCTCGGTGACGATGGTGTTGGACTGGAGCGCGTGGTGGTCGATGACGCCGACGATGTTGCCCATCGGGATCGCCTTGTTCAGCTGCGACTGCTGCTGGAAGTCGACGAGGCACACGGAGCGATCGGGCTTTTCCTTGAGCAGATCCTCCACCGGCGGGGGCAGGGGAAGGCCCCAGTGCTCGAGCGCGAACTCGGTCTCGGTGTTGATCTCGGACGCGCGCGCGGGAACGCCGCCGTAGAGGTTCGCCGCCCCGATCGCGCCCGCGATGGAGTCCAGGTCCGTCACGAGGTGCCCGCAGAAGATCGCATCCTTGAGCTCCGGGAAGAAGGTATCACCGTGGCCCTCCTTCTTCGGCAGGTGCTTGAGGAGGTCCTTGCCCTCGTCCCAGTGCTCGTCGACGGCGTGCTCGAGCGGGGTGTCGTCGCGCTCGCCGTACGTCTTCGTGTGCAGGTGCTTCATGGCGGTGATGGTGATACCGTGATGCGCAAGTGCGGGTGTGGAAGGTTGCCGACGAAGTGTAACAGGAATAAAAAGCCCAGCCGACGCGCCGAAAAGACGCGCTCGTCACCGCTCGCCGCGGCACAGCCGTCGATTTTGGATGAGATCCAGTCATGAAATTTTACACCAGCCCGGATACAAATGGGAATTTCGTTGGTATACAATAAATAGAAATCATCGTAATAACTGTTATAGTGTTGATTGCGATTCCAGAACGAGCTAATTTGGGAATGGAATTTCTGGCCAGACTGCAACCCACGGAAATCACGAAGCACCTCGGAGCGATCCGCAGAGCAGTCCCGTCCGGCGCCGAGGCGGAGTGTCTCGGATAACCGTCAGTTTTCTGGGAACGCGCGAAGCCAACCCCAGGTCGTCATAGCTCGTATCGCCGTGCGCCATGAGCACCAACTGGCGCCCAGACATGTTGAATAGAGATCACATCGTCGTCAAGGAAGAGTTCGGCGACGACCACCACCAGCCCCCCGCCGTCAACGTCGAACCTCCCGCGGACGACGTTGGGGAAGACGAAAAGTCGGAGGATCTCGCAGGGAAGATGACGACGATTTGGCAACCTAACCTCGACCGACTGCTTGCCAGCGTCGCCGAGATGGAGGGATCAGAGAGCGAAGAGGAGGAAAAGGATACGACGAAGAAGGGCGTGAAGCGGAAGAGAGCCCCTCCCACGAAGGGGCCGTGCGAGCACGGGGTAAAGCAGAGATCGAAGTGCAAGGTGTGCAGCGCTTGTCCGCACGGGAAGAGGCGCCGTCTATGCAAGGAGTGCGGTGGGTCTCAAATCTGCGAGCACGGTCGTGAACGCTCTACGTGCAAGGAGTGCGGTGGGGCATCAATCTGCGAGCACGGCCGTCGGCGCTCTCAGTGCAAGGAGTGCGGCGGGTCTCAAATCTGCGAGCACGGCCGTCGGCGCTCTCAGTGCAAGGAGTGCGGTGGGTCTGCAATCTGCGAGCACGGTCGTCAGCGCCCTCAGTGCAAGGAGTGCGGTGGGTCTCAAATCTGCGAGCACGGTCGTCATCGCTCTACGTGCAAGGAGTGCGGTGGGGGCTCAATCTGCGAGCACGGTCGTCAGCGCCCTCTTTGCAAGGAGTGCGGCGGGTCTCAAATCTGCGAGCACGGTCGTCGGCGCTATCGGTGCAAGGAGTGCGGTGGGGGCTCATTCTGCGAGCACGACCGTCGGCGCTCTACGTGCAAGGAGTGCAAGAAGTAACGCTTAGTCCGAGATGGCGCTAACTTTTAGATGTCTTGAAAAGAGCAGAGAACGTGTCGACAGCCCCCTCATCCTCAGTTCACCTTCGGCTTGAGCCGCCTCGGCGACGCGGTCCTCGCCGCGACGACGGCGACGACAATCGCCGCCAACATCGCCCAGTGCACCGCCGGCACCCTCCGCCTCTTGGTACACGCCAGCGGCGTCATCGCGTTCGCCGTGGCGTCGCTCAGACGCAGGAAATCGTCCGCGCGCTGCTCCAGCTCCACCCCGAGCCTGGCCGCGTCGGCAAAGTTCAGCCGGCCGACCTCTTCGGCGACGGCCATCCACGACTCCGCCACCCCGCGGTGAACGTGCGTCAGAGACGAGGGATGCGCGGGGGCGTCCCACCGCTGGAGACTCTCCCACCCCTCCGCGCACGGCGTGACGCGGCTCAGCGCCCGCACCCCCGCGTTCACCTTGGCCGCCGACGCGTCGA
>Ga0181573_10003436_pt1 | contig 13995 bp, 9 predicted proteins | sample 101ome_25_FD_148643 | JGI IMG/M metagenome (GOLD analysis project Ga0181573, IMG submission 148643) | Coastal salt marsh microbial communities from the Groves Creek Marsh, Skidaway Island, Georgia - 101409BT metaG (spades assembly) | ecosystem: Environmental > Aquatic > Marine > Intertidal zone...
GTCGGCTGTCGCCTCGACGGTCGCCGAGGTCAGCCCCAACGACGGCTTCTTCCGCAGCGCTCCCTACGCGGGCGGCTTCGCTCCCGGCAACAACTGGCTGATCGGGTGGAGCCGCACCAGCACCTACGGCCTGACGACGCAGCGCGGCGCGGGCGTCAGCGAGCCGATCCACGGCACCGAGATCGGCGGCGCCTTCGGCCACCCGGTCCTGTCGACCGCGGGCACCTGGGCGCCTGGCACCGCGGTCACGCAAGAGCTCGGACCGCTGCCGACTGGCCTCGGGTTCATCCTGTTCGCGACCGCGCCGGCCAACCCGGTCAACCCCAGCGCGGGCGTGCCGGTGGGGCTGTTCGGCGTGAACACGCTGGTCCCGTCGGCGACGGGCCTGCTCAGCCTCGTCGCGGGCGCGCCCGGCGGCAACGGCGCCTTCACGCTGACCGTCCCTCCGGGCGTCAGCCTCAGCGGCCAGACCTTCTACTCGCAGGGCTTCGCCCTCGACGGGTCGACCGCATCGGGCCTCTTCGCCGTGTCGAACGCGCAGCGCCACAACCTCTGATCCTCGGTTCCCCCGAAGACCCCGCAGCAGGCGGGCGGCGGCAGCGGCCGTCGCCCGCCCGCTGCGATTTTGGGGCGCGGCCGCTGACGCCACGTCGACTCGCCGCGCGCGCGGCGCCTTCCTGGGTGCTTGTCGCGGTGTTCACGGCGCGATCTCGTCCCCTGGCCGAATCGCAACGGTGTCTTGGCGGAATCTAAACAGGCGAACCTAGCCTGCTTGCTCGCCGCACGACGGGCTGGCCCGCGTGCGCACCGAACGACCCCGCTGTGAGCACCGCAACGTGACGCCGCCCTTGTTCCGTCGACGCTTCGCCCCTGCAGCCGCACCGCACCCAGCAGCCGCTGGGAAACGGCCCGCGGCCCTGCTCGCGTGTGGTCTCGCGCTCGGGATCGCGGCGGCGGCCTGCGGGCGCACGTCCGCCGAGACCGCGCCGGTCGACAGGACAGAACCAGAGGCGTCGCGCCTGCGCGACGTCGCGGACGCCGACGTCGCGCCATTCCGGCGCGAGCTGCTACAGATCGCCTTCGAGGCCGCTTCGAAGTTTCCCTCGACCCCGCACCGGAAGAACCGCGGCCGTGCGCAGGAAGAGGTCTTGGAGGCCTGCTTCGCGATCGGCCTGCCGAGGCTGGCGCTGCAGTTCGCCCCTCAGGCCGAAGGCTGGCGCCGCGGCCTCGCCTATGCAGACGTCGCCTACCAAAGCGCCAGGCAGGGAGCGATCGAGCGCGTCGACGACTACCTCGAGCTGGCGGAGGCAGTCGTCGCCGCGGAGAGCGCCGCGCCGAACTTCCAGCGCTGGCGCGTCGACAAGGTCCGACAGAAGATCTCCCGCGCGCTCGCTGCGTGCGGGCGGACGGAGAAGGCGCTCGAGGTGGCCGCTGCCATCGACTCGGCCTCGCGCGCCTCGGTCGACGCGAACTGGACCGCGACGGTCGCGACCCGCGTGCAGGACATGGACGCAGCGCAGGCGCGTCGCGACCTGGAGGCCATCACCGAGTCCTGGGAGAAGCAGAGCCTCGGTGAGCAGTACACCTCGCTGCTCGTGCTCAGCGCGCTGCACGGCCGCTTCTTCGCGGACGCATCGCTCCGTGAGGAGCTCGAAGAGCGCGTCTTCCTGAGATACCTGAAGCTGCCCGCCGGACTGCGTCTCGACGCCATGGCGCCGATGGTCGGCCACTGCCTCGCGAATGAGGACCTCGAGGGAGCCCGCGCCGTGATCGTGCGCATGGACGAGCTCGTCGCGCGGACCCGCTGGCGGACCGAGGACCAGCTGCCGCAGCTCGCGCGCATCGCTGAACTCCGCGTCGACACCGGAGAGCCGGACCGTGCCCGCGCGGAGCTCGATGCGGCCCTCGCCGTCTACCAGGCCGAGCGTGGCACGATGTTCGATATCTACCGCTGTGAAGCGCTGCGCCCGTTGGCGCTCGGCTTCCACAAGCTCGGCGACGCCGAGCGGTGCGCGGGCCTGCTCGCGCTCGCCGTAGAGGAGGGCGCCGAGAACCCGAACGCCCGGCCGCGCTGCGACGACCTCGTCGCGACGTGCGTCGTACTCGCGAAGCGCGGCGTCGAGCCGCCAGCCGAGATCATGGCGCGCCTCCGCGAGATCTCCGACGGGCTGAGAGAGCCTTGGTAGACGCCTGCCCGCAACGGCTGCTGCTCGGCCTTGCTGCTGTCGTCGCAGCGGCCACGGCGGTGCACGCCCAGCAGGTCGGCACGATCCGCGGGACCGTCATCGACAAGGACTTCAACGAGCCGCTGCCCGGCGTGACGGTCAAGGTCTCGGGTGTCGACGAGCGCGTGACGACCGACGAGGACGGCGTCTTCGTGCTGCGCGGCCTGCGGCCGGACACCTACACGGCGGTGCTCGCCAAGGACGGCTACACCCGCAGCGTGGTGCAACTCCGAGTCGTCTCCGGCCGACAGACCCGCCAGCGCGTCGAGATGATCGGTGACTTCACGGACCTCGAGGAATTCGTGGTGAGAGAGCAGCTTGAGCAGTCCCTCAACACCGAGCAGAAGGTCCTCGAGAACCGCTTCGACAACGCCGCGATGGTCGACGCGATCAGCTCGGAGCTGATGCAGGCGTCGGGCGCCGGCGACGCGGGTGACGCGCTCAGTCGCGTCGCCGGCGCCGGCACCAAGGACGGCAAGTCCGCCGTCATCCGCGGCCTGCCCGACCGCTACGTGGCGACGCAGGTCAACGGCGTGCTGTTCCCGAGCTCGGACGAGGACAAGCGCGCCGTCGAGCTCGACGTGTTCCCGACCAGCGCGCTGGAGACGGTCGAGGTCAGCAAGACCTTCACCCCCGACCAGCAGGGCAACGCGTCCGGCGGCGCCGTCAACGTGATCCTACGCAGCGTCCCCGACCAGCCGTTCTTCGCCAACTACAGCGTCGGCACGAGCTACAACACGCAGACCACCGGTCGCCGTGACTTCCTCAGCTACGCCGACGGCGGCGTGCGCGCCTTCGGCCGCAGCGGCAGCGAGCGCAATATCCAGGAGATCGGCCAGAACTGGGAGGGCGCGGTCGGCGCGGACACCGTCGAGGCGCCCGACAACTTCAAGTGGTCGGGCTCGATGGGCGGCCGCTACGAGCTCGACGACGAGTGGCGCGTCGGCGGCTTCGTCAACTTCTTCTACGACCGCAGCTCGAACCACCGCGAGGGAGCGCGCGACGAGTCCTGGCAGGTCGGTCAGGTCGGCAGCCTGATGACGCCGCAGACGCAGCTCGGCACGATCACGCAGCCGCCGTACACCACCTCGCTGCTCCGCATCGACCGGAGCCAGGAGACGCTCCAGTTCGGCGGCCTGTCGACCTTCGGCCTCGCGAGCGACAACCACTCGTTCAACGTCACGCACCTGTTCTCGCGCGTCGCCGAGGACACGGTGACGTTCGCCGAGGACACCCAAGGCAAGAGCTACCTGTTTCCGGGCTACGACCCGCTCGACCCGACCTCGCCGGGCTACGCGGAGGGAGACTCCGCGCCTTGGACCCGGCAGCAGACGCTGGCCTACGTCGAGCGTGGCACCGAGGCGCTGCAGCTCGCCGGCCGTCACCGCTGGGACCTCTACGGGTTCGGCGCCCTGCGCGGCGTCGAAGTGGACTGGACCGTGGCGAAGAATAAGGCGTTCCGCGACACGCCAGACCGGCGCGAGTTCGGCACCTACTGGGCATCTTCTGGCGACGGCAACGGGACGTTCTTCCAGCTCAAGCCAGCGGCCGAGTTCACCCTCGGCAACCTGCAGCGCACCTTCATCACGATCGAGGAGCAGAGCGAGGAGCTCGCGCTCAACTTCAAGCTGCCGCTCGAGCTGTGGGGCGGCCGCGAGGGCGCCTTCCAGTTCGGCTGGTTCCAGGACAGCGTCACCCGCACGTTCGACCAGGAGACCTTCTCGAACTTCAACGACCCGAACAACACCTTCACGGGCAGCTGGTCGGGGCCTGGTTGGGCGCAGAACTGGATCTACGAGGAGCACCTCATCACGCCGGCCGACACGGACGTCGACTACACCGGCACCCAGGACATCCGCGCGCAGTACGTGATGCTCGACCTGCCGCTCAATGAGGAGTTGCGCATGGTCGGCGGTTTCCGCTGGGAGACGACCGACATCTCGATCACCAGTGACCCCGAGGCGGACGCGACCTGGGTCCCCTCCATCGACCCCAACGGCAACCCGAACTTCGGCATCGCGAACTTCCCGGTCAGCGACCCCAGCGACCCCTCCTACGACCCCGACGCGCTCGCGCTCGCGAACCCGCGCACGTCGCAGGACGACGTCCTGCCGGCGATCGGCCTCATCTACGAGCCCGTCGACAACCTGATCCTGCGCACGTCATTCACCAAGACGCTCGCGCGCCAGACGTTCAAGGAGCTCTCGCCGGTCTTCCAACAGGAGTACATCGGCGGTCCGGTGTTCATCGGGGACCCCAACCTCGAGATCAGCGACGTCACCAACACCGACTTCCGGATCGACTACACGCCAGCGCCCGGCTCGCTGTTCTCCGTGTCCTACTTCCGCAAGGACATCGACAAGCCGATCGAGTACGTCGAGGCTGCGCAGGGGTTCACGTTCACCCGACCGGTCAACTACCCGAGCGGCGAGCTGGTCGGGTGGGAGGCGGAGATTCGCCAGGAGATGGGCGAGCTCTGGCGCCCGCTGGCCGGCCTGCAGCTCGGCGGCAACTCGACCTGGATCGACGCCACCGTCGAGCGCCCGCAGATCGAGCTCGAGCAGTTCCTGCAGTTCCAGGGGGTCGAGGACGACGCGCGGCGACGGATGACGGACGCGCCGGAGTACCTCTGGAACCTCTACACCACCTACGACATCGAGGCGACGGGGACGAGCCTCGGGGCCTTCTACACGGTCGTCGGCGACACCCTGATCCAGGGCCCTGGTCCGTCGAACAGCGCGTTCATCCCGGCCACGTTCGACAAGTCCTACGACAACCTGACCGTCACCTTCCGCCAGGAGCTGGGGCGCGGCGTCACGCTCTCGCTGAAGGCCAGCAACCTCACCGACGCGAACCGGCAGCAGGTCTACCGCACCAAGTACATCCCCGAAGACGTGGTGCGCCGCGACTACACGCAGGGCGTCACCTACTCGCTGTCGATCGGCGGCGTGATCCGCTTCTGAAACCACTCCCCTCTTCCACGACCCGAACCCCTTCGCAGCTGCGACCACCATCCACGATGCAAGCCCCCTCGCGACCCCGAGAGACCTCGTCCACGCGCGCCGCGCGCGCCTCGGCGCTGCCCGTGCTCTTGGCTCTGTCCGCTGTCGCTGCGCTGCCCGCGCAGGGAGACGCGCAGGACCCCAAGGTCCTCGCCAAGGCGCTGCGATCGGCGCACGCCGAATACGCGCTCGCCAAGCGCACGCTCTCGGAAGAGCGCGAGGCCTGGCGCAAAGGCAAGCAGACGCTCGAGACGCAGGTGGAGGTCATCCTGAGCGAGGTCGCGGCCTTCGAAGGCCGGATCGCGGAGGCCCGCAAGAGCATCGAGACCGCCGAGAAGAAGACGGGCGAGATTCAGGCGGAGAAGGCCACGCTCGAGCGGGTCTCGAAGCTGCTCGAGGAGCGAATCTCCACGCTCGAAGAGCGGACCAAGGCGCTGCTCAAGCGGGTGCCGGAGGCGCTCGCCGACAGCGTGTCGCTGATCTCTCAGCGGCTGCCGAACGACGACCAAGAGCGCGGGGACGTCTCGTTGAGCGTTCGCTACCAGAACGTGATCGGCGTCCTCAATCCGATCGACAAGTGGAACCGCGAGGTCAAGGTCCTCGACGAGCAGCGTGAACTGCCGAACGGCAAGACGGTCTCGGTGACGGTGATCTACGTCGGCCTCGCGCAGGCCTACTACGTCGGCGGCAAGGGGCCCGACGGTCGGCCGACGGTCGCCGGCACCGGCACCTCGTCCGCTGACGGGTGGCGCTGGACACCGCAGGACGACCTCGCCGCGGACGTCGCGACGGCGGTCTCCGTCTACCGAAACGAGCAGCTCGCGCGCCTCGTGCAGCTGCCGGTCAGCATCCTGTGAGAGAGGGCAAGACGATGAACACCAAGATCCCGATCCTCGCCTTGCTCGCCGCGGCGCTCGCTTGGAGCGGTGAGGCGCGCGCGCAGGCCGCCGCCCAAGCGCAGGACCCGCAGCCGACCCTGGCGGGCGCGGCGGCGTCCATGGAGCGCGACATGAAGGCGGCGCTCGCCGAACTCGACGCGCTGCGCCGGCAGATCGGGGCCGAGCGCCTGCCGCTCGCCGCGAGGCTCTCCGAGGCAGAGGCCAAGCTCAGCTCCGTCAGGGGCGAGTTCGACGCCGTCTCCGGTGAGCTGATCGAGAAGACCGACGACCTGACGAGCCTCGAGGGCACCCTCAAGAGCCTGCGGCAGCAGTCTGACTACCTCTCGACGCTGCTCGGTCAGTACAGCGAGGAGTTCAAGAGCCGCCTGCACATCGCCGAGCTACAGCGCTACGGCGCGCCGCTCGAGGTCGCGCGTCTCGCGCTGGAGAACGACAAGCTCACGGACGCAGAGCGCTTCGAGACGCAGCTGAGCGTCGTCGACCTCTCGCTCGACAAGCTGGAGGACGCGCTCGGCGGCGTGCGCTTCGACGGCAAGGCGAAGGTCGACAGCGGCGAGATCAAGGACGGCCGCGTCGTGCTGATGGGGCCGATGGCCCTCTTCCAGTCCGCGGACCTGCAGGACGTCGGCGCGATCGAAGAGGGGCGCAACTCGCTCGAGCCGTCGGTCTACACGTTCCCCGATGAACGGGACCGTGAGGCCGCGGGGCGCGTCGTCCAGGGCACTGGGGGCAAGTTCCCGATGGACGTGACGCTCGGCAACGCGCGCAAGGTCGACTCGATCCAGGAGACCTGGTGGGAGCACGTCCAGAAGGGCGGCCCGATCATGATCCCGATGGCCGTCCTGGCCGGCACTGCGCTGCTCGTGGTCCTCCTCAAGTGGCTGTCGATGGCGTTCGTGCGGCGGCCGTCGCGCCGCCAGCTGACCCAGCTGCTGGCAGCGCTCGAGGGCGGGGACCAGGCCACCGCGGTCGAGATCGCGGGCGCGATGCGCGGGCCCGGGGGGCGGATGCTCGCGGCGGGCGCTACGCACCTCGGCCAACCGCGCGAGCTGATCGAGGAGGTCATGTTCGAGAAGCTGCTGACCGCGCGGCTCAAGCTGCAGAGCTGGCTGCCGTTCGTGGCGATCTGCGCCACCTCAGCGCCGCTGCTCGGCCTGCTCGGCACGGTGACCGGCATCATGGGGACGTTCGCGCTGATGACCGAGTTCGGCGGCGGCGACCCCAAGGTGCTGTCCTCGGGCATCTCGGAGGCCCTGGTCACGACGGAGAACGGCCTCGTCATCGCGATCCCCTCGCTGCTGCTGCACGCGTTCTTGTCGCGCAAGGCCAAGGGCCTCACCGACGGCATGGAGAAGATGGCCGTGCAGTTCATGAACCACATGCGCGCGCCCGCCGCGGCGGCGCCCGCCGACAAGGTCGAGGCAGACTGACCGGCCATGCTCGCCTCTGCACAAGACCCGGTGTCGTTCCTCGAGCAGCTCGCGCTGCTCTGGGACGCCTCGTGGGACATCTGGCGGAAGGGCGGCTGGGCGATGGGAGCGATCTTCGTGAACGCCGTGATCATGTTCGGCTTCGGCGTCCACACCCTGCTGAAGCTCGGTCGCAAGAGCTTCCGCGGCGTCGGCGAGAAGACGTGGCGGCTGTGGATCGCGCACCCCGAGTACCGCGAGGGCAAGATCGGCGCGCTCCTCGACGAGGTGACCCTCGCAGGCGACCTGGAGCAGTCCGCGGCCGTGTTCGACGGCGTGCGTAAGGCGGAGCTCGCGCCGATCAACCGCGAGCTCAAGATGATGAAGGTCTGCATCGCCGCCGCGCCGCTGCTCGGTTTGCTTGGCACGGTCACGGGCATGCTGGCCACCTTCGCGGCGCTCGCCGCGGGCCAGGGCGGCGAGAAGACGATGGTCGCCGTCTCGCAGGGCATCTCGGAGGCGCTGATCACCACCATGACGGGCCTCGTGGTCGCGCTGCCGGGCCTGTTCTTCCAGTACTTCCTCTCCCGGATGCGGGACGGCTACGCGGCCTTCCTCGCGCGACTCGAGACCGGCTGCGCGCAGGACCTCCACCGCCGCCTCGAGGCCGCGCGCGCGGACGTCGAGGCCGCCTGACCCTTTCTGCTTCCCCCAGCTTCCGACTCACGAACCACCATGGGACGTTTCCGCGACTTCAGCAACGAAGGTGAGGCCGACGGCGGCATCGACATGTCGCCGATGATCGACTGCGTATTCATCCTGCTGATCTTCTTCATCGTGACCACGACGTTCGTCGAGGAGACCGGCGTCGAGGTCGACAAGCCGCAGGCGGCCGCCTCGGTGTCGCTGCAGAAGAACAGCGTGATGTTCGCGGTGACGGCCGACGGCGAAGTGTTCTTCGACAGCAAGCCGGTCGCCATCGCCGCGGTCCGCGGGATCGTCTCCCGCAAGATGATGCAGGAGAAGGTCCCGGTCATCGTGCAGGTCGACAAGGAGGCCTCGGCGGGGCTGCTGACCCGGGTGATCGACCAGTGCAAGCTCGGCTACCCGGAGTGCGTCGTCAACATCGCGACCAAGCGGGGGAGCTGAGCATGTCCGGGCAGCCACAGAGCAGCTCCTTCCGCCGCGCCAGCCATGCCCTCGCCGTCCTCGCGGGTGGGCTCGCGCTGGCGCTCGGCTGCTTCCTGCTGCTGCCGGTCCTGCGCGCGATCAGCGCGCCTCCCAAGGCCGACCTGGAGGTGCGCCGCGCTGGCACCACCGAGGAACCGCCGCCGCCGCCGCCGAAGCAGGAGGAGGACGAGCCCGATCCGCCCGAGCCGCCGCCGCCGCCGAGCGTCGACAGCGAGGCGCCGCCGATGGACCTCGCCGACCTCGAGCTGGTGCTCAGCGGCGGCGGCTTTGGGTCGGGCGCGGGTGTCTTCGCCGGGAGCATGCCGCTGACGATGATGCGCGGCGGTGCGGGCGGCGACATGTCGGACATGTTCGACATGAGCAGCCTGGAAGAGAAGCCGCGCGCCGTCTTCAAGGCGCGTCCGGAGATCACCCGCGAGATGAAGAAGCGGATGCCTTGCACCGTGCTGATCGCGATGACGGTCACCAAGCTCGGCCGGGTCGTGAACCCGGTCGTCGTGCGCAGCGATGACCCGCTGTTCAACGACTCGGCCCTGCGGGCGATCCGGCAGTGGAAGTTCGAGGCAGGCAAGCGTCGCGGCAAGCCCGACGACTTCCGTGTCCGGCAGCCGATCACGTTCAAGTAGAGGATAATTCGATGTCTGTCCGCACCCTGAGCTGCTCTTCGGTCCTGTTCGCCGCCCTCGCGGCGTGCTCGACCCCTTCGTCCTCTACCCCTTCGTCCTCTGCCCCGGCGGCTGAGCCCGAACCGGTCGCGGTCGCAGCAGAGCTCGCGCCGGATCAGGGCCTCGAGCCCGCGGGTGACGCGGACGCCGTCCCGGACCGGGTCGCAGACGAGGCGCCTGCTGCGGCGCCGGACCCTCGGCAAGCCGCGATGCAGGAGACGCTGCGCGCGATCTGGCAGCAGCCCAACTTCCAGCGACAGCTCGCCCAAAACTGGCTGCGCGGCAACGAGGTCGATCCGCCGCTGACCCTGCGCGAGGGGGACTTCCGTCTCGAGGTGCTCGAGCTGATCACCCAGGACGAAGTGGGCAAGGCCACCCTGCGGCTGCAGGACCTCCAGGGCGAGGACGCGAGCCCGGTGTGGGACTTCATGCTCGGCAAGCTCTACTCGGCCAAGGAGGACTTCGAGGGGGCTGCGCGCGAGTACTTCAAGGCGGTCAACAAGTTCCCCAGCTACCGGCGCGCGTGGCAGGAGCTCGGCTTCGCGCAGATGCGCGCCGGCAAGTTCGAGCCAGCGGCCGAAGCGTTCGTGGAGGTCATCAGCCTCGGGGGCGGAGACCCGTCGACCTACGGCGCGCTCGGCATCGCGCACTTCCAGGCCGGCGACTTCGCGTCCGCCGAGTCGGCGTTCCGGCTGGTCATCATGATGGACCCGCGGGAGGACCGCTGGAAGCAGGCGCTGGCGGAGTCGCTGGGCCGGCAGAACAAGTACGCCGACAGCATCAACCTGATCGACGGACTCATCGCCAAGGACCGCGACAACGCCGACCTCTGGAAGCTCCAGGCATACGCCTACGCCAACATCGGCGACACCGAGAAGGCTGCGACCAACTTCGAGATCGTCGACCGGCTCGGCGCTGCGGACTTCGTCACGCTCTCCAACCTGGGCACGATCTACCTCAACGAGGGGCTGCACGCGCTCGCTGTCGACGCCTATCTGCGCGCGGTCGAGCGCGAGGACCGCGGCGCGTACGGCGACGTGCTCGCGGTCGCGACGCGGCTCGCGCAGGTCTCGCAGTACGACGAGTCGATGCGCCTGGTGAAGGGCATCGAGGCCGCCTACGGGGACGAGCTCGACCCAGCGGACAGGCTCCAGGTGCTGCGGATGCAGGCGCGCCTCGCGGCTCAGTCTGGCGCGTCGGCCGAGCAGGTCACGCTGCTGCAGCAGATCGTGCAGGAGGACCCGCTCGACGGCGACGCGCTGCTCGCGCTCGCGGTGCACTTCCAGACCAGCGGCGACGTAGAGCAGGCCGCGTTTCGCTACGAGCAGGCTGCGCGCAACCCAGAGTTCACGGCCAAGGCCAAGCGGCTGCACGGGCAGATGCTCGCCAACGAGAAGCGCTTCTCGGACGCCGAGCGACTGCTCGAGGCGTCGCTGCAGCTGAAGCCGTCGGACGACGTTCAGCGCCTGCTCGACTACGTCAAGAGCGCCAAGGCGCGCGCCGGCCGGCAGGCGGGCTCCAAGTAGGCGGGCGGCAGAGGCGCTGCTTCAGCTCTTGCGCAGCGGCCGCACGATCAGGTCCTTCAGCGCGAAGTTGCTGCCCTCGCCGACGCGGGTCACGAACAGGTCGTTGTGGTGGCGGATCAGGCCGAACTCGTCGAAGCACGAGACGCCGCCGCAGATCTCCATGCCGAGCGCGACGAGCTCGCTCGCGCGCCGACTGCACTCGACCTTGATCTTGGCCGCCTGCTCGCGGCCCAGCGTGCCCTTCTCGTAGAGGTCGCAGCAGTGCTTCAGCCACGTCAAGCCACTCTCGAGCGCGATGTCCATGTCGACGATCACGTCCTGGACGCGCTGGAAGCGGCCGATCGGCTTGTCGTCGAACTGGTTGCGCTCCTCGGCGTAGACGCGGCACTTGTCTAGCGCGAACGCCAGCGAGCCGAGCGCCAAGGACGCGATGAACAGGCGGCCGCCGTTCAGCGTGGTGACCATCACCTTGAAGCCGTTGTTGACCTCACCCAGGATCTCGTCGTCGGTGACCTCGACGTTCTCGAACATGATCGAGCCGGTCGAGGACTGCTCCCAGACCTTCTTGCCCTGCATCTCCTGGTAGAAGACGCCCTGCTGGTCCATTGGGACGATGAAGCACGTCGAGCGCTTGCCGTTCGGCGCGTCGGGGTCGGTCAGCGCGTGCACGACCACGTGGCTCGCCCAGCGGGCGTTGGTCGACCAGCACTTCTCGCCGTTGATGACCCACTTGTCGCCCTGCTTCACCGCGGTGACCTCGGGGTTGGCGGCGTCGCTGCCTCGGCCCGGCTCCGAGAGGCCGAACACGAACATGCGCTCGCCTGCGGCGAGCGCCGGGAGGTGCGCCTGTTTCTGGGCGTCGGTGCCGCACAGCTGCAGCGGTTTGGCGCCGAGTGAGATGGCTGCGCCAGGGGTGATCGCGACCGCCTGGCTGTGGTAGCCGAGCGCGAGGCCCATCAGGCAAAGGTCGAGGTGGTCGCCGCCCTGACCACCGTACTCCTCTGCGATCGGCAGTCCGAACAGGCCCATCTCGCCCATGGCCTCGAGGCAAGAGTCTGGGACCAGCTGGTGCTCGCGCTCCCATTGGAGCAGGTGCGGCGCGATCTGCTCGTCGCTGAAGTCGCGGACCGCTTCGTAGAAGGCGAACTTGTCCTCGTCGATCAGGCCGGCGAGATAGGTGTCGATGCGGCGTGCCATGGCGCGAACACCTTAGGACGCGTCAGCCGTTGGGACCAGCGCCGGCGCGGTCGAAGCGCGGCGGCTCAGCGGCCGCTCGCTGCTTCGCCGGCGGCGGGCGCCGCCGGCTCTTCGAGCGCCGCCAGAAACGCGGCGGCGGTCGGGTTGGTGGGGTCGAGCTCAAGGACCTTGCGGAACGAGGCCAACGCGCGGGTCGGGCGGTCCGAGAACCGCAGGTTGTAGCCGAGCAGCAACTGCGCCCACGCGTCGTACGGCTTGTCCTTGCAGTAGCGCTGCAGGGACTCGAGCTGCGCTTCGAACGCGGCCGGATCGCCGTAGAACGCGCGCTTGTCGGTCTCCGCTGTCACGATGTCGGGCTGCAGCCGCACGGCCTCCGCGATCAGGAACGCGGCGTAGTGGTAGTCGCCGTTGGCGAACACGGCGTCGGCCAGCACGAAGTGCACCGACGCGTCGTCGGGCAAGAAGTTGCGCGCCTTGGCGTAGGCCTCGGCGGCGTCGTCGTAGCGCGAGGCCTGGAAGTAGAAGTCGCCGAGCTCGACGTACTTCTCCGCGAGGACCATCGCCTCACTCCGAGGTGCTGCGCCTGCGCGCAGGGTGTCGCTCAACTCGCCGTCGCCGGCGCGCGCGCTGCCGACGACGTCGCTGCCTGCGGCCAAGACCTCGACGCTGCCGCCTGCGGCCGGCGCCAGCGCCTCGTCGCTGACGACCGCGACGCTGCTGGGCACGTAGAGATAGGTCGGGCAGTAGGTCGTGGTGGGGTACCACCAGTAGCTCGCCGGCAGCGCGTTCGGGACCGACCAGTTGTTCCAGTAGGTCGACTGGTAGCAGTTGTTCCAGTAGGTCGAGTGCCACGCGTAGTACGGAGCGAGCACGCCGACGTTCCACGCCCACGGGCTGAAGCCGGCGCCGCCCCAGCCGCACAGGCTCCAGCGGGTCGCCCAGCCGTAGCCGAACGGGCCGTAGCCCCAGCCGGCGCCGAGGCCCCATCCCCAGGTGTTGCCGCACCAGCTGTTGTTCCAGCCCCAGCCGCAGCTCCACACGCGGCCGAGGCCGTACGAGCGGCGGTAGGGGCTGTAGCCTACGAAGCTGCGCGACGTGCGCGCGCCGACGGCGGGCGCGGCAGGTCTTGGAGACCCCAGGCGCGGCGCGAGGGTGGCGGTCGCGCGCGCGACCGCGCCTGACGTCGGCGCGGGCCCCCGCGGCCTGAGGCTCCCGGTCACGGGAGCGTTCGCGCCGGGCCTGCGCGCGGGTGCCTTGGCGACGTCGCGGGGCTGGTAGCGCTGCCGGACCGGCGGCTGCGTCTTGCGCCCCCTGGCTGCGCGGATGTCGGCGTCGAGTCGGGTGGTCCGGCTGAGCGGCTTTGCCGTCGTCGCGTCCGGCTTGCTCGCGCCGAGGCCCGCGCTGCGGCGCGGCGATCGCGCGGTCGATGCGCTGGGCGCTCGCGTCGGCGCGGTGCGCGCGCTGCTGTAGCGCGCCGCGCTCGGGCGCGAAGTGGGGCGCGCCGCGTTGGTGGTCGGCGTGCGGACAGGGCGCGCGGTGGAGCGCGCGCTGGAGACGTCGCGCTTGGCGCTGGGTGCTGTGGCCGTGGCGCTGCCTGGCCGGTAGCGCCCGACGCTGCTGCTGGTGCGTGGCGTGTAGCTCCGCGACAGGCCGCTCGGCGCGCGGGGCTTTTGGCCGGTGGCCGTGCGGGGCGCCGTCGCGGCGGGCGCGCGGTAGGTGGTCCTGCTGGGCGTCGTGGCGCGGCTCGGTGCGCTCGCGCGCGCCGGCGCGCGGTAGCTGGAGCTGGGCCGCGTCGCCCGGGGAGGCGTGGACGAGGGAGCGCGGACGGCGGGGCGGGGCGCGGGACGCGAGGTGGCGCGCGGCGTCACGCGCGGCGCCGGT
>Ga0181573_10003437_pt1 | contig 13994 bp, 4 predicted proteins | sample 101ome_25_FD_148643 | JGI IMG/M metagenome (GOLD analysis project Ga0181573, IMG submission 148643) | Coastal salt marsh microbial communities from the Groves Creek Marsh, Skidaway Island, Georgia - 101409BT metaG (spades assembly) | ecosystem: Environmental > Aquatic > Marine > Intertidal zone...
CCTTCATTCACCCTCTTGCTCAAATTCCCGTTTTGGCCCCCCTTCCTTTGGCCAGGCGCCCCTCTTCGAGGGCACGGACGAGGAGATCGCCGCGGCTAAGAAGATTCAGGCAATGCATCGGGGCCGCGCCGCCCGCGCGAACGTCGAGAAGCTCAAGGCTGACAGGCAGGCGGCCAAGGAGGAGGCCGAGGCTGCGGCGAAGAGCCTGAAGCTGGCCGAGGAGACCGCGATGCTCGCCGCCGAGGCGGAGCGCGAGCTCGGGGAGATCACCGGCACCGAGGACGAGCAACAGGCCGCGGTCAAGCTACAGGCCATGCAACGCGGTCGTAAAGCGCGCGCCAGGGTGGCGGAGCTCAAGGCGCAGAAGCTCGCGGCCGAGGCCGCGGCGGCAGCTGCCGAGGCCAGGACCGAGGAGGCTGAGGTGAGCGCGTCGACGACCAAGGAGGAGGAGGTATCTTTTGAGGGAACCGATGAAGAGCACGAGGCTGCGGCTAAGCTCCAGGCGGTACAACGTGGACGCGCGGCGCGGGCCAAACTTCGAGCCGAACGCGCCGCGGCGGCCGCCAAGATTGCCGAGGTTGAGGCCCAGATGGCGCAGACGGATGCGGCCGAGGCGATTCACTTCGAGGGCACCGAGGAGGAGCAGAGCGCCGCGACCAAGCTCCAGGCGGTCCACAGGGGACGTAAAGCCCGAGAGGACGTCGAGCGTCTCAAGAAGGAGAGGGAGGTCGCGGCCGAGGCGCAGAAGAAGGTGGAGGAGGCTCAGGCGAGCGCGATGGACGAGGGCGCGTCGCAGCTCGAGATGCTCGTCGCGCAAAAGGCCAAGTTCGACGACGAGGCTGAACAGATCGAGCAGGAGCTGGCCGAGTGCAGGGAGGAGAACCAGGAGGCGATCGACGCCGCGGAAATGGAGGCGGCCGAGGCCGAGGCTGCCGCCGAGGCTGCCGAGGCTGCGGAACCCGCCGACGAGGAGCCAGCCGAGGAGGCCACCGCCGAAGAAGAAGAAGAAACGGGGGAACCCGAGGAGCTCGACGAGGAAGCCGCCGCCGCCGCCGCCGCCGCCGCCGAGGCCGCGGCTAAGGACGCCGAGCGCCAGAAGGACGCCGAGAAGATGTTCGACGGCGAAAACCACGGCCAGGTTCCCGACGCCAAGGCGAGGATCTCCATGCTCACCGCAAAGCTCCTGGACGTCAAGGCAAAATCCATCCAGTTTGAGGCTGAGATATCCGACGTCAACGCGGCGCTGGACATCGAAGGTCTCGACAAGGGTTTCTTCGCCGCGGTCCAGCTGCGTGAGTGGCGTGTCGCGCACGCCGAACGCATGAAGGTGGTCTTCAGGAAGGCTCTGGCGGACGCGACGAAGGCGAAGGGCGACTGGAAGATTTGGGAAAAGCGCACCGAGGAGAGGGAGGAGGGTGAAGACGAGGACTTCGCCGCGCTCCGCGCCAAGGTTGTCGGCGAGCTCAAGGCTCTCATCGCCGCTCGCGACGAGGCCGATGACAAGGCCCAGGCGGTGGCCAAGGAGCTCGAGGACATGGGTCCCGAGGATCCTGAGCCCGAGGGACCCAAGGATTACAAGGCTGACGACTACAGGCGAAAGCCCGAGGGGCCCGATGAGCTGGATGGATCCGTTGTCGAGATGTACCACTCGTTCGGCTTCGAGTCCGTCAAGCGTAACAACCTGGCGTACCTCGCAGACGACGTGATCATCTTCACCGTCGGCAACATGACCCAGATCCTCAACCTGGAGACCCATGAGCAAACCTACCTGCCTGGTATTGACGGGCGTGGTGTTGGCATGGTCATGGTGCACCCCACCAGGGAATACTTCGCGGTGGGAGAGAAGGGCACAAACCCCAACGTGTACATGTACGAGTACCCGTCGCTGCGTCTGGTGCGCGTCCTGAGCGGCGGCACCGAGGAGGTTTACTCGTGCGGCAGGTTTAGCCCGGACGGCTCCAAGCTCGCCACTGTCGGCAACTACCCCGACTTCATGATCACCATCTGGGACTGGGACAAGGAGAGCATCGTGCTCCGCAGCAAGGCGTTCTCGCAGGAGGTTTACGACGTTTCGTTCTCTCCCACGTTCCCAGGGTACCTCTACACGTCGGGTACCGGTCACATTCGGTTCTGGAAGATGGCGAGCACCTTCACGGGTCTCAAGCTTCAGGGAGATATCGGCAGGTTTGGCAACGTCGACCTCTCCGATATCTCCGGCTATGCGGAGCTCCCCGACGGTAAGGTCATCTCCGGCACCGAGACGGGCACGCTCCTCATATGGGACGGCGGTCTGATCCGTGCCGTGCTCGTGAGACCGGACGGCGAGGGCGGTGCGTTCAAGCCGTGCCACAAAGGCATGATCGAGGTTGTGCGTTTTGACAACGCGACGAAAACAATCTCCACCACCGGCGCCGACGGGCACATGAGGTGGTGGGACTACGCCACAGTGCGCGATGCGGAACCCGAGGATGACCGCATCGAGGTTCTCATTGAGCCGGTCAAAGAAGCTGCCATTGGGGACGGCGCCGGCGGGCTCTGTAGCGTCAAGAGCATCATCACCACGGAGCCCGACCACTGGCTGGTGCAGGATGCAAACGGCGGCATCGTGCGCGTTGCCATCGGGGAGGGCGGCGAACTCGGCGAGTCTCGCCAGCTCACCAGCTTCCACGGCGGCTGCATTAACGGCATGGACATCTCCGCCGTGAGCGATCACGCCGTCACCGCGGGCTCGGACGGCACGGTTCGGCTCTGGGCGTATGCGGAGAGGCGCGAGGTGTACCGCTCCAAATTTTGCGCGGGGGCGACGTTTGTCCAGATGGCGCCTGCGTACGTGGACGGTTCCCAACGAACCGTCATCGCCGGTTTCGACGACGGCGTGGTTCGCATCCTGCTCAGGTGTTCCGACGGGTTCAAGATCGTGGACTGCTTCAAGCCCCACAACAAGAGGGTGACGGTGGCGAAGTTCTCCCCCGACGGGAGCGTCCTCGCCACCGGCTCTGCCGATGGGACGGTTTTCTTCCTCGCCGCCAAGTACCCCAAGAGCCCTCCCAAGGCTCCGAAGCTTCCGGGCGTGACCCTCGCGCCCATCGGTTTCGCCAAGGCCCCCGGCGGCGTCTCTGCGCTTCAGTGGCACGAGAACATGAAGGAACATAAGCTCCTGGTTGGATGCGAGACGGGGCACGCGTTTGAGATGAAGGCGCCCAACTGGAAACCCGGCCAGCCCGACTCTGTCGACTCGACCATCACCTTCGAGTTCGAGGCCACGGCGACGCACTACACGTTTAACCGACCGCGACCCACCGCCATGTCCATCGTTGAGTCAAAGTACCCGCCCGTGGGCGACGAGCGCGACGCCGCGGATGCGGCGGAGAAGGCTGCGATCATCGAGCAGAAGCGGGTGATGGCGCTCGAGGCTGAGCAGCTCCAGAAGGAACTCGACGAGGCCGAGAGGATTGCGGTGTACCCTGTGAAGCACATCGGGTACGTGCCGTTCACCGGCGGTAACTTCGAGCTGGCACTCGGCGGCGAGGCTGCTGGTAAGATCTGGGAGTGCCAGTTTGGCGCCAAGGATCCGATGCGGGGGACCAAGACGAGGCAGTCAGCTCTCACGATCACCCGCGCCAGCATCAGCGGCAAGCTCAGCGTGCAGGCGTTCGAGGACGGCACCGTGCGCGTGGCTCCCTCGAGGGGTAAGTCGTACTGGGTTGGGGTCGTCCACGACGGCGTATACGGCTCGGTCACGGGCGCGGCTGTCACCAGGGACGATTCGTTCCTCCTCTCCACGTCCAGCGACGGCTCCTTCTTCGTCCAGAAGATCGGAGCCGGCTTGTTGGCCGAGAGGGTCCCCGCGACCGACGCCGAGGAGGTGACCTCCGTCGCCGAGGACCCCACCCCGGCCGTCGAGGACATAACCGACCCGACTAAGTACTCGTTCGAGGAGGAGAAGATCAAGCTCGCCGAGGACATCGCCCGCGCGGCTGCGGAGGAGGCCAAGCTCGGCGTGAGGGGCTACATCAACAAGCTCCGGGACGACTTCCAGGCTCTCCTCGCTGAGAACGAGGCGAGGCCGCCGCACGAGCGCCTGCCCCGCGAGGCGTTCGAGGTGGACCCGGGAATCCGCGAGGTTGTCGAGACTGAGACACAAGGCAAGATGGAGATGGTCAAGGCTGAGTATGCGTGGCTCAAGGAACGCGCCGACCTGCAGCTCAAGCGACTCAAGGAATTTTTCCTGGACCCTGTGGAGTCAGAGCGGGTGGTGCTGAGATCGTTCGGATCTGGCCGACGCTCCTTCTCGGTGACCAGCTTCAGGGTGGCCAAGTTTAGCGACGAGCTTCGCGCGGACATCGAGCGATGCCACACCACCGAGCTTCAGCGCAAGACTGCGGGCACCGGCGCGAGGGCGGGTCTCACCCCGGGCAAGAGTTTCAGGAAAAACGCCGCCGACGAGGAGGAGGAGGAGAAGGTCGATCCCGAGGCTGAGCTCATGAGCCACGGCAAGTACGCCGAGAAGCGCGCTAAACGGAAGGCGAGGGAGGCTGAGTGGCGCGAGTTCAACGCCACGAAACCCGATCCAAAGTACGAAAACCCCGACGACCTGGCCGCCATCGAGGAGGCCAACAGGACCCGCGGAGATTTCAAGCTCAAGTCTGAGCCCGACTACGTCGTCCCCGAGGAGGACCAGCAGTTCTACGACCGCAAGCGTCGTCAGATGCTCCTGCTGGAGGAGGCTGTGCACGAGATAAAGATGGAGTTCAACAGACGGTTCCTGGCGCTGCGAGCGGTGCGCAAGTTCGCGGTTGACGACGTGCGTTCCTCCGCCAAGAGGATCGCAGAGATCACCGTCGAGCTTGACGATGCCGACCAGCCCGAGGGATTTGAGGCGTTATCTGTCCTCTCCGAACCGTTCAGCGCCACCCCCTTGGCGGACGAGTACCCCACGGAGTTCAGGGCGGCCGCCACCGACGAGGAGCTCAAGGCTCACGACGAGGAGCAGAAGGCTGCCGCGGCGGCGGCGAGCGGCGGCGGCGACTTTGGGGGCTTCGGCGGAGGCGGCGCGAAGAAGGAGGACAAGGAGGACAAGGAGGGCGATGCACGCAAGTCATCGGTAAAGGAGGACGCTAACGACGAGTACTCGTTGGCGGCCAAGGCCAAGGCGAAGGCTCATCCGCGTGTGTCGCTCACGGCGGCGGCGCCGGCGACGCCCTTCGAGGAGGCTGAGAACGCTACAGTGCGCGCCAGGCTGAAGCACGAGCGCGCGTACCTCGTCACCAAGCGACGCCAGACGGTCGCCTCCTTCGACGCCACCCTCCGCGCTAAGCGCCGCGAGAAGGCTGAACTCGAGTACGAGCTGAAACTTGCCGAGATGAAGCAGCTCACCCTGAACCGCGAGCTCATTATGCTGAAAAAGTTTGAGCAGAAGGAGAACGAGCTCGACGGCCGTCTGGAGGAGAGCATCCAGGCGCACGTCAACCTGTGCAACGACATCGAGCGCCGCGAGGAGGATCTCGATGCCAAGATGACCGAGCGCGATGGTGTCACCGCCAAGCGAGACAAAGTCATCGCCAGCTTCGATAATCTCGTGGCTGCCGACGATGAGCACCGCGCCATCCTGTTCAAGTATTTCCTCAAGAAGGTTCGTCGGGTCAAGCCGCGCGCCTCGGATGCCGGGAGCGATAGCGAGGAGGAAGATGACGATGACTCCGAGTACGACAGCGAGGAGGACGAGGAGGAGTTCCTCCCCGAGGGATGCGAGGAGGAACTGTACGAGTCGGTGCTCGAGCTGAGGGAACGGCGGCTGGACGAGCACTACGTCATCAAGGATCTCGACAAGGAGATTGACGCGATGAAGAAGGAACTCGAAGGCGTGAAGAAGAAGGAGAAGGCTGCGAATACCGTGGTTGAGAAGCTGGAGGTTGACCTCGAGAACTACAGGCTCGAGAAGCAACGGCGGCTGTACAACGACGTAGACGTCACCGTGATGCTCCGGTCACGGCAGCTCGAGTACCTCCACGAGGGGAAGCTGCCCACCACGCTGGACAACGGCCTGGTTTTCTCCAGGGAGACGAGGAACTCACTGAGGCGCCGCATCGACGAGCTCATCGAGGACAAGGCATCGCTCCGCGAGAAGCAGGCGCAACTCCGAAAGGATTTTGTCGCCATGCAGAACACAAAGGAGGAGTACGAGCGGCGCAACGCGAGGCTCGACGCCAGGGCCACCGAGGTTCAGATGTTCAAGTACGGCTCGCTCATCGACCTGGAGAAGCTGGAGGTTGCCATGATCCCAAAGAAACCCGTTGAGGCGCTCAAGGCTAAGCTGCGGGACACGGAACAGGCCAATGCGGCGGAGATGAGGCAGTGGGTGCAGGCATTATCAGATGCCATGGACGAGATGCACCAGAAAACTGCAGCCAACACCGAGTGCCTGGAGCAGGTGGCGGACCTGACCCGACGGCACAGGGACCTCGAGCGCGAACTCGTGAGTACTAAGAAGACGGCGTTCGTAGATCCCGAGGCCGCGAAGAAGAGGGAGACGGCCGAGCGCGATCATCTCGTGGCCGTTGTCAACGAGCAGGCGCGGGAGATTGAGAAGCTGAGGAACGAGATTGGTTTCCTCAGCGTGAAAGGGAACCCGCACACGGTTCGATTTTAGATAACTGTTAGAGTTGTTATGGAGCTAATGCGCTAATCATCTAAATGAGCGAAGCAAACTCGGCGAAAGGGTCCTTCGTGGCCTGCGTCGGAGGCGTTGGTGTGGTGGACTGCTCGAAGATTCCAAAGGTGTCATCAGCAAACGCCGGCGCCGGCGGATGCGATCCGTCATCTGCGCCGTTTGTCTCCAGAGGTACGGGCGTCGACTCAAACTCGCCAAAAGCATCATCCACCGACGCCGGCGCTGATGGGGTGACGACCCCGGGCGCTTGGAACATGTCCATATCGAGATGTTTGTCCTCGATAGGCGCACCGAACAGGTCGTCAATTGACGGCTCAGGCGCGGCTACCGGCCGCGCGTGTTCCTCCCCCGTGGGTGCGTCTGACAAGTCCGCGAGTTTGGGAGACGGCAACGGCGCGGGTGATGGCGCCGCGTCGAAATCCCCGAACCCGTCGTCGTCGTCCACCTCGGTTTCTGTGGGAGCTTCCACTGCAACAATCGAGGGGATATCTTCCGTTGACATCGACATCGGCTTGTTGTCCATCGGTCCAAACAGGTCGTCCAACGAAGCCACGGGTGTCATGGACGCCGCAGGACTCTCAATGGGGGGTGGCGCAGTCGCAAAGTCGGTGAACCCGTCGTCCTTAGTGTTCGCCGGCTCGGAAACGACCGGCAGCGGCGGAGTGGACTCGAACTCACCGAAGATGTCCTCCTCCACTACAGGCTCCGGCTCAACCTCCAGCTCCGGCTCCCGTGTTGGCGCATCCCCGAACGCTCCCTGCTTATCGGCATCTTCCTCCTCGGCCGTTTTTCCTTCAGCCGTCGACTCCTCAACCTCCGCATCCTCCTCGGTGGTGGCGACTGGAACCACCGAAGGGGTGTCATCATGAGACACGGACATTCGCATGTTCTCAATAGGAGCCGCAAAGGGATCGTCGAAGCCATCCTCCAGCTCTTGATTCTCCACGTCTGGCTCAGGCTCGGGCTCAAACTCGGCCTCGAGATCTACCATAGGCTCGGGCTGGGGCTCGGGATCCGCTACAGGCTCGGGATCCACCTCGGGTTCCGGAGTTGCCGATGCAAAGTCTGCGAAATCTTCTGATGCTTCCTGTCTTGCGGGTTCCGCCATCTCCATCCCATCAAACATGATCTCCTCCGCCGAAGCCGGCGCGGGAGACGTGAAACTCGCAAATTCCACCTCATCCTCGTACACCGGCTCAGGATCTGGCTCAGGTTCAGGCTCTGGCTCTGGTTCAGGCTCTGGCTCTGGTTCAGGCTCTGGCTTCGACTGCGGCTCCGACTGGGGTGCGTCCTCGAGGCTCATCCCCCGGAACATGTCCTCCGGCGCCGGCGCGGGTTCAGGTTCAGGATCGGGCTCGGGCGCAGCCGCTGGCGCGGGCCGCACCTCACTCCCCACGGGCGCGGGCCGCACCTCACTCCCCACGCACGCCGCCAGGAGCATCGCGTAACCCGGGTCCGTCGTGACTCGCGCACCCGCCGCGCGAGTCACGACATCGCGCAGCGTCGTCTCCGCGTCCGCCGTCTCCGCTTCATCAGACGCCGTCGGCCGAGTTGGCGGCCAAGTTGGATCGACCGTATCGACCTTAAAAGGGACGCGGGGAAACGCGATCCCGAGCGCCTCCGCGCACCCGGCGGTGAAATCGTCCCCCCGGAGCGCGGCCAGATCCCGCGCCGATCCGACCGCGACGGGAACCGGCGCCGGGGGAGGGGGAGGGGGAGGTGACGGGGGAGCGGGCGCCTCGTCAAAGTCGGCGAAATCGCCAAACCCGTCCTCGTCATCCCCGTCCGCGCGCACCGGCTCGGGTTGGGTCCCCGCCGCGGGCTGGGGAGGCTGCTCGGCGAAGTCTCCGAACTCGTCATCGGCGTCCTCCTGCGTCGGAGGGGCCGGGGCAGCCTCGAAGTCCGCGAAATCGTCGCCGACTTCCACCCGGTCGACAACACCGTCGTCTCCCCCTTTAACGCCGTCCGTCCCTTCCCCTTGCGCTGTGGCGACGTCCCGGGGATGATCCGCGGGATCCAACGCGGGAGTGTGATCCGCCGCGGCCCCGAACGCACCCCACTCGTCGTCTTCGTCCTGCATCACGCCCGCCTCTGCCGGGCGTCACCGCCTCTGTCAGCTCGGTTTTCACCGGCTCGGCTTCGAGTGGCCAACTGCTGTGATATCGATGAGACTGGGGGCGAGGGTTTCCTGGGTTCCCGTTTGGTTTTTAGGTCACCCGAGCCCTCCCGCGTTCGGCACACACAACACTCCGGGCGACGACCGAAAGTCAGTCCCTGGATCCAAGCATCGACCAAGATGTCCGGTGGCGCCGTTGACGCCTGGCAAGTCTCCGCGGTGGCGTCGCTCGTGGAGGAGCTCGACAAGAAGATCCTCGTGGTGCTGCGGGACGGCTCGAAGATCATCGGCTTCCTGCGCAGCTTCGATCAGTTCGCGAACATCGTGCTGGAGAACGCGTGCGAGCGTATCATCGTGGGAACATCATTCAGCGATATCCCCCTCGGTCTGTACATCGTGAGGGGCGAGAACGTGGTGCTCATGGGGGACATCGACGAGACCATCGAGACGGAGGGGCTCACCGAGGTTAGCAACGAGGAGATCAAGCGCGAGAGGGAGGCGGAGAAGGCGGCCGACAAGTTCAAGGGCGAGATGCTCAAGCGCATGGATTTCCTTGAGGACTGAAAGGTGAGTCCATGGCACGTTTGCTGGCCGAATACCCGCCATGATCCGTCCGGGGTTTCCGCGGACTGCAACGTCTCCCTGTCCCGCGAGCTCTTGGGAGTGATGTCATCATAACATGCTAATTTTGACGCGGTCTCCAGCGGGAGATCGATGATGTTTGATCGATAGGACTGACCCTCGACTCGATACCGCGGGTTTTTGGTCGCGCACCCGGTCGGGAAGTTCGTGACGAATCGCGTCATCGCACCTTTGGTGAGAGCTTGCTTGGCGGCTTGCTCCGATGAATCCATCAAAATAATCTCCAATGGATCCTTCCGAAACTTGCCCGACTGGTGAACACGGCGGCGCTCGGCCCGACCCCCACGACCCGAACACGGTCCTGATCTGACGTCCCCATCATCTTCGCAGGATCGCGCACATCGGTGCCGCCAACTAGACCTCATAGCGCTCATAGACCTTAGTTATTTTCCAATCAAAACAGAGTTTTCATTACAATCGTTTGCCGGTGTTTTACAACATGAGCGAATTCGCCAGAAAAAATCGGTTTTTAGTCTCCGCCGTTGGACTCCGCCAGCTTGTGGAGGAAGTCCATGCCCTTGTCGAGGAGCTCCTCGCCCTTCTCGAAGAGGGTGGGCTCGCCGAGTGGCGTGGTGCCGAGTTTCGTCGGGTACGAGGGCTGCATGGCGACGCCGCATTGGCCTTCGACGCCAGAGCCACCCTTGGCGATGCGAATGTACCCGTCCTCGCCCCAGGCCGGGCCCCAGGAGTTCTTGATCTTCCAGAAGTGCTTGTGCTTCGTGGACTTGGGGTCCAAGCCGTAGCCGACGAGGAGGACGCCGTGGTCCAGCTCGGTGCCGCAGTCCTTGGCCGAGTACACGCCACCCGCGTACAGCTGGAACGACTGGTGGTCAGCCTCGATGGCCACGGACACGGGCTGCTGGGAGACAGCCTTCATGAGCGAGTCCTCGTCGTTGGAGGGCACGTCCTTGAAGCCGTCGATGGCGACGGCGCGGTGGTGGCGGCGGAAGAACCCGCACTTCTGCTCCTTGGCGACGTACTCCCAGCCATCCTCGGTGTCGATGCCGCGGTTGTTGACGATCCACTCGAACCCGTTGTCCATCAAGCCTCCGTTGCATCCCATGTTACCGTTCGTGGAGCACGAGATGAGCTCCTCTTCCGACAGAGAGATGAGCTTGCCGGTCTTGATGGCGTTGACGCCCTCGACTGCGCCGGTTGTGGAAAACGCCCAGCACGACCCGCACTGCTTCTGGTTCTTAACGGGGGTCACCGCGCCGCTGGCGACCCAGTCGATCTCCTCGGGCGGGGTCACGTCGGCGTACTCCCAGGTGGAGGCGTCAACGGGGGCGCGGGGGGCGCGGAGGGCGGCGTTGTACCCCAGCATCTTCTTGAACTCGTCCTTGGTCAGGTCCGCGAGGTGGTTCAAGCCGACGAAGTGGGTGTGCTCACCATTCTCGTACTCGGCGTTGTGCTTCTGGACGAACTCGTGGTTATCCGCGAAGATCTTCAGGCGGAGCTCCTTCTCCTCCTCGGAGTCGTACGTCTTGCCGTGCTTTTGCGTCCACTCGTGGAAGAGGTTGCTGAGCGATCCGACCTCCTTCATAGCCTTCTCGCCGAGCGCAGCCTTGAGCTGGTTAATCTTGGCGGCGGCGGCGTGGCGCAGCTGCTTGAGCTGGAGGGTCTCCGAGGGGACGATGCGCGCCGCGGTTGCGCCTGGGAGGGCGACGAGCAGCAGCATGAGCGCGGCGAGGAAGAGGATCACGCGACGGGTCATCGCGACTTTTAGGTTTGGAAATTATTGCCGTTGTTTATCCTGCGAGAAGCCGGGCCGCGGGAGAGGTGAGTCGGGCGACGCGAATTGAAACCGGCGGGTTCGGCAGCACGATTCGGGTCTGCGAGGTGTCGCGACATCCGCGATGGCTCTGTACGTGCCCGGGGCCTGCGCTGTGCGGCGCACGGGTCGAGTCCGGAGAAGTCGCGAGTGACGTGGACGTGGACCAGATTTTTCCCGGGAGACGATTCAAACGATGGACGCCCCGGAGATCGGGAGGCAGAACCCCGTGCGAGCCACCGAGGCGCGCGTTCGAAGAGTTTGGGTGAGATGGCGTGGCGTGTGCGCACCTTGGATTTTGCCCCGCAATGTCACCGAGCGTGCGCCGTCTGCCGGGCGCTCTCTTGATGTAAGACCCGGGGGCGAATCCTGCGGCCTATTCGTGGTGGTTTCTCATTGGCCAAGACACATCGTTTACGCGCGAGCGATCTCGAAAAGCTGATCTCGAACCCAGAGCCCAAACCGTCTGCCTGCTGTCTGCTCCGGAGTTCGGGCTCGGTTTCGTGGAACTTCATCTTCATCTTGTCTGTTTCCCACTTGAGAGCGACACGCGATAGCGGCAAGGGAGATGGAGCGGCGGCGAGCGCCGTGCTGGCGATGGACCGCGCTCGCGCTCCTCGTGATGTGCGTCGCCTCGGAGTTCACGGCCGTCACCGCCCGCGCGCAGACGGCGAAGGAGTGGCAGGTGCGGGGCGAGGTCGGGGACGCCGCGTGCAACGTCGAGGAGGTGGAGACCGCGAACGAGCAGCAGCTGCACGAGATACTGGCGGAGCTGACCAACACCACGTACTTCAGGCTGTTCCCGGTCGACCTCAGCCGCAAGTGCAAGTTCTGGAACAAGCAAAAGGTGCGCGACGAGCCCGATCCACGACGTTTGATCGCGTGCCGTGATTAATTAATTCATCCCCCGCGGCCCCGACACCCGCTCATCCCCGCTCCTCCCGCCCGTTCCGAACGCAGGAGACCGACGAGGACAAGCACGAGCCCTCGTGCAGCGCACCCGCCGAGGAGGACGCGTCGAACCCGTTCGGCGGCGGCTCGTCCAACGCGTTCGCGCCCGCCGATTCGAACGCCCCCACCGGGGGGGCGTGCTCGTTGGACCTCGCGAGCAAAGATCCCGGATCGATGAAGTGGGCGCCGGCGACGACGCCGGTGGACCGGCGCATCACCGAGCAGGAGCACGTCGCCATCGCCGCCAACGACGACGGCGCCAACGACTGTTCCGACGCGGACTTGCCCGAGTTCTGGATGGACATGTGCGGCTACGACGCCCCGCCGCCCGGGTCCAAAGGCGAGGGCAACCTCGAGCACGTCAACCTGCAGCTCAACCCGGAGCGATGGACCGGGTACAACGGCTCGCACGTGTGGTCAGCCATCTACGAGGAGAACTGTTTGAAGCAGAGCGGGAGCGTGGACGACATGTGCTACGAGGAGCGGGTGCTGTACAGGCTGCTATCCGGCATGCACGCCAGCGTCAACATCCACATCGCGCTCAAGGCTAAGACGCCGAAGAAGGGCGTTCAAGGTCGGGAGGACTGGTCCGCGGACCCGGCGAGGTTCGCGGCGCACTACGGGCAACACCCCGAGCGACTGCGTAACCTGCACTTCTCGTTCGTGGTGCTGCTCAGGGCGCTGCGTAAGGCTGCGCCCACGCTCGGCGTGATGGACCTGTCGCTGGGTCAGGATAAGGCGGAGGACGCTCGGACGGGGGCGCTGATGCGTCGGCTGCTGGACACGCACATCCTGTCCTCGTGCAGCGGGGTGTTCGGGGCGTTCGACGAGAGCATGCTGTTCCGCGGTGGCGGGGTGAACGGGGAGGCGAGCTCGCCGGTCGCCGAGCTAAAGTCCCAGTTCAAGGGTGTGTTTCACAACATATCCGAGGTGATGGACTGCATCTCGTGCCAGAAGTGCAAGCTCCACGGGAAGCTGCAGCTCCTCGGGCTGGGCACCGCGCTCAAGGTCTTGCTCCTCCCGGAGCACCTGCACGCCACCGCGCTGTCGCGATCGGAAGTCGTCGCCCTCGTCAACACGGTGGCCAAGTTTTCCCACGCCATCCTCGCCGCCCCCGAGCTCGCGGCGGCGCACTCGGAGCAGTCGACGCGAGCCGCATCCGCCGCGGCCCGGAGCGTCCCGGACCTCTCCTCCGCGGGCATCATGACGAGTCGCGATGGATGGACGCCGGCGACGACGAGAAGTTTGATGGACGCGGCGATCAGCGCCGTCGCCGCGCTCGCCTCTGACGGCGCGATCGGCGCCGCAGACGAGGACGCCCTCGTGGACGCCGCCGTCGCCGCGGACCCGAGGGTGCTCATACTCGCCAGGCACTACGGCGTCGGGGATCCGTCCAAGTTTGCGCAACACGCGCTGCGGGCGGTGCGATCCGGCCCGTTCGTCGGGTACTCGTCCCCGTCGCCGTCATCCTCGCGTGAATCGTCGCGTGAATCGTCCGTCGATGCGGTCGTGGTGGGCGGCGGCCTCGCGGGTCTCACCGCCGCGCTCACCGCGCTCGACCGCGGCGGCCGGGTCACGCTGGTGGAGAAGGAGGGGTACGTGGGGGGTAACTCGCAGTGGGCGTCGTCGGGGATCAACGGCGTCGACCTCACGAACGCCACCAACCCCGACACGGTGGAGACGTTCGAGTCGGACTGCTGGCGAAGCAGCCTCGGGGGCGGCGCGGGGGCGGCGACGGGCGCCACGCTGGGGTGCGACGCGACAAAGTCGAACGATTCGACAAAGTCGAACGGAAACGATTCGACAAAGTCGGAAGGAAACGATTCGTGCCGCGCCGTCGGGGG
>Ga0181573_10003441_pt1 | contig 13982 bp, 10 predicted proteins | sample 101ome_25_FD_148643 | JGI IMG/M metagenome (GOLD analysis project Ga0181573, IMG submission 148643) | Coastal salt marsh microbial communities from the Groves Creek Marsh, Skidaway Island, Georgia - 101409BT metaG (spades assembly) | ecosystem: Environmental > Aquatic > Marine > Intertidal zone...
GAGCTCGCCGCCCTCGGCGCGGAGGCCGAGGCCTCCCCCGGCCCCTCCGCCGCCCGTCGGGGGGCGGGCCGGCGCGCCCCCGCTCCCGCGGGCCCCGAGGCCTCCCCCCGGCGCACCCCCCCCCCCTCCCCCGGCCCCGGCGGGCCCGACCCGGCCGGCCCCGCCCCCGCTGTCCCGCCCGGCGGCAAGGCCCCCGCCGACGAGCGCGAGCGGGCCACGCGCCGCGCCCTCCGCCGGGTCGAGGCCGAGCGCGACCGGCTCCTGGCCGAGCGCGACGGGGCCGACCGCACCCGAGAGCTCCTCCGCCTCGCCAAGGTGGGACGGCAGCAGGCGGAGAAGCGGTGCAACGCGCTGCTGTCCGAGCTCAACGAGCAGCGCGCCGCGACGCGTCAGGCCGGCCTGCGGGCGCAGGAGTGCGCGGCGGCCGCGGAGGAGGCGCTGCGGGCGCGGGCGGCGGCCGAGCTCGAGCGGGATCGGACGAGGGAGGCGCGGCGGTCGCTGGCGGCCGACGTCGACGCCCTGCGGAGGCAGGTCCTGCGGCTGAGGGTCGACGCGCGCGACGGGCGCGGCGGCGCGTCCGGTCCCGGCCGGTGGGCCCGGCCGCCGGGGGCCGAGTGGGGGCCGGGAGCCACGCCGGGCCTCCGCCCCGGTCCCTTCTCCGGCGTCGGCGCCCCCACGGGCGAGGGCCCGCCCCGCGGCGTCGACCGCGCGCTCGAGCTCCTCAAGACGCTCCGGTCGCACGTGCCCCGGTACACGCCCGCCTGGGACGCGTCCGAGCGCCTCGTCAGCGAGCTCAACCTGGTGGGGCGCGAGCGCGACGAGATGCGGGACCGAGAGGCCTGCCTGGTCGACGCGGCGGCCCGGGCGAGGCTGGGCCTGCCGGCCGGGTTCGGCGGCAACGCGGGCACGGGCGACGCCGACGCGAGCGCGGGCGCCGACGCCGAGGTCAAGTGGGCCACGAGCGACCCGGCCGAGTACCGCGATGCGAGCGCGGGGCGGTCGGGGCCGAGGGGAGCAGGGGAGCCGGTAGCGCTGCCGCGGCTGCGGTCGGCGACGTGAGGTGGGAGGCGTCCTCGAGCTCCTCCGCCCTCGGTTTCGTTCATCCTCCCCCCCCCCCCCCCCCCCCACCCGTGGAGAGAGATAGGGAGAGAGAGAGAGTCCAGCGCGCGTCTTCCGCGATGCAGGACCTCATGGACGCGGTGCGCCCGCCCGGCCCGCCGGGCGGCGGCGCCGCGGGTCCGTCGGGCCGGACCGACGGCGCTGCCCACCGCGGCCGCGGCGGGAACCGGCCGAACGACGTCGAGGCTGGGGGCGACGCGAACCCCTTCAGTGACCCCTGGGGAGGCGAGTACCGTCGGTCGCATCGAGCGCCCCCGCGCCCGCGGAGAAGCGCCGTGGGCGAGGCCGCGGCCCGCGCGGTCGAACGCCGGAGAACACGTCGGCCGAGGCGACAGTGGCCCCTCCGGGCTCGGAATCCGCGTCCCACCTCCCCTCCTCCGACACCTCGACGACTGCCGCAGAAGATAGCGGTGGTGGTGGTGGTGATGGCGGCTACGACGACGGCGCGGCGTATGGCCGGTCCCCCCCCCCCCCCCCCCCCACCCAAACCCGGGGGAGTACACTCATGGAGGCCTTTCTGGCCGAGGTCAGCACCGTCCAGGATTTACTGGCCCACGTCCGCCAGGCCCAGCAGCGCCTGGAGGCCACCAACGAGCGCGCCAACCTGGCGACGCGCCCGGCGGAAATATCGGAACTGCGCGACAGAGCCCAGGCCGACATTCGCGAGGTGGGCACCCTGGCTCGGGCTGCCAAGCTCAAGCTCGACGCCCTCGACGCTCACCATGAGCGCATGCTGAAGCAGGACGGCATGGGCCCCGGGTCGCCCAGCGCGCGGATGCGCGAGAGCCTCGTCGCGTCCCTCCGGCGCAAGCTGACCGGCATCCTCAAGGACTTTTCTGCGCTGCGGCAGCGCCTCCACGCCGAGTACGAGGAAATCGTCGAGCGGCGCGTCTTCACCGTCACCGGCGAGCGCCCCGAGCCCGGATTAGTCCAGGAGCTCATCGCCACCGGTCGATCCGAGGGAATCTTCGAGCGGGCGATGCTCGAGCAAGGACGCGGAGCCGTGCTGGGCACCGTGGCTGAGATCCAGGAGCGGCACGAGGCGGTGATGCGGCTTGAGCGTTCCCTGATGGAGCTGCATCAGGTGTTCTTGGACCTCGCCGTGCTGGTGGAACAGCAGGGAGAGCAGCTCGACGACATCGAGGCGCACGTGCAAAAGTCGAAGGACTACGTGGCGAAGGGGGTCGTCAACGTCGTGGCGGCGCGCAAGAGCCAACAGAGCACGCGGAAGTGGATGTGCTGGGGAATCATCGTGGCGTTAGGTATTGCGGTGGTGGTCATCGTGCCTAGCACCAGCCTGTGAGGCGGATGATGGGTATGATGAGTCGTCAAGAAAGAGGCCCACTTTTGACCCGTTGAGGGAAGTCGATCGGCGAGGGAAGTTGATCGGCGAGGGAAGTCGAACTTGGACGAGATGGCCTCGTCCAAGTTCGCCCCCTCCCGCTGCCGCCCGCCTTTTGGGGCACGTAACCAACATGGCGTCCTCCCTTTCTGCTACCGTCGCCGCCTCGTCCTCGGCCGCCCGTCGGGCGAGTGGTAGTCGTCAACACTGGCCTCAGCCGCGCCCACCCCATTCGGGCGCTTCCGGTCAGGGTTCTCGAGAATGGATGCCCGAGCGAGCGCGAAACAATCTCATTGAGTGTTTCGATGCAGCGAGCTCCGATCTTGTGACGTTAAGAAGACGTCGAGGCCGGACGACACCGGCGACCCCCTACTGCGACGGCCGACACGGTCTCATCGTAGAGCGGAGCCTCGTCCTCATCCACCACGACTCGGCGCGTCGATGATAACGTCGTTCGTGACAGATGCGCCGCGCCAAGCCCTCCTGTCGTCCCCTCTCGTCCCCTCTCGTCCCCTCGTCCCTCGACGGCCCCGCCTGACTGGACCCCCCCCAAGCCGCCGCCGCCGCTGTCGCCGCCGCCTTCGAAGCCCGTCCGGATTGTCCGCAAGCTCCTTTCCAGATAGACGATCTCGCTCGGGTCATCTTCGCCGGAGTAGATAGGGAGAAGCCACCCTCGAGCCAACGAGACCGAAACCGCCCTTCCCCGACGTCCCATCCTCAGGTCGCCCTCCGCCCGGTCGCGGCCTCCCGCCCTGCCATCGCCGTCCGCGCTGTCGCCGGCGCCGCGCAGGACTGGGCCCAGGTCGCCGTCGACATGGACGCGGCCTCTCCCCTGATGATCATGGACAAGGCGCTCGAGTCATTCGGCGACGACATCGCCATCGCCTTCTCAGGCGCCGAGGACGTTGCCCTGATCGAGTACGCCCACCTGACGGGGCGCAAGGCGAGGGGCGGCTACTGCTTGTGGAGCTCTTCGTGCGGGTGTCGGTGCTCGTTCCGCTGCTGGTGCCGGCAGTGCCGCCGCCGCATCCGCTGCCCGTTCTGGTTCTTCCGCTGCCACTGCCAGCGCCACTGACGCAACTTCGCTTCCCCACTCCCCTCCCCCCTCACCCGCTTCCTGACCACCCACCGGCCCTGATCCCCCCCCCCAACCCGCCCCCCCAGTACCGCGTCTTCTCCCTCGACACCGGTCGGCTCAATCCCGAGACCTACCAGCTCTTCGACGCTGTCGAGAAGCACTACAACATTCGCATTGAGGCGAGACTCTTTGCATCTAACCTCCTTTTCCCCGCCGTCTGTGCGTTGTTGCCCCGTTAAGGGGGTACCGCTCGATCCTGTCTCGCGTGGTCCCTCTGGCCGGGAGGACAACCCCCACGTCCAAGTTGTTGATCGGCTTTGCCCCGGCGCCCTAACCACTCCCTCCCGCCCCCCACCCCATCCCTAAACCCCCAGTACACGTTCCCGGACGCCCAAGAGACAATGGACCTCGTCCGCGAAAAGGGCCTCTTCAGCTTCTACGAGGACGGCCACGGCGAGTGCTGCCGCATCCGCAAGGTCAAGCCTCTGCGCCGCCAGCTCAAGACGCTCAAGGCATGGATTACCGGCCAGCGCAAGGACCAGTCGCCCGGCACGCGCGATGCTGTGCCGGTCGTCCAGGTGGACCCCGTGTTCGAGGGTCTCGACGGCGGAGACGGCTCCCTGATCAAGTTCAACCCCTTGTCGAACCTCACCAGTCAGGAAACGTGGAACTTTTTGCGCGTTATGGGGGTGCCAACCAACAAGCTCCACGCGTGCGGCTTTGACTCCATCGGGTGCGAGCCCTGCACCAAGGCGGTGTTGCCCAACCAGCACGAGCGCGAGGGCCGGTGGTGGTGGGAGGACGCTAAGGCGAAGGAGTGCGGTCTTCACTCGGGCAACATCAAGGACGACGGCGGCGCAGGCGGCAGCAAGGCCGAGGTCGCCGACCTCTACGTCTCGGACGACGTCACGGCTCTCGACAAGGCCGGCGCCGAGGGCCTCGTCTCCTCCCACCGCGACCGCGACGCGCTGGTCGTCGTGTACGCCCCGTGGTGCCAGTGGTCCCAGGCAATGGAAGCCGACTACGTCGCCCTGGCTGCCCAGCTTAAGGGCCGCAACGTCACTGTCGCCAAGTACAATGGCGACTCAGACCGCGACTTCGTCAAGGCCAGTCTCAACACCGAGACCTTCCCCACGATATCGTTCCTGCCCAAGGGTAATGGCAAGGCCATCAAGTACCCGACGGAGAGGCGCGACGCGGAGACTCTCAGGCTCTGGGTCGAGGCCATGGGGAGTAACCTCAACTGAAGTGGTGGTGCTGGTTGAAAATCCCACCTTGCGCCCCATCCCCCTGCTGACGACCTGGACTTCGGGAGGGAGGGTGACCGGAGAGGATATGACTCGCAACGGGGGGGCGCTGCTCTCTCTGCAGGCGCCGGGAACGACTCGTATTGCTCCAGTGCAGGGCAAGGGCTTAGACGCGTCCAAGGACGCGAGGGGTGGCTCCATCGGAATGGAGGCGGCAAAAACTCAGACAGCGCAGCCGAAGCCACGTGACTGGGGGTTTGGTATGTTGTTTTCAACCAGCAAAATCGTCGTATCAGTCGGAACTTCACGCACTGACGAATTGCCCCAAGCGCAAGATGGGGTTGAGGGGACCTAGTAGAGGCCTATACGAATTCTTTAGTAACAGTGTTGGAGCTTAAAATGAAATGTTATCAAAGTCCACGGGCAGCCGATTCGAGCCGCACGGGAGAAACCCGCCGATACTTGCTCCCGCCCTTCCCTTGTCAAGGGAAAGGGGGCGGCGGCCCGCGTCGCCCACGAACGCGGCGCACGGCTCGGATCTGGCCGTTAGGCCGCGGCCCGAGGCCGCCCGTGCCCGGGATGGGCATCAACGGGCACCTTCCCGCGCTGCGGTCCGTCGCGACGGAGAAAATCCAACAATATCCGCGTCTTCAAGGCGAGTGGTGGTAATCCGCGGAGCTCGCGGAGCGAGACCAGCCAGCTGGCGTCGCTGCGCTGGCCGTGCCAGTGTCCGCCTCGGTGGGGGGGCGTCGGCGCTGAGGGGGAAGAAAGGAAGAAACGTGGTGTGTGGATTTTTTAGGAGGAGATGAACCGACCACACGGCGGCTGTCGCCGCTGCAGCAGCAGCTGCTGCTACCTTAGCACGTGCCACAGCCACTGCCGTCGCCAGAGGATGCATCGTCATCGCCGCCGATCTCCCCTCGCCCTCCCCTCGAAGGCCCCCGCAAGTGCCTTGACACGACTTCTCCCGGTGTCAAAAACATCGGCGACTCTCGGCAGCGACTCGAGGGGGTCGTCGAGCTCGTCCGGAGCCTGATGAAGGGGCGGACAAAGGAGCCAGGCATCGCCCACCGTCCGCACAAACGCGTCGGGAGACCGGCTGAGTATCGCGTCCCAGTCCGGCTGCTCTCCCCGCCTCGCTGGCCTCTCCGCCGGAATCCTCGCGGCCAGCAGCAGGGCCCGCGCCAGGGCTAGGCCGACGGCGGCGGTGCCGCGTGCAAGCGGCATGAAGTGATACCAGTAGAAGACAAGCCGAAGAGACGCGTCGGCCGCTGCGCGACGGGCATGAGGGTCCGCACGGCAGGTCTCCACGGCCGCCAACGCATCCAGGCACGTCTCCCACCGCTGGGTCAGCTCGCGGTCAAACGCGCTCCACCGCTCCCGGGTCACGGGTGTGCGGATGGAGAACTCGACGCGCACCGGTGGCCGGTCGGGGGGGACGTCGGAAGACCCTCCGGCCATTTCCTCCTCCCCCTCCGGGGGGGGGATGCGGACGACGGTGAGCCGCGTGCCCTCGAGGGCCGCCGTCCCCGCCTTCGACCCCTCGACGGGCACGGCGACCCAGAAGTCCTCCCCGACGGCCGTCCAGGCGTCGGCCGGGGTCGCCGCCCGCGCCAGCGCGGTGCGCCGGTCGGCGTCCAGCCGCACCGGCTCCCCGTCTCGGCCAACGACCGCACCCCCGCCTTCGGCCGCGAGGGCCTTAAGTAGGACCAGCGCCCTGCCACACATGACGTGATATCGCACCGTCTTGGTGAGACCCGTGAGCATGGGCGTGTGGCTTCCGAAGCCTGCAAGGTGTGAGGGAGGGGGGAGGGGGCGCCGGGAGGGTCGGGCGCCGGGGCCTGCCACGTTGATTGACCATTGGTCTGGGCGTGGGGATCGCTTGTTGTCATGGCCAGAGGGGCCATGCGAGACGGATCGAGTCCCCTGACGCCGCGCGACGCACAACAGCAAGCAGCGGCGGCGCACGGCGGAGACGGGGAGGGAAGCTCCCGGAGGGGCCCGCCCCTGCGTCTCATCAGCTCTGACTCGCCGCTCTCGAGCTCCTCCGGGGTCAGCAGGTCCACCCAGACCACGGCGTCGTTGGGCTCGGCAAGCTGACGCCACCGCACGGCGGCGTCGACAATGTCCCGCCACCCGACGGGGTGGGCACCGCCTGGAGACGCGAGGCCGACGAGGCCGCCCGTCGATGCAGGCAAGTCCAGCGCCACGGCGGGCGGCGTCCCTGGTCCGGCGGCCCGCGCAACGGCGGCGCGGCGGGCAAGCTGCGCCGCCTCGAGGGTAGCCAGGCCCGAGGCGCGCCAGTGCCGTGCGCTCGGTAAAAAGCCTTGGTGGGAGTCTGCGGGAGGATGAGAGATGGACGGGGCTGGAGATATAGAGGGGGCCAGGAACGGAGGGGGCCAGGAGGATGGATAGACGGGGGCGCATGGCGGCGTGAGCGGCGCCTCCTCCCCATGCCCAAGCCGGGTCGCGGCACAGTGTGGCGTCCTAGCAGATCCGGACTCCAGCGGTTGTTTCGGGGGTTTGGGCAGGTCTCTCGAGGGGTGTCGCCGTCGTCGCCGCCGAGGCCCAAGCACGCCTCCGTTATCGCCACCCCTCGGAAACCCTCCTCCCCACAAGAGAACTCGCACTGAAACAGCGGCCCGAGCCGGTCGGCGACCTCGAGCAGTCGAACACGCTCCGCAGACTTTGCGACGTCCTCCGCTGTGTCCTCCATCGCGAGGTCGGCGAGCGGAGCTGTGTAGGCGGCCCGTCTCCTCCGGGCCTCCGCCACGAGCTTAGGCCCTGGCGGCACCTTCATGCACCAGTTTTGCTTTAGGAGAGGCGACAGAGCGCGGTCCAGGCAGGGTCGGTCGGCGACGGAGCCGCCGTTGGACGCCTCGGCGCTGGCGTGAGCGACGAGCTCGCGCTGGCACCAAGCGGCGTTGCGGTGCGCGGCAGCCTCGGCGGGAAGCGACCCTGGGTCTGTGGCCCACACAGCGTCGTAGTCCTTGGCGGCCTGGGCGTAGCGGCCCAGCGCATGAAGGCTGAGGGGGGTGGGGGGGGGTGGGGGGTGATGGAGTCTTGGTGGGCGTGGTTGTGCATGGATGTGGGCGTGTACAGGCGGCGGCGGTCGCCAATCGGACCCGGCAGCGCTCGCCAGCTGGCACGGAGCTGCCGTAGCTCCAGCGTCTCGTGCGGCGCGCAACCCGCGGCCTCGGCGTCCGCCAAGGCCACCGATGCCAGCGCGACGGCCCCACCGTGGTCGCCGAGCCCGCGCCGTAGCTCGACCATCAAGCGCCGCGCCGACCGCGCCGTGGCTCCACCCAACCCCGCCGGGTCGAGGGCGGCCGCCTGCTCGAGCGCCCGCGCAGCCTCGGCGGCCTCGGCGACCGTCGCCGCCCGCTCCTTCAGGCAATAGCCGAGATGAAACCACGCCTCGCGCGCTTTTCCACCTCCTGTAACGGCCTTACCGAGGCTCTCAGCGGCGTCGTCAAGGTCGCCCAGCGCGATCTGCGCCCGCCCAAGTGCGAGCCAGGCCCCCTGCGGCCGGGGATCAAGGGCGAGGCCAGCCCGGAGTTGGTCGGCCGCCTCGTCGTACCGGCCCGCTCGCGCGAGCGCCTTGCCCGTCTCGGCGTACACGTCTGCGAGGGCGGCGCAGTGCTCGGGGCTCCGGGCGACGGCGGCGGGGCCACCAACCGAGAGGAGGGCGGCGGCCCTTTCGAGGTCGGCCACGGCTGAACCGACACGGCCGAGGGCTGCGCGCGCCTGCCCGCGCCGCTTCCAGGCGTCGGCGAACCGGGGCTCGAGCGCTATCGCCGCGGTGAAGTCTTCATCTGCCATCGCTAAGTCTTGGTCCGTCGCTCTCAGCGCTCGCGCCGTGCCGCGCGTCACGTGCGCCGAGAGGAGACGAACGTCCGCTGCTCTGTTGCGTCGAGTCGCACCTTCCGCGTTCCCTGCATCGATGGCAGACGTCAGCAGCGCCTCGGCCGCGTCAATTTCTCCGACGTTGACCAGGGCCACGGCGCGGTCAACGAGCGTCGCGGGGTCCCCGGACGACGAGCTTTCAACTACCCCGCCGGTGGGCGGTGGTGGGGGCAATGGGGGTGGGGGCAATGGGGCCTTGGCAGTCGTGCTCGGGGCGCCGACCGCGTCCCCGCCGTTTCCCCATGAGGGGGTCGTCAGGGGCTCTTGGCGGAAAGGGGCCGCGGTCGTCGTTGTCGCCCGCCGGACGTGGCCCGCATCGCCTAAGCTCTTGTTCCCGCCGACGAGTTCGTCGAGCAGAGCCTCGGCTCGGCGCAGCGCCGACACGTCCGTCGCAGGCGTGACCGCGCGCTCGAGCGCGGCAGCGAGCCCCGCCCTCGCCGCCCGGGGGTCGCCGGCCGCGGCGGTGCCACGCGCGACGAGGACGGCGGCGTCGATGCAGCCTGGCGGGGGGCCACCCTCCGGGTCGGACAGCGCTTGGTCCAGCGTGGCCAGCGCGCGGCTCGACAGCCCGAGCTCGAGCAGGAGCGTGGCTAGATTCAGGCGGAGGCGGTACTTGGCGAGCGGCGCGACGTCGGGGTCCTGCGGCAGGCAGCGAGATGGGTCAGTCGTTTTCCTCGTGGAGATCCGGGAGCGCCGTCGGCGCCCGCCGCCTCCCCCCACCCTCCTGGCTCACCTCGAGGCATCGCTGAACCTGCTTCAAGGCCAGACTCCGCTGGTCGGATGCCACTAGCGATCGGAAGCAGGGGTCGGGCTCCTCAGCCCCGGAAGATGGGGCGTTCATGACCGCTCAGATGCCGCTGTGCAGAGTGTCGCCTCTCGTGGCTGCCTCGCTGCTCGCCGTACGTGGTGAGGCCGCTGGATCAGCCTCGTGCACCGGAGAGAGGCCCTCGATGGGCATACGACACGCAAATTCTCAAAAGATTGCGCAACAATCGACGAGCGCGACGATCACGAAATGAGAGGGCGAGAGGAGGGCGCGGGACGCAGGCCGGGCGCGGCACGGGGCACGCTGCCGCTGGGCGACCCTGCGGCTTGCTCGGGCCGCGGCTGCCCTCGTCCCAGGGCTTCTCGCGGGCGGCTTGCGGACGGCTTGTGGGTAGTTCGGTCGAGCGGGACGACAGGGCCGTTTTCGAGGCCGCCACGACCACCGCTGCCAGGGCGCGGCGACGGGGGCTCGCGGGCTCTCGCGCGAGGGCTCGCGGGCTACGGTCCCTGTTGTCGCTCTGATTCGACCCCCCACCTCACGTGCTTGAGTCGGCGACCTCGACCGGGCTCGCGCGCGTCGCCCCCCCCCCCCCCCCCCCCGGCCCGCCGGCGGGCCCCCCCGGCGGCACGCTCGGCCGCGGCTTCTGCACCGCGTTGCCCACGGCCCACATCGTCCCGCTCCGCGCCAGCCCGCTCGGCTGCGCTGGCCGCCGAATCCACTCTCCCTTGTCCGCCACCAGCTCGTCCCACTTGGCGTCGGCGTCGGCCAGCAGCTCCACAAGCTCGGCCTCCTCCGGGGTGGCGCAAACGGTCCCTGCGGGCGTGGTCGCCCCCCCGGCCGCGTACAGCGCCCGCCTCTCCTCGAGCGCGCCCGCCCGGTCGCCTCCCCGGACGATGTACTCCTCGAACATGCCCAGCCGGCGGAACTTGGCGTAGCGGTCGACCTTGATCTCCTCCTCCGTCATGCTGGCATAGTGGGCAAAGTTCCTCGTCACGGCCTCGCGGATGAAGGGGAAGGCCCCCATGGGGTCGGCGTGCGCCCCCCCCAGCGGCTCGGGCACGATCTCGTCCATGATGCCCTGCGCATGGAGCTGGGTCGACGTGATCCGCAGCGCCTCCGTCGCCGTCCCCGCCTTCTCCCTCGACTTCCACAGGATCGCCGCGCACGCCTCGGGGGAGGCGACGTAGTAGACGGCGTGCTCCATGATGAGGTTGCGGTTGGCGCACCCGATGGCGAGTGCGCCCCCACTGCCGCCCTCGCCAATGACAACCGACAGGATGGGCACGCGGAACCCGAACATCTCGCGGAGATTGACCGCGATGGCCTCGCCCTGGCCGAGCTCCTCGGCCGCTTTGCCCGCGTAGGCGCCGGGCGTGTCCACAAAGGTCACGATGGGGATGCCAAACTTGTCCGCGTGACGCATGAACCGGAGGGCCTTGCGGTAGCCGTTGGGTTGGGGCATGCCGAAGTTGCGATAGATATTCTCCTTCGTGTTGCGGCCCTTCTGGTGACCAACGAAGAGGTAGGTGACTCCGTCGATGTCGCCGAGGCCACAGACGACGGCGGGATCGTCGAGGCCGCCCCGGTCCCCGTGGAGCTCCACGAACTTGTCCGTGATGTTCAGGGCGATGTCGAGGAAGGTTGGTCGGTTGGGGTGGCGGGCGACCTGGGGGGGTTGGGATTTCACGGGGGGTGGGGGTGAGGGTGAGGCGTGGGGGCGGGGGGGAAAGGGAGTGGAAGGAGGAATGGGGCGAGGAGATAGCTCGTGGCGGTGCAGAGTCGTGGAGAAATGTGCGGGGCAATAGAGTAGTCCCCCGCCCACAGGCAGGCTCGGGGCACGTCGCAGGCCGACGCGCAGATGTCTCGTCTGGCCCCGCGTTCGAGGGATGCGCTCACAGGGTCGTCCGCCGGCCGGAGCCGACGGCTCCTTGCGCAGCCAGATACGGCGGGGCGGGCGCGCGGCCAGGGAAAGAAGGGTGGGGAGGGGGGCGGGGGATGGGACGGAACAGAAAGCGCGGATCCGACGGCGAGCAGCGGCGCGGGCCAGACGCCGACCGCGGCGCCCCCTCGCGGCGCACCCGACGGACCGACGGTCGTCTCCGCCGCCCTCTCTCTTCCCCGCCGCTCTCTCTCTCTCCCTCTCTCTCCCTCCCTCCTCGCCTGCAGACGCTGCGTCGGCGTCAACCGACTGTAGGTCTCGCTCCGCAGACTGGTCGCCCGCTCCTCCAGCTCGCGGATCTGCCCCGACACGTCGACGCCGTTCTCCTCGGCCACCTTGCGCACCTCGTTGATGCGCTGGTCGAGCTCGACCAGGGGCTTCTCGAAGTCGAGGACGGTGACGTTGCTGGCCTTCTCCCGGAGGGGACCGAACTTCTTGAGCAGGCCCTGGATCCACTCGCGGCCGAGGGCAGCGCCGCGTGCCTTGGCACCCCCCTCGGGCGGGGTGGCAGGAACATCAGGGGGGGAGCCTGGGGCACGGAGCGCGGGGGGGGCGGAGGGGCGGGGGGGGCGAGTGGGGGTGCGAGGTGCCGTTGAGGGTCGCATCGAAGTAGGTTGGGCCGACGTTGCGCTCCGCCTCGTCCTGGGCTGGCCCGCACCTCGCTGGCTTGGCGGTGGCCCGGGCGAGGGCCGACGGCGTTCGCGCCCGCAGACGAAGCTGGCCGAGGCGTGGACAGGAGACAACCTGACTGCGGCGGCGTTATCCCGACTGATATTTTCGCCCGTCGTCGCGTCAAACGGCGAGGAGGCTCGCGATAGGCGTCACAATCTGCCCGCGTCGCCCGCCGGCCGACTCGTCGCTGGTCCGCCCGACGCCTCAGCAGCTTGCTGGAGCGCGCGGCTGGCTCGCTTCGATGAGATGACCCTTACAGCGCGCGTCGACCTCAGTCGACGCCGCCAGAAACGACCACGACCGTCGCGCGGTTCGAGGGTGAGGCATGGGCACTGCGCGCTGTTCCCTTATGCACGCGCTCGCGGCGCAGCAGCACGCTCAAGTGGATAACTCGCCGCTACGCTTGGCCGCCGGTACCACAGAAGCCCTCACGGGCGCAGACGCAGGCGCTCTCCGCCCGAGGACGGCTGGGCGAGGCCCCGCCAGGTGCGAGGCCATTGCCATAGGATCAAGCAGATCCGCCAGGCGAGCTGGCGCGTGCGGGGGCGGTCGCAACGCCTGTATCCAAGAATAAAGCAGGCCTCGAGTGACCCCTCTGCCGCGACGACCATGTTTGCACGCCGCCCAGAACCCCTGCCTACACCCCCCACCGGTGCCACCGCCGGCCGCGTCGGCCGACGAGCTTCGCCTCTCGCCCCCGTCGGGACAGGTGTGGAGCGCAGTTCGGCCCGACCGCTGACAGTCGGGGGAGGCGAAAAGCGGAACGAGGAAGAGCAGAGGAGAAATGCCTCCCCGCCGCGCGAGCCGCACCGATGCGGCCAAGGCGGCTGCTGAGGAGTACGCTGCGGCTCGTGCCGACGGGAAGAGCGCCCTCGACGCCGCAGTGGCCGAGGAGGCGCCCGTCTACGAAACGGTCGACGAGGAGAGCTACGCTCGGCTGGTCCGCAAGCGCCGGGCGGAAGCGGGCGAGCGCGACGGAAGGGGGGGGCTGGATGGGTGGGTGACGGGTCCTGGCGCGCCGCGTGGACCAGCGCCGCCGCGAAAACGACGGCGACGGCGGCCGTCCGCAGCGCGTCGGCGAAACGTGGTGCTGAAGAAGAGAGGGCGCCCCCCGGTGTCCGCGCCGCGGTGCGCCGTCGTCGGTGCTCCCGACGGTCGCAACGAATCGACGATGAAGGGTGGAGTGGCGCCTCGTCGCCTCCTTCCCGCGGAAGGTTCGCCTGCGGCTGTCCGGACGCCACCGGCCCCGTCCGCGACGAGCTCCACGCAGCGTCCGTCGCCGACCCCCCCAACGACCCCCCCCCCTTCGCCGCCGCGCGGGATCCCAACCTCCACGTCGATCGGCTCCCGGGTCCGACGACGAGCGACGCGACGGATCTGCGACGCGTCGCCCAGGGAGGGATCGACTGAGACGCCCGACCCGGACCGCCGACCCGAACGCCCTCCCCCCCGTCCTCTCCAGACGCCTTCATCGTCGACGACTCCGGCGGCCTCGGCTACGTCGACGTCGGAGAGGAGGACTGGGGTGCAGACCGAGCCGCCGGCGGTGGATCCGAGGACGACGACGCCGGGGCCGACGCCCGCGACGCCGCCGGGGCGGCCAAGCGGCAGGCGGCCCGAGACAAGGGCCGGCAGCGGGTCGAGCGCCTGATGGCCGCGGGGAAGAGGCGGGCGCCGGGGGGCGCCGGGACGTCCGTCCCGGGGGGGAGGCGCGGGGGAGGCGCCGGGGGGGGGGAGACGACGGACGACGTGCTCGCGTCGATCCTGGCCGGGGCCGGCGGCGGGGCGGAGGGGGCGGCCGCGCCCGCCCGCGCCGCCTTCCCCGGGGCGGCGGCGCGGCGCGGGGCCGTCGTCGGGGCGACCCTGGCGACGCCGCGGCCGCCGGCCGCCGCGGCGCGGCTCGCGGCGGCGCG
>Ga0181573_10003442_pt1 | contig 13981 bp, 10 predicted proteins | sample 101ome_25_FD_148643 | JGI IMG/M metagenome (GOLD analysis project Ga0181573, IMG submission 148643) | Coastal salt marsh microbial communities from the Groves Creek Marsh, Skidaway Island, Georgia - 101409BT metaG (spades assembly) | ecosystem: Environmental > Aquatic > Marine > Intertidal zone...
CAGTCGCAGCTCGTACGCCTGCTCGACCACCGGGAGCATGTTCCGACCCATCTTCGCGGCGAGGACGACGGTTTCGATGTACTCGGCGTCCTTGAAGCCATTGCACACGAGGGGCATGTCATCGAAACCGCGCGTGAGCGCCAGGCCCGCGATGAGCTCCGGCTTGGAGCCGACCTCGAGACCGAAGCCCAGATCTGCGCCGAAGTCACGGACCGCCTCGCAGACATGTCGCTCCTGATTGACCTTGATGGGATACACGCACGAATAACCGGCCCGGTAATCGAGGGCGGCGATCGCGTCATCGAAGGCGCGCCGCAGGTCTTGCATTCTGTGCTGAAGAATCCCGGGCAGACGAACGATGACCGGGGTGCCGATCTCCCGACTCGCCAGACCCAGCGTGACATCGTGGAGGTCGATGCCCCGCTCCGGCACACCGTCGGGGTAGGCCATCAGGGTGCCCTGATCGGACACTCCAAAGTATCCACCGCCCCAGTCCTCCACACCGTAGAGCTCGGCAGAATCCATCGGAGTCCATGGCCGCGCATCGGGAGCGGCCCGCGGTGCCGACGGAGGAGTCGCGCCAGCTTCGCCTGCTCCCTGACGAGCAGGTGCAGCAGTGTGAGGATTCATCGCGGTGCAGGTTGAAGGCCGACGAATATCGTCGCGATCTGCCACACTCGGGAAGGGCTCAGTTCGTGCATTTCATGAAGCTGGAGCGACCACCCGTTCGCGTCAGCGACCCGCCATTTCACGACCCATCTCGACCGTTTCGAAGCCGGCGTCGCCCCAGCCCATGACGAATACGCTGAAGCCCTGCTCCATTCGCATCGCGATGTCCGATGCGTTGGCAGGATATCCGCAGGCAATGTCGAATTCCTTGCAGGCGGCGAGCACGCTCTGGATGGCGTTCTCCCAGCCTTCCTCGTCAAGGACCCGCTCTCCCTGCTCATCAACACTCGAGAAGAGGCGGCGCAGTGTGCCGGCTCCCGGCCAAAGCACGCCGATCCCGGGGACGGCTGCGATCTCTCGAACGTTCTCGAGACCCTCGTGACTCTCCACGATGACCCAGCTGATCAGTTCACCGTCGGGGTTCAGTGGCCAGAGGTCCGCACGCTCGCGGTACTCTTCCTCACTGACATCCCAGTACTGTGGGGCTGAACCCACGCTCTCGGGTCGGGTGCCGCCGTGGACCGCGTAGCGCATTGCGTCGAGACCCCATCGGGCCTCCTCCGCGCTCTCGACCTCGACGAACATGACACCGCTGACGCCGGCGTCCAGCTGCATCGCGACCTCCCGAACCGCCTGCTCCCGGCTCTCCAGCTTCGCCATCTTCACGACCATGGGATGAGAGGAGGCCGTCGCGCCCGCAGTCATCATGGCATCGCGGAAGTCGATGAAGCTCGGGAGTCCCTGCTCTACGCCACCCTCCATGCTTCCATCGAAGACGTAGTCGCTGAGGCCATACGCCATCGTCTCGGCGGCACGCTCATCGGGAGTCTTCGTCGGTGGAGGCGGCGCTCCGGGACGGCCCCGTCCCCCGGGACTCGGCGCATACAGGCCGAACAGGGCCTGGTCGCGCTCATGCAGAGACACGAGGGGGTTGAGGTGCGTTGACGCCATCATCTCCTCGGACGCTGCCGCAGAGGCCTCGCCGGGATCCAATTCGCCACCGCATGCCGTGATCAGGGCGCAGGCCGTGAGAAGAAGTGCACTGCCGATCTGTCGTGACATGGTACCCTGCCTTCATCCGGGAATGGCGAGCGATGGTAGAGGCCGCGAACGAAGCCGGCAAGACGCGGAAAGGGCTTGTCTGCTAGGACCCGTCGATCGGGTCCTCCAGCTCACGAGCCAGATGCTGCACGAACGTCCGCTGCCGCCAGATGCGCCAGAGCTGGACACCGAGCCCGAGCCCGGCGAACCCCACGACGAGATCGGATCTCTGCAATGCCACAGCGAGCAGAATGGCCACCAGGGTGGCGGGTCCAAAGCCAAAAAGCAGAAGCCACCCTGTCTGCCACCTCTGCTTCTCGATCGCTGCGTCCCGCGCCCGCCTCAGGCCCTCGCGAGCCGTGACCTCCTCGGCTCGATAATCCTCAATCTCCCTACGGAGCGGTGGCCCCTCGTCCGCACGAGGGCGTCGCGTCATGGCCGGGTCATACAGTGGCGAGCTTCCGTGCACTCACTGGCTCGAACTGCTGCCCCGGCGTCCAACTCGTGACGTATCCGCACACGGCACTCGCCGCGACCGAATAAGGGGAGCCGAGATAGAGGTTTCCGGGCCCGGAACGGCCAGGGAAGTTCCGGTTCTGCGACGAGATCGAGACCTCGTCGGGTGAGCTCGTGACACCGGGCCCTGCAGCGATACACGCGCCGCATCCCGGCTCGATGAACTCGGCTCCGAGCCGCTCGAACAATTCGAGGTAGCCCTGCTCCCGGCAGTACTCCCGCACTTCGGTCGACCCGCACTGGATGAAGACCTGGACGTCGGGGTGCACCCGAAGGCCCTGCTGATCGGCCTCGGAGAAGACACGGGCGTACATATCCATGTCTTCCTTTTTTCCGGCGGTGCACGAGCCGGCATATGCAATGTCGATCCGGATGGGCGTATCACCCAGCTCGTCGATGAAGACCCCGTTGCCGGGGTCGTTGGGCAACGCAGCCATCGGTCGGATCGTCGACGCATCGATCTCGATGACCTTGACGTACTCGGCATCGGGATCGGACTGCATGCCCTCGACAAGTGCTTCGGCACGGTCTCGAGCCATGCCCCGCTCGTTGACCATGAAGTCCACGGACTTTGCGTCCGCCGCGATGATCCCCGTGAAGGCACCCACCTCTGCCGCCATGTTGGTCATCGTTGCGCGCTCGTCGACCGACAGCGCCTCGACGGCCGGGCCTGCGTATTCGATGATCTGGCCGATGGCCTCGCCATCCCGGATGTAGGGGTGGCGGAGGATTTCGAGCATGTAGTCTTTCGCCGTCACGTTGGGGGCGGGAGTCCCGCTGATGATGACCTTGAACGACTGCGGGACCTTCACGCGGACGTCTTTCGTGATCCAGGAGTTGAAGATGGCGGTCGTTCCCACGCCGAAGGCGACGGCACCGATCGCTCCCGCGTGCGGTGTATGCGAGTCGGTCCCGATGATCAGCATACCGGGCTCGGCGTACTCCTCGAGGATTTTCGAGTGACAGATGGCCTGGGAGCCCAATCGCTGCCCCATCTGCTCTCCGTACAGCTTCACCCCCTGCTTCTCGGCGAACGTGCGCTGTTTGACTTCGAGTTCGTTTGCGACTTCGAGGAGGCCCTGCTCGATCCGCTCCTGACTCATGACCTTGTCGAGGAATGTCAGGTGATCTCGGAAGAACAGAATCGAGTCGCGGTCTACCACCCGCGCCTCCGTGCCGACCTTGTCCTCGAAGAAGATCGAAGCCATCGGCGTGACGTACTCGTGGCTGAAGCGGATGTCCGTCCTGAAGAATCCGGCATCCCCGGGCCGCACCCAGTCCACACCGGTCTCCCCGGCCGTGGCGTCCGTCACCAGATGCCTCGCGAAGATCTTCTCGGCGAGTGTCATGGGCCGGGCCGACGAGGACGCCTCCGACCCCTCGGGCTGCCCGGCGGATGCACCGGACTGCGCTGCCGTCAGAGGAATCGAAACCTTCCCCTGCAGGCGTGCGACGTTGAACTCGAAGAGTCCGCCGTACTCGATGATCTGCCGGGTGATTTCGTCTTTCCCGTCCGTGAACTCTGAAAGCTGGATCTCTTCGCCCGCCCTGATCCGATCGATCATCCCGAAATCGTTCGTGGTCAGGACACCGAGATTCTGACAATTCTCGTTGTAGATCCTCTCGATACTCTCGGCGACGACAACCTGGATCCCGGCGTGCAGCTCTGCGTACGGGCTCGCTTCGCGACTGCTTCCCTTGCCTCTTCGCTTTCCGGCCACCGAGCACACGAAGCCGCCGTCACGCACCGCGTTGCGCTGGACGGGATAGTCCGTATCGCCCGTCGCCTGGTTGGTCGTGCGAAGGCCGAGATAGGGAAAGTCACCGAGCGTCTCATCGTAGAAGAAGCAGATATACGCCGGCGTGATCTCGTCCGTGGAGATCTGGTCGCGCAAGCGAGCCTTGAGCTCGTCGGTGAGATCGATGTCCTGCCCCTCGTACAGCTGACCGTTGACCAGTTCGGTGTCATCGAGCAGGTACAGGATTCGGCCGTCGAACTTGAGTGTGGTCGGCCGTTTTTCGATGGTACGGTCGAGCAGGTCCTTGATCATGCGTGTCCCTGTGATGAGCCTCGTCGGTTTCCGTCGACGCGGCGCCAGCCATCTTGAGCAGAATGTGAAAGGTGTTGGACCGGTCAGCCGGGGCAAGTGGCCGACGCGGTGCACGGATGCCCATCGCGCGGTGACGGTTCCTCAGCTGCCACCAACCGTCGCCATGGCTGATCATGAACCCGAGGAGAGTCAGTGACATGAGAGAGGGAACCTGGATCGGCCCGATCACCGCGGGCCTCGCCGTCATCGTCCTCGCCGTCCCGCTCGTCGGGCAGACGACGATCGAGCTTCCGGAACGGGACCGAGCGCTCGATACGGACTTCGAGGACGTGTATCGGGTGGGTTCGTTCGATGGCGACCTGTGGGAGACGTTCGGAGAGATCGCCGGACTTTCATTCGACGCTGCGGGTAACCTTTTCATCCTGGATCGGCAGGCCTCCCGGGTGACCGTGGTGGATCCGAGCGGTTCCTTTCTCCGGGCGATCGGTCAGCCGGGCGACGGTCCCGGCGAGTTTCGGATGCCCGTGGCGTTCACGGCCATGCCGAGTGGCGGGCTGGTCGTAGCCGACCTTGGGCACCGCTCGTATCAGCTGTTCGACGCAGGCGGCTCGTTCGAGCGCATGGTTTCGATGGGCGGGGGCGACATGATCCGCGTGGGCGAGATTGCTCCGCACTCCAGCGGTACAGCCGTGGTGTCCGGCGGTGGAGGGATGGCCATCGCGATGCGTTCGGGACCCGGGGGTGGGCCCTCACGGCCCGAGACGCGCCCGATCGAGGTCATTTCCCTCACGGGGGATGTGGCTGAAACCGAGACGATTGTGGAGGCCTGGCAGCCCCCTCGCGATGACCGGCCGCAGCGTCTGGAGGGTGGTGGTGTCCGGATTCAGATGTCCATGGCAGGGCCCCGTACCTTCGAGCCGGAACTCCTCGTCGGCGCTCTTCGGGACGGGGGTGTCGCCTACGCCGATTCGAGTACGTACAGAATCAGGATCGTCGGGTCGGATGGCCGCGTCCGTCGAGAGCTGACCCGTGATCACCGACCGCGTGAGGTGACCAACCGTATGCGACGGGCTGAGCGGGATCGACGCCTCGATGAGCTCGAGGAAGGTGAGGGGCCGAGGATGAGGATTCTGACCAGTAACGGATCCGGTGGCGGAACCCCCATCAGCGATGAAGCCATGCGTGACATCATGCGCGGTCAGATCGAGCAGCTGCAGTTCTACCCCGAGCTTCCCGTGCTGATGGATCTGAAGTCTACCTGGAGGGGAAGGATCTGGGCCCAGCGACGCGGTGACGCTCCGACCGAGCCCGGAGCAATCGACGTCATGACGCCGGAGGGGCGGTACGAGGGGACGTTCCCTGCAGGCTCAATCCGGATGCCGGCAGCGTTCGGACCTGACGGGCTGACGGCGTGGATCGAACGGGACGAGTTCGACGTTCCCACGATCGTGGTGAAGCGGCTGCCCGCAGACCTGAACTAGGAGTGGCGTGCGGGCGGGTCGGGTGGGACCGGATTTCCGCGATGTGACGCGGCATCTCACTGGAGTCTTCGATGCAGACGGACGTGCAGGGTTCCGGCTTCGGCGCCAATGTGACGCCTCGTGCTTCTGGCGCGTTTGATCTGGTATTGCAATCCTTTACGAAGTGATCCAGGCGACAATGAAGTCGAAAACCGTCCTGAATCGGTCCGAAGCCGGTTTTTAACAATGTCGGAGCGCGCGGACTCAGATCTGTCACGACAGTGCGCGAATTCCCCCCTCCGAAGCGAGGAAGAACGATGAAAGCAATGAGATGGCTGTCCCGATCAGCGTTGATTCTGGGCGTGGTCGGAACCGCTGCGTGTGACGATGCGACGTCGATCGAAAGTCTCGACGACATGCTCACGATCGATGCCGCGATGGTCGCGTCCGATGCGACGATCGAAGAAGTCCGCATGTGGGCGGAGCCGTTCCTGTTCGGATCTCTGCCGGGCGTCTCCGATCCGCATCCGCACATCGGTCCGCATGGACCTCGGAAAGGGCATCACGGGATGTCGAATGGTTCGCTCGAAGCCTCGCGCAATGTCGCGTTTTACGACGCCGAGGGTGTCGAGCAGGATGCGTACGATGCCCTGACGACGGCGGAGATCCATCTGGACCACTCGGTTTCCGGCGTGATTCAGCGCGAACGCTTCAGCGCGGAGATCGATCGAGAGCGCAGCATGGTGGTCAGCGGACTTGCCGGCGAGGAGTCGACGCGCACGTGGAATGGTGAGGCGCAGAGCTCGATGGCGCGAAGCGGCGTGATGGAAGACGGGACGGAGCGCTCCCATTCCATGCAGGGTTCGGCCAGCTACTCCGACGTCGTGGTCCCGATCCCGGGTACCACGCCTCGATACCCGTTGTCCGGGATGATCGAGCGGTCGATGACGATGACTCGTACCACCCCGGACGGGACGGCGACTCGAGAGGTGAGCGTGCTGATCACCTTCAACGGATCGCAGTATGCGGACGCGATCGTGAACGGTGAGGCAATCGAGATCGACCTTGCGGCGCAGGACGGGCGCCGGCCATTCCGGCGCAAGCGCGGCGGCTGACCGTACGAATCAGAACAATCGTTCTTATTTAAGGAAAAAACGGGGGTGGCGGCCGTTTGGGCCGCCCCCCCCGTTTCTCTTGCTGACCGTTTTCGTCACGTAGGTTCGAAGAACCCGACGTGTTCGAGCATGAAGGCGCGGATGACGCGTGCGAGGATCACCGCGTACGCCCTCTGGTTCGCTTCGGTGTCCCGAAGGCCCACGAAGTGGTGCTCGAGCTGAATGCCGCTCACCAGTTCCGTGTCCACCAGCGAGCCATGCTCGCGGATGCTGTACCCTCCGGAAAAGTAGGGGTCCTGCCCCGGCATCGGATGGGCGGGGCTCGGAAGCGCTGGAATTCCCTCCGCCTGCAGAAGTCCGCCGAAACTGGTGGTACCCCGGAGGAGGTCCGCGAACGGGATGGGAGAATCGCGCCCCAGCTCTCGGATGCTCGACTGGAGGACATATCGGAGAGCGCTGACGGAGAGGTCAGAGCGGTTCAGGTCCTCGCGTGTCAGGAGGTATCCGACCTCGACCCTGGGGATCACATGACCGTGGCCGTGCATGTCGAGGTAGAGGCCCTCGCCCCGGTTTGCGATGGCGGCGCGGGCGGACCGGATGAAGTCGTGATACTCGAGCCACGCACGTTCGGCGAAGGGGTTCCCCTCGGCGGCCTCCTCGATCTCCCGATTCGCGTCGAGCTTGGCGCGATCGAGGTGCACGAGCACGACGTGGGGTGCGAACCCGGTCAATTCGATCAGGGCCTCGCGCACCGCCTCGGTGAGCTGGAGCGTGTTCTGGTCTCCGACCAGCGTTCCGTTCTGGCGATTCGGGATCTCCGGGACACCGACTCGCCCTCCGTGTGGGGCGGAGAGGATGACGGGCAGCTCGCCGGGGATGTATTCGACATATCCACGCCGGCCCAGATAGCTGATTCCGGGCTCGAGCGGCCCGAAGTCGGGTGGGTCGTAGACCTCCACGTGCGCGGTGTCGGCCTGGTCCGCCAGCCGTGCAACGACCATCGTCGTTCCCTCACGCACCGCCCGGAGGGTCCCACCGTTGCCGATGGTGGCGACCGAAGGGTCGGTGGTGGTCCACTGGACCCCCGCCGACGACGCGGTCACGCCGCCGTTCCCGAAGGCCTCCGCGGCAAAGATCTGAGTCTCTCCGGGTAGCACCAGCGCAACTTCGGGGCTGACACGAACCTGTCGGACGTCAACGGATGATGGGCTCTCGCACGCCATCATCGATCCACCCAGAATGACGACCAGACCCGTCCGGCGCAGGGCTCCACGTGTTGCGCTTGGACGTCGGGCAGGCGAGACATGGCTTGGGTCCATCATCGGAATGTACGACTCATCCGGTGACACGCCCAAAGTTCGGGACCCGTGTGCCCGGGTGGAAACGGAGCCCGACAACGGATGGATCCGCCGTCGGGTCGATCCCGGGAATGCCGCTGACCAGGTGCGAGTCGTCTGGCTCGGTGCTACCTCTGTGCGGCAGGTAGCAGCAGGAACTCCGCGTCCATCGTCGATGGACGTGTGCGAGAGACGCGGGGGCGCAGCCGCGCCATGATGCCAGCTGCGGATGTAGCGGGATTCAAGGAGACCCTGTCGGGGGAGGAGAAGATGCACCGGGTTGTGAGTCACACTGTGTCGGTGGTGTCCGTTCTCCTCGGTGCTCAGGTGCTGCCGGCTCAGGTGCCATCGTCGTCTCCGGATACGGCCATGGCCCTTTCGCAGCGGGTTGAAGTGATCCGGACGGATTTCGGCATCCCCCACATCATCGCGGAGGACTGGAAAGCTTTCGGCTTCGCGATGGGCTGGGTGCAGTCGGAGGACTATGGTGATCAGGTCGCAGTCGGCATCGTCCGGCGGCGCGGTGAGTACGGACGATTCACGGGCCGCGATTCCGTTGGAGGCGACTTCGCGGGCCGCGAAGCCCATGCCGTGGCGGCGGCCGGGTATGGGTCCCTGGATCCGAGAGCTCGGGCGGTATACGAAGGATTCGCCGAAGGCGTGAACGCGTACGCCCGCATGAACCCCGAGCTCTTCCCGCCGTGGCTGATTCCCGATTTCACGGGAGTGGACGCGCTGGCGAACGACGTCTACACCTGGAGTCGGAGTGATGCCGCGGCGTTCGTGCGCGCTCAGAGGAGGCGTACGGGACGAAGCAGAGGTGGCGACGGTGGGGCGGCGGTCCCGGCGCAGCCTGCCTCGTGGGAAGCCGCGGAGCGTGCGTCGGCGGGGTTCGACGATGCTCAGGACGGGTCGAACGCGTGGGCGCTCGACGGATCGCGCACGACTTCGGGACAGACCATCCTGCTGCGGAATCCTCATCTCGCGTGGTCGGCCGGGTACTACGAGGCGCATGTCCGGATCGGGGACGAGCTGGAGTTCTATGGCGACTTCCGTATCGGTGGCGCGTTCGGGATCATCGGGGGCTTCAATCGTCACCTCGGCTGGTCGACGACCAACAACTCGCCCCGCTACTCACAGGTCTATGCGGTACCAAGACACCCGACGAGGCAGGGTCATGTGCTGATCGATGGAGGCGCAGTCCAACTGAGGGACTCGACCATCACGGTTGATTGGACCGAGCCGGATGGCACAACGGGCTCGGAATCCGAAGTGACCCCGTGGAGTCCGTGGGGTCCGGTCGTACATCTGGACGATGACTTCGCGTACGTCCTGACCGATCCCAGGGACGGTCAGTATCGGAGGGGTGAGCAGCTGGTCCGCATGATGACCGCGGAGTCGATGGATGAATGGCTCGATGTCATGCGCATGCGTGCGCACGCCAGCTCCAACTTCACCTACGCCGATGCTGCCGGAAACATCGCACTCTACTACAACGCGAGGATCCCGGAGCTGCCGCACGAAGCCACAGGTGACTCTGCAGCGATCGCCTCATCCCGCTCCGACATGTGGAGCCGGATCACCCCGTGGGAACGCCTGCCGCTCTACGTGAATCCCCCGGGTGGATACGTCCAGCAGGCAAACGATACGCCGGACTTCATCACCCTGAATGTGGCCCTCGATCGCGATACGGTGGCTCACAATCTGCCGGCGCCGCGCCTTCGCCTTCGCAGTCAGCTTTCCTTCGCGCTCATTCACGGGGACGATCGGTTGAGCCTGGAAGACGTCGTCGAGCGAAAGCACTCCCCGCGCATGCTCGCCGCGGAGCGGATGCTCGATGACCTGATCGGTGCCATCGATGCTTCGGAGCCCTCACCAGGACTCGCTCGGGCCCGAACCATCCTCGGCGGCTGGGATCGCACCGCGGCAGCGACCAGTCGCGGAGGTGTGCTCTTCAAGGCCTGGTACAACCGGTATGTGCAGGTGACCGACACGATGGTGTACCGCCTCGAATGGGACCCTGACGCTCCGGCCGAGACGCCGGTCGGGATCGGCAAACCGGGCCGCGCGCTCGCGGCTCTGCGGGTCGCCATGGAGGACCTGGCGCAGGCCGGCATTGAACCTGACGCTCGGTGGGGTGACGTCCACCGGGTGATCCATGGGGATGTCGACGAACCCGTCGCGGGCTGCGAGGGCGACCTCGGGTGCTTTCGAACGCTTTCGTTCACGACCCGATCGGATGGTCGCCGGGCCGTGAATCGCGGAGATGGCTGGGTCTTCGCCGTCGAGTTCGGCGACATCCCCCGTGGGTACTCCGTGCTTGCCTACGGACAGAGTCGCCTGCAGGGCTCGCCCCACCACGATGACCAGGCGTCCATGTTCGCCCGAGGAGAGATGAAGCCGATTCTCTGGAGCCAGAGCGATATCGATGCGGCGACGATCAGGCGATACCGGCCGGGCGCGAGGTGAATCCGTGAGGGTCGCTCTCTTCGTGACCTGCCTCGGAGATAACTTCTTTGCGGAGGCATGCGCGGATGCCGTCCGGCTCCTTCGGCACGTCGGAGCGGATGTGTCCTTTCCTCTGGACCAGACCTGTTGTGGACAGCCCGCGTTCAACTCGGGCCACCGGCGAGAAGCGCTCGGGATGCTCCGCCACACCACGCAGGTATTCGCAGAGGCCGAGTATGTGGTTCTCCCGTCAGGCAGTTGTGCGGGTATGTTGCGCTCCATCTATCCGGATCTGGCTGACTCGGACGAAGCACGCGCAGCCGCGGAGGATCTTGCTGCCCGGACGTACGAGCTGTCCGAGTTCGTGCTGTCCGTCGCGGGCTGCGACGTGCTCGGTGACGGCCTGACCGGACACCGGGTCGCCTACCACCACGGCTGCCACGCCCTGCGTGAGCTGGGTGTCTCGGCCGAGCCGGTAACATTGCTGCGCTCGTGCGGCGCCGAGGTGGTCGAGTGGTCCGCCGACAAGGAGTGCTGCGGCTTCGGTGGGACCTTTTCGGCGAAGTTGCCGGAGGTTTCCGGGGCCATGGCCGATCACAAACTCGACACCCTCCCCGATGTCGACGTCGTGACCTCTGCCGACGGTGGTTGCCTGCTTCAGCTCTCCGGCCGCGCGGCTCGGCGTGAACTGAACGTTCCGTTTCGGCATCTGGCGAGTCTGCTCTGGCAGGGTGTCGGCGGTGTTGAAGAACCGAGGCGAAGACCGTGAGCGAAGCGTCGAGAGACTACCGCCCCGGAGCTTATCGGAGCGCAGCTGCGCGTACCCTGCGTGATACCCCTGAGGTGCGAGACTCGGTGGGCTCTGCAACGCGCACCTTCGATTCGCTGCGAGTGAACGCGTACGCAGATGTGGATTCCGATCGCTGGCGCGACTGGGCCCGCGATGTGAAGGGGCACGCGCTTACCCACCTGGACGAATACCTCGAGCAGGCAGAACGCAGCCTCGTCGACAATGGCGCGCACGTGCACTGGGCGTCCTCCGCGGACGACGTGCATCGCGTGATCGCCGAGGTGGTGGAGAGGCATGGTGTTCGCACGGTGGTGAAGAGCAAGAGCATGCTCAGCGAGGAACTCGAAGTGAACGCCTACCTCGAGTCGCTCGGCGTGCGTCCCGTGGAAACGGATCTGGGCGAGTACATCATCCAGCTCCTCGCCGAGCCACCGAGCCACATTGTGGGCCCGGCGATCCATCGCTCTCTGGAGGACTGCAGGGCCCTCTTCCACGACCGCCTCGGCACACGACTCGATGCGGAGCCCGACGAGCTGGCGGCGGCCGCGCGGCAGGCGCTTCGGAACGATTTCCTCGCCGCGGATCTCGGGATCTCAGGCGGCAACTTCCTCGCAGCCGACACGGGGACCGTAGCGCTCATCGAGAACGAGGGGAATATCCGGCTTACGACCTCGGTGCCAAGGGTTCACGTCGCGCTCGTCGGCATCGAGAAGATCGTACCGCGCTTCGAAGATCTGGCGGGCCTTCTTCAGCTCACAGCACGCGCGGCGACGGGACAGCCGATTGGTCTGTTCGTGTCCCTCATCCAGGGCCCCCGGACCGCGGCCGAAATCGACGGCCCGGAGGAGGTGCACGTCGTTTTCGTAGACAACGGGCGGACGACTCTCTTCGACGATGATGTCGCCTGGGAAGCTCTTCGCTGCGTCCGTTGCGGAGCGTGCCTGAACATTTGCCCGGTCTACCGGCAGACCGGTGGACACGCATACGGGTGGACGTACTCCGGACCGATCGGGGCGATCATTTCGCCCGGTCTGCTTGGCCTCGAACGTGCGCTCCCGCTTCCTCACGCCTCGAGCCTGTGTGGAGCCTGCGCGGATGTCTGTCCGGTTCGGATCCCGATTCCGGAGCTGCTCACTCACTGGCGAGAACGTGCGGTGGACGAAGGCTTCGTCTCCGCAGGTGAGCGGTTCGGCATGAGCGCCTATGCCGCTCTGGCTCAGCGTCCCGGTGCATTCGCTGCGGCGGGGAGCACCCTCCGATGGACGCCGTGGCGAACAGCGGGCAAGGTACTTCCCGTCCTGAGCGGGTGGGTTCAGGAACGAGACGCGCCGACACCGAGCGTGAGATCGTTTCGGGATCTCTGGCGGGCCGGCATCGAATGAGCAATCGCGAGCAGATCCTCACCGCGCTTCGCTCGGCCCGCATGCGCCGGCCCCCGGTGGAGCATCCGGGCCGATTCGGTGCGTGGCGGCCCGTCGAGTCACCTCCCCCAATCGAAGGATTCGAGGTGATGTTCACGCAGGCGGGTGGAGAGGTCGTCAGGGTTTCCAGTTCGGCTGAACGGGATGAATGGCTTCGGGCCTTCCTGGCGGACTTCGAACGTCTCTCGACGGGTGTTGGAGTTCCCCGAGAGATCGCCGACTTCGGGCCCCGCATCGTCGACCCGGGCGGAGAGCATGCAGCCGACGTCGGGATATCCGTGGCCCGCGGAGCGATCGCGGAGACTGGTTCCCTCCTGATGGACGCGCGCGACGGGCGTCGTGCTCAGCTCCTTCCTCCGGTTCTGATCGTGCTCGTCGACTCGTCAGCCGTCCACGCGACGGTCGCGGATGCGCTCGAGTCCGTGCGTGATGATCTGCCGGCGGCGATCGGACTTCACTCCGGTCCATCCAAGTCAGCGGATATCGGTCAGGTGATGGTGAGGGGCGTGCACGGACCGGGCCGAGTGATCGCCGTGGTGGCTTAGGCGCGGTTCGGCACGTACCGTCACCCATCTGTTCACGGTCTTCCCGATCCGGAGTCATGCCTTGAGCGATCCGAGCCCGCCAAAGCTGAGACGCGTTCTGCGAGTCCGTGACGGCCTCGCCGTTACGGTCGGTATCGTCATCGGTGCCGGTATCCTCGGCACGCCCGGCCTGATCGCCGCTCAACTCCAGGATCCCATGATCATCCTGGGTATGTGGTTCTTCGGCGGGGTAGTCGCCGGCCTGAGTACGCTGGTCCTGGCTGAGATGGCAGCCGCCTTCCCCGAAGCAGGCGGCAAGTATGTCTTTGCCCGTCACGCCTGGGGAGACACGATGGGCTTCGTTGCCGGCTGGTCGGAGGTCATCGTGACGCGAGGCTTCAGCGGCGCTTCGAAGGCGGTCCTGATCTCGACGTACATCTTCCTGCTGATCGGGGGGAATGGAGGTACACCCGAGGGGCCGTGGGTGGGTATCGTCGCGCTGTCCGTCGTGCTCGCGTATTTCCTGCTGCACACCCGAGGCCTCAAAGCCAGTACGACCTTCCAGAACGTCACCACCGCCGTCAAGGTGCTCATCATTCTGGCGATCGC
>Ga0181573_10003444_pt1 | contig 13975 bp, 5 predicted proteins | sample 101ome_25_FD_148643 | JGI IMG/M metagenome (GOLD analysis project Ga0181573, IMG submission 148643) | Coastal salt marsh microbial communities from the Groves Creek Marsh, Skidaway Island, Georgia - 101409BT metaG (spades assembly) | ecosystem: Environmental > Aquatic > Marine > Intertidal zone...
GTCCACCACCGCCTCCCACGCCTCGATCCCCCCCTGCATCATCGGCACGCGCCACCCCGCCCCCCTGCTCGCCCGGACCGTCTTATCGTTGAACGGGTCCGCGCACCCGGGCAACAGAAACACCCCATCGAACCCAAACGCCACACAGCTCCTGAGCAACGTCCCCATGTTCCCCGGGTCCTGACACCGCTCGAGCACCAGCAATCGCGTGACCGTGCCGGGCGCATAGGCACGAAAGTCTTGAAAGGTCGGCAGGTCCACTTCGGCGGCGACGTGCGAGTCGCCCACCGTTGTCACATTACACAGCTTCCCCATGATCTGTTTCGTGACATTATACGTGGCAGTCGACGTCGACAGGAGCTCTCGGACAAAGGGGGAGTCCACGTGCAGATAGGGGTCGTTGGCGTAGTCCAGGACATCGACGTGCTCGCTGCCGATGTAAAACACGCTGTCGATATCGGGCATGTACGGACCGATCTCTTCCAAGAGCGTACGCCCGCACAGCATGACTTTCTGCTGCTCGTCCCGGTATTTCTTGGACTGCAAGAGCTTGACGCAGTGCTTCACCTTCGGGTTGTTCTGGGAGCGGATGAGCTTGGGAGGTTTCGACGACGACGACGACGCGGCGCAGACAGAGGGGACGGCGGCACACGTGGTGGAGGGGCGGTCGGGTACGTCTGGGCGGTCTTGGAGGCCGGATCGCCGTCTGCTTGGTGGCGTCGACCGAACTCGGTCTCCGAGTTTGTCTTTGCCTTCAAGACGCCCTACACGGTGCCAGCGTTCTCGATTCGCTGCATGACGACGTCCTGGGCCGAACCCCCTTGCATGCGGCCGCTTCGTCTCTGTCTGCGGATTACAATGGTGTATACTCATGGATTGCACCGGTTTAAAACTGGACGATTGTGTTTCCGAGCGGCACCTTCAGTACCTCGAGTTGCGTTTCCGAGAAGCACCTTCGGTGCTTCTCAGATCCGCGGCATCAACGGCAGTCGGCTCCCTATACCCCACGGAGCCGTCTGCTCCCGTGCAGCAGGCGAGGGTGGGAACGTCGAGGAGGAGCGTAGCGCTCGGTGCACTCGCCCACACCGAGCGTGTCTGTCGGGGACCCGTGTCGATTCGAGCACCGACCGACGAGCACCGGCGAGCATTCCGCCTGCACCGTGCTGATCACAGTCGGATTGTTCCGCTGTCGAGAGGCAACGCAGTCGGCGATACGACGGGGAAGCGTGCCGGACACTCCGGCAGCCTCACACCTGTCATCGTCCTCCTTGGCCCACCTGTCACCTGTCACCCGGCCTCCCGTGCTCTCAGTGCTAATTGAACAAGAACGAATTGACCTTGACCTTGACCTTGACCCCTTTTCATTGATAGAAAACGTCTCGAGGTCTCGAGCGTGCGAAATTGAGGTGCTCTGCTCGGTCGGAAATTTGAATTCTGAGTTTCAAATTCAGACCATGTCTGGCGGGCAGACGCGCGGCGCTGCGGTGGACCTCAACCCGGTACGTACTTGGATACACCGTGTGCGAATTAAAGGCGGGCGTGCTGCGTGCTGCGTCTCACACACGAAGCCGATCCTCACAACGCAGAGACGGTTCGAGGGGCACGAAACGGCCGGGTGCTCCAAGTGTCGTTACAAAGGGTGCCGGGCTTGCCGGGGGTACACGATGCGGGAGTACAGGTTATTCCTGGAGTCTCAGGGGCTGGAGGTGGAGGCGGTGAAGAAGGCCGGGTCGGGCCGAGGCGAGGACGAGGCCGAGGACGACGATGTCGGCGGCGACCCCAAGGCGGGCGGGCCGTCGATGTACCGAGATGATGACCGCGACGTTGACGACGATCGCGACGATCGCGAGGACAATGACACGCGCGCGACGACCGCGCAGCGGTGCCTCAGCGATGGCAACGTGGCGATCCACCTCGCCGACCTTTTTGACACGACAAAGCAGGTGGGGTGCTCGAAGTGTCGGTATAAGGGGTGCAAGAAGTGCCGAGGATACACGCTGGCGGAGCTGAGGGCGTATGAGAAAGGCCTGGGACGTCACGGGCTGGATTCAGAGGACGATGTCGTCAGTCCGGTGGCGTGTCGGAAGCGTACCAGGGCTGCGTCGTGTGACGATGCGCTGTTTGGGGCTGATGGGGACGAGTCGGAGGAGGATACGTTTGCGTCGAGCAAAAAGACGCGCTGGGGGATTGGGGCGTTGTCTGGGCTCAAGGCCAAGGTCTTGTCGGTGGTGTCCAAGCCGCTCGAGGCCTTGTCGTCGCTTTCTTTCTGGGGGCGGGCAGAGGGAGACGAGGATGGGGAGGAGGAGGAAGAGGAGGAGGAGAGTGTGCTGCTGAGCGACGGGCCGACGAGTGTCGACGATGGAGAGGAGGAAGAGGAGGAGGAGGAGGTCGGCGGTGTTGACATTGGGGGACGTAAGGCGAGGTCTGTGAGGATGGCTCCCAAGGAGCAGCTGCCGTTCCCGCACTTGCTGGCGAGGCCCAACAGGGTCGCGCCGCCAAGGACAAAGGTCGTGCAGCCGCAGCAGCCGTTGCCGTTCCCGCACCTGCTGGCGAGGCCCAACAGGATCGCTCCGCCAAGGCCGCGGGCAGTGGTCTCAGACAAGGAGAACGTCGAGCCTGTGGATATGGAGTTGGATGTGGACGGGGTGCAGATCGCGAAGAAGAAGACGAGGAACGTCAAGGTGGTCAAATCGGCTGGCAAGAAGACATCCGCCAAGGCGTCGACGGCGAGAACCCCGAAGTCGAAACTCAGGGTTTTATGTGCGGCTGGAACGCCATCGACGGCGACAAAGACGCCGGCGAGGGCCACCCGGACCGCGTCCAAGGCCGGGGCGGGACTGACGGCCTCGGCGGCCGAAGCGGCCAAGCCCAGGGACAACGTCGGCGACGACAACGTCAGGAAGACGCGGCTCTCTACGTTGAAAAGTTCCAAAAAGCCTTCTGGCAGGAAGTCGCACACGGCGGCAAAGTCTGCGAAGACGTCGTCCGGGACGCCCAAGGGAGCCTCGGCAGACCCTGCTACCCGGGTCGTCGAAACCCCCCCAGTCGACATCGAGGACGTCGAAGGACACGTCGGAGACGTTTCACAGCAGTTAACGGAGGATTTCAGGGACACCATGGCGCCTGGCGTCGCTCTCTTGGAGAGGCTGGTCGACGAGTTCACGCCGCCGCCCGCCGGCACCGGTGCTGACATGGCCCAGCAGGACGCAGGCGTCGGCACGATTGCAGGTGCCGCTCTCGATGTCAGCTGCGCCGATATCGTGGGTCGCACTGACCCGGTGCATCAAGCCAACGGCGTGGACGACATGGACGCGGAGGGGGGCAAGGACCGCAGGGACCGCGCCGCCCCTCGTGCCGACGACCACGACGACGAGCAGCACAGTACGCCGACTCCCGAGGCTTCGTTCTCGTTTGCTGACATGGCCGGCGCGTCCAAGGACACCATCAGCGCCGAGCAGCTCCAGCAGTTCTCCCAGGAGGAGCAGGGGCCGCATCACTCGTCGGGGACCGGCCTCGGTCCGCTTCGCCTGGCCGGCGCCACGGACTCGGACGCCGATTTTGCATTCGCGGAAGCGCTTCAGGCCTTCAACAGCCCAGAACATGGCCATCACGCCGTCACGAGGGCCATGGATGTCGTCGGCAATCTCATGTCCGACCTGGACGTGTCTCCGGATGGCAAGGTCGGCCCGGGCAGGCCTGCAAAGACCCCGGGGAAGCGTCGGGGCGGGAGCGCAGCCGGGTGGAGTCCATCTTTTGACCTCGTGGACCCCAATGCCAGCTCTCCATCCATGTCGCCCGTCTCGTTCGTCCTCCCCGACGATGACGCCGAGAAGACGCCCGGCAAGCAGCGCGCGGGCAAGGGCAAGGGCAAGGGGAACAGGGGCAACAAGAGCAGCAAGAACAGCAGCAAGAATGACGGCGACAAGGCGACCGAGGCGCATCACATCTCGTCGTTGGCCGCCGAGCAGGGGTCGTTCGAGTCAGCCAAGCACCTGCTCAAGAAGAAGATGGTGCTCAAGCAGGCTTCCCAGGACGCGCTGTACATGAAGGTGCGCGAGGTGGTCATCAACCGGCACCTTGCTGAAATCCACCGCCAGGGTCACGATTGGGCGAGGTTGGACGCCTGCGGCGTGCCGCTCAACACGAGCGCGGATCACGAGGCCATCGAGGCCAAGGTCCTCGGATCCGTCCGCAAGGAGTACGGGGACGACTCGCTGCAGAAGTTGATAGCCCAGGTCGAGGAGGAGTGGAAGCGCATGTGCAGCGTCCGCCAGAAGTACTCCAACGACGCCAAGCAGGCTGCCCGCATGGGTGCCGGCAACACCGGTGGCAAGACCACGCCCACCCGCTCCATCCTCCGCCAGCAGCCGCATCAGCAGCAGCAGCAGCAGCAGCGATCCTCCGAAAGGCTCAAGGGATCGCTCAGGTGGGCCTCCGAGAACGTGCAGCACACCTACACGCTCAACGCGCCCGAAACCGAGGACGCTGTCCGCCCGCCCTCGTCCACGCGCGGCCTGCGCATGCTCGGCCTCGCATCTGCCTCTGCGTCGCCCAAGGGAGGTAACACGGGCACTGGCAATAACGGTGCCGTCGCTGCCGCCGGCGGAGGCCCGAACTCGAACGGCAAGGTGTCCCCGCTGCCCGCGTCGCCGACGGGCATGGCCGCGACGCCAGGAGGCTCTGGAGGCGGCGGCTCGGGCGGAAACAGCGGAAACGCGCGCAGAAGATCCCGCACGCAGAACGTGTCCTCCGGACCCAGGTCCTCCCAGGGCCAACGCCTCTTCCAGGCCCTGCAGAACGCGTCGTGCCCCCCCGAGTCGACGGCCGGGCCGTCAAACTCCCGCTCGCTCTCCATGATTCTGTTTGCCGACGACGGCGACAACGACCACAACGACAACAGCAACATCAGCTCTGGAGGTCCCACCACCAGCGACACGACCACCTCCAGCAACGGCAGCCGGGGCTCGGGCGGCGGAGGTCGCTGGGAGCAAGCCGAGGTCGAGTGCCTGATCGCCGCGTTCAAGGAGTGGTCGTCCTCCAAAGAGGGCAAGGACCAATACGTCTGGAGGTACATCGGAGACAAATACCGCGGAAACGGCCTCTCCGACTGCCGCACCGCGAGCGATCTCAATAGCAAATGGAAGGCCATGCGCCGGACGGCGGGCAAGAACCGCCCGATGCGCTACGTCAAGCTCCCCGAGGCCGAACTCGAGTTCCTCCGTTCCGACGCCAGCAAGCCCTAACCACGACGACCCGTTGTGTATACCTATTGACATCAGTTTAAATCCACGTTAACAACTAGGACCCGACAATCATCGACCCCACCCCCTCGTCCGTCAGCAGCTCCATCAGCAGACTGTGCGGCTGCCGCCCGTCGATAATATGCGTCGCAGCCACGCCCTGACTCAGACACCGTATACAGCAATCAACCTTTGGGATCATCCCGCCCGCAATCACCCCCGCCTCCACCAGCTCGTTGCATTTCCGAATGCTCAACTCTGCGTAGATGGACTCCACGTCGTCCTTATCATGCAACACACCCGGCACGTCCGTCATCAGGATCAACTTTTCCGCCCTCAACGCCGCCGCAATCTCCCCAGCCGCCGTATCCGCGTTGACGTTCAACGCCTGCCCCTTCCCATCGCTCGCCACGGTCGCCACCACCGGAATATACCCGGCCGCCACCAGGCTCTCGATCAAGCTCGCATTCACACTCGTCACCTCCCCAACAAACCCGATATCCTTCTCGACCATCTGCCTCGCCAATATCGTATCGTTATCCTTCCCACACAGACCCACCGCCTGACCCCCGGCCTGCTGAATCAGGTTCACCAACGACTTGTTCACACGCGCACCAAGCACCATCTCCACCACATCCATCGTCTCCGCGTCCGTCACCCGCAACCCATTCTTGAACACCGCCTCAATACCCAGCTTGCCGAGCCACGTGTTGATCTCCGGCCCGCCCCCGTGAACCAGCACGGGACGGATCCCGACGGTCGACAGCAGGGTGAGGTCCGAGATCACGCCGGCTTTCAGTGACGGGTCTTTCATCGCTGCGCCGCCGTATTTCACCTGCAGGTAACAAACGGTAGGAAGCCAGGTAGGAAGCGTGCGCGTGGTACGGCGTGAGAATTCCGACGTACGGGGGCGAGCGAGCGAGCGAGCCTCCCCGAGCGGGAAGCTCGGGGAGCGAGTCGTAGAGTCGTAGAGTCATAGAGTCGTAGACACAGACGACGGGTACGTACCACCACAGTTTTACCCCTGAATCGCTGCAAGTACGGCAGCGCCTCGCTGAGAATCGACACCCGGTCGAACGCGGAAAAGCCCGACGTCGTCGGTGTCTGCGCCGAGGCCACCACCTTGCGGCGATGCGTTTGGTGATGATGGCTCGCCGAATTGGCGGCCGATCGCCGAAACGCACGCGCCAGAGGGCGACAGACGACGGACACGGATGACGTCGATGTATGGACAGACGCGCGCATACCAAAGAATAGCAAATGGCGCGGTATAGGGTATAGCTCCGACTCGGCGTTCCCAAGCGAGCCCCAAAACATTCGCCCAAAACAATTTTCACCGAAATATCGTTACTTCATTCAGGGTGAATACAACCCAGCCAGTACGTACCCAACCGACCGACGCCCGGCCCGAAAACTGCCCATTTGCGTCCTGATTTTCAGTCCCGAACGATTCGAACATGTTCTTTTCGTCCGCCCTCCTGGCTTCGTCCCACGCCCGTCTCGCCACCTCTGTGTCCCAAACACGTCCGAATCTGACGAATACCGCGGCGCCGGGGAGTCGTGCTGCTGCGGCGAACGGCTACTACGGCGAACACGCATTGAACGAAACCACAGACGGGCGGAGGAGGCGGAGCAAGTCGCCGGTCGTGCCGTCGCCGGTGTCTTACTACGCGGACGACGCGACCGACGCGGCATCCGGTGTTCGGGACGGGTCTAGTGTGTACCTGAATGATTCCTTCTATGCTCGCGAGATGAAGATGGAGGCGAGAAGCGAGAAAGCTGCGGCTCGGGCGCGGAGGCTGGCCTCTGCGACTCGTAGGCTTCCTCGAGTCGTGGGCGACCTCAAGAAGTTTGTGTCTGTGGAGGGGGCCGTTGCTGCGGTGGAGGGGGTGTTGCAGAGGAATGCAGAGCTGAAGTATGGGGCGGCGGTGCGTGAGCTGGTGGAGGTGGGGGCTATGAAGATTTCGTTGGTGCGGGGAGGGCAGCAGTGGGCGGGACTGGGCGGGGTGGTGTCGTTGCCGGTGGGCGGGGAGCGCGTGGTGAGTGCGCTGGAGCACAGCAGTTGGTATAGCGTGGATGAGTGTGGGGAGATGTAGTGTGGAAGGGGGAAGGAAGGTGGTGGTTTTTTTTTGCTGCGGCACATTGCCGCCTTGAACGAATGGTCGGTCGACGAATTTGTCTGATTGATAGACTGATAGACTACATTGTAAATTGGATACGCCTATGACTTGAGGTACTGTTGGAGGTCTTCGCCGGACTTGTCGCTGAGCACGTTGAGGGCCTCGACGGCTCGTCGCTCGACCCGCCCGTCCTCGTCCTCGAGGAGCTCGCTGAGGAAGGGGAGAGCTTCCGGGACGAGGACGAGGTATTCCTCTTGGAGGGTGTGGCAGATGGCCATGAGGGTCTCGAGGGCGGTGCACCTGCTGTCTGCGTGGTTGCTGCGGGTGGCCATTAGGACGGCGTGGTGGAGCGGGCGCCAGCGGGACTCCCCGTTGTTCATGCCGGATGCCATGGCCATTTGGGAGAGGCAGGCGATGATGGTGGTGGCGCGGGGGGAAAGCTCGGCGCGCATCCATGCCGGACACGAGGCGGCGACGGTGTTGTCGATGAGGGCGTCGATGTCGATGCCGCGGGGCGCCGGGGACAGTCCTGCTGCTGCTGCCGCCGAGCGTTTCGATGGCTTGGAGGGATTTGGCGGGGTGGTGGTCATTAACGCCACGAGGGGCCCGAGCAGCTTGTTGAAGGTCGTCTCGTCCAAAAACTCAGACGTGTCGTACATGAAGCAGCGGGTGAGCGAGCGCATGGCCATCAGCTGGAGGGTGTTGACCGCGGCCACGTCGGCTTCGTTGGCTTCGTCTTCAGCTTTGTAGAGCAGGGCGTCGAGGAACAGCTCGACGAGGGCGCTGAAGTAGGTGGTGAAGACCGACTTGAGGTTCTCCGTGAGCGTGTTGATGACGTTGAAGAAGGCAATCTTCCTCGGCAGGGAGGATGCGGTGTCGCCGGGAGGCGGCCGGGTAGCCCACTCCACGAGCCTGTAGAAGAGCGGCTTGAACTTGGTCTCGTTGAGCTTGAGTACCAGCTGGAGCATGCAGTTGACCGCGGCCGACTCGATCGACGAGTCTGTCGACGAGGCGGGGGACGGCAACGGCGACGAGGTAGAGGACGAATCTCGGCGCCTCGCGTCCAGGGCTTTGAGCACCATTGAAAACACGGCACCGCTGTAGGTTGCCACGGCGGTGGAGTCCATGTTGGAGATGACTGCGGCGAGCATGTTCATCAGCTCGAGGGTGCTGCGGGAGGACGGGCACGGGGACGTGGCGTCGCCGGACGTCATCTCGTTCAGCATCGAGGATAGCGGGCCGATCAGGAGCCTGGCCGGGACCGCGGTGGCAATCGTCGAGCGGCAGCCTTCGGCGAGGGCGTGGACGCTGTCGGCGTTGTTCGCGGCGGATGACGCGCAGAACTTGGTGTGGAGCAGGATGCCCAGGATGTCGGGTAAGTTCGGGGCGAGGAACGCCGCCAAATGCTCCGACAATGCTTTCAAGGCCGTCAACGCGGCTGCGTGCTCTGCTTCGGACGCCTCTGGGTGATCTGGGTGGTCTGGGTGGTCTCTATCTCGATCGCCAGACGTCGAGCCCCCATCCATCGAGCCCTTCATCGAGGCAACCACAGCCTTGATGATCCGTGGGACCATGGGGATGACCGCATCCTTCATCGTATTGACAAAGGAGGCGATGCAGATGAGCGCCATGCCGCGGACGCCGGGCAGGTCGGCCTCGCATGCCGAGAGGTCGACCGTGGGCGGGATTGCCTGGAGGAACACGTCGCTGTAATGTGCTCCGAACCGCTGGATGAACGCATTCAGCGTCTCGAGGGCCATCTGACGACAGATGTCTGTCTGCGAGCTTGCGTCCTGGACGACCAAGACGAGCGTGCCGACCGTGTCGAGGACGCACTTGTGGACGGCCACATCCTTCGTGTCCACAGACGACAGGTCGGTCGTGACGACGTGTGAGATGAGCTGCAGCGACTTGCGCTTCATGCCATCCGTCATCTCTTTGTAGGAAAGCGACCGCACGAGGCTGTTGATGAACTGGACGTGGTTCATGGTGTCCTTGAGCGCGTCGAGGACTGCATACGTGCCGTCCTCCAGCTCGACGAGCAACGGGTCCGAGTTCTTCGCCCTGGCCTTGCCGACAATCTGGAGCTCCTTAAGGATCGATTGCATGATCGTCTCGTACGAGTCGAACAGGCCTTCCGATTGCTCGCCGGACTGCTCCTGGAGTCGGCGGAGGGCGGCCGCGTGAGAAGTCAGGACCCTGATGGCGATGGCGTTGGCCTGGCGGAGGATCTCAAACTTGGACTTCTTCGAGCACGCGATGCATAACTGGAGCATGCCGCCGAGTGCAGACACGCAGACTGCCTTTTTCCGCTGCGGTCGTTGGTGGGTGGTCGCGACGAGTGAGCGGGGTTGAGGTTCAGCGGCGGCAGCCGATCGCACGACAACGCAAGGCTCAGACAGCAATTGTACATGATGTTTCGTTCTCATCAGACGGATCAGACTGACGTGCAAAAAACTTGGTATCTTCCTCGCCTTGGAGATCGATCGATCGGCCGTGCCGTCGGCCAGACGCAAACGATGCGCATACAAACGTACCTTGGAGAGCATCGAGAAGGCTGCATCTCGCCGCCATACCTCGTCTTTACCATCACCGTCACCGCTGGACGACAGCACGAGATGGAACGAGATGGACGCCATGGTCTCCGCTGCGTTGGACGGCATCGAGTCAACGATGGCCCCCAGGATGGCGTACTTCCTCGACGTGGAGGAGTCGTTGATGGCTTCGATCACATTCGACACGAGGTCGTGGATCGAGTTGCCCCTGCCGATCCAGGCCGCTGCCGCCGTCGACATGGCCTTGGCGGCGAGGCCGGTGCTGTACTTGTCGTGCTCGTTGGACACGACCGCGCAAATGGTCTGCACGGTCTGGAGGATTTGATCCATGGCACCGTCGGGATTCGACTCGATCCTCGACCGGAGCAGCTCCAGTGCCACCGTCCTGGCGGCGTGGTCTGTGGCGCTGCTCGCGCACCCGACGATGGCCTTCGTGTCGAACAACGCCCTCGTCTTCGACTCCAATGATACGTCCTCAGAAATGCTCAAAAGCACGTTAAGACACAGTTGAAGCCCGTATCCGGACACGGCGGCACCCTGGGATTCCTTGCCGCCGTCGTTGTCGTCGTTGTCCTCGTTGTCGGCGGCGCGCACGGCCAGCGACCTCGCCAGAAACTGCCCGACCAGCTCTTGGAGCGGAACGACGAAACGATCCATTCCCTGCATGTCTTTTTTCCACTGCATCAGTTCTAGCGTATGCAGGCAGAGCGACATGTCCGGCGGCGAGACGTTGGCGTGGGCCCCCCCGGGGGCCGACGTCGCCGGCGGCGTGTCGCCGGCGGGCGTGCGACCGCCCTTCTTCCTCTTGGAAGACGACGGTGCCGTTTGAGCCACGTGAAGGAATGGTATCACCACATCCGGCTTGATATCAACTCTCTCGAGGGTCTCGATGGCCGCGTTCCTGCACGCGGCGCTGGACTCGGACGAGGCGGCCGCCATGAGGACGCGGCAGATCGACTGCATGTCCTGGTCCGCAACCTGGCCCCTCGAGCTGTGCCCCAACGCCTTCAGGGCAACTTCTCGCAAGTCGGGATGTGACTCCCATCGAGCGGACAACAGGGACGCTCTGAGAACCGACTCGCGCTTCTGGGAGGACTGGTTCTGCTGGAGGACCGGGTCGTTGAGCACGTTGACCAGCTCGACGGCGGCCGCCTTCTCCGCTGGATCCAGCGATGGAGTAAACGCCTCCGTCTCAATGTCGTAGAACATCTTATCCAGGAGCTCTGAGGCCACGCCACAAAGCTTTCCGGACTCGGAGCTGAACTCGAGCGAGCGGACCAGGATCGGGACGGCGCCCGGCGAGGTCGCCGAGCTGTCGCACAGCTCCTGCATGAGGAACGAGCACAGGGCATCCGCGTCGAAGAAAACCGGGTGGATCTTTGAATCTGAGGCCCTCGGACTCTTGCCCTTCTTCCGCTGCTTGCGGTGCGACGTGGTCTCGGCCACCTGCTGGAGCAGGTACTCCACGCCGTCCGAATCCCCCAGGATCCGGGCATCGTTCTTCACGCACAGCTCCAAAAGGGACTCGATGGTGTCCCTCTTCGTCCACTTTTCCGTCGTCTTGGCCGGCCACCAGCCGCCGATCGAGCCGCCCAGCCGCTCCGAGGCCTCGAGTGCGGCTCGCCGCACGTTCCGCGATGGGTGCATCATCGCGCAGACGAGCCCCATGACGCTCTTGACGACGCGCTGCTTTTCGGTATCCTTCAGCTTCCCCTGTGGAGACGCGATATACGCCGACCACTGTCGGAGTGCCGCTGCGGCCGCCGCGCTGTCCGCCGCACCGTCCGCCGCCTGACTGGCACCCGTCCACACGCTGGCCAGCATATCGAGCGGGTCCTGCACTTTTTTCAGCAGCACATCCAAGTGCTGAGAGTAGACGTCCGTCTGCAGCTGTGCTAGGTAAGCGTACAGCTCGGTCGGCGAGGGGCAGCCGGCCGAACCGAACGAACTGGTCGAGACGGCCTCGAGGCACATGAACACGGCCTCCGGCTCGACAGAAAACACGCTGCATGCGCGACTTGCCAAGTCTACCAGGGTTTGATCGGAGATACACTTGGCACGAGCGTCCCACAGCGCTCGCAGGCCCTGGTGGGACTTCCTTACCGCCATTCCCGGCTGCTCTCGGCTGGCGTGGAACCACTGCACGACGTCACTCGCGATCTTGTTTCGCTTCGACGCCGCCTTCTTGTCGGCAGCGCTCATGAGGATGCTCTGCTCGAACACGCAAAGCACGGCCGCCTTGGCTTGGGGACTGCAGGACGGCGACGCGTCGCTGCCCAGGACCGACCGCAGCAGCCGGTATGCGGACTCGTCAGACAGCGCCGCTTTTGCTAGGTGAGCAATCACGTCGCGGTTATATCCGCACACATCAAAGTTGTAAGCCGCACTCGACGTCGTCGGGGCGCCGGCATCCTCGTCCCTGGCCCGCTTGGCACCCTTGGACGTCTTTGGCGTCTTGGCCGCCTTGGCCGCCTTGGCCTTTGGTGTCTTGGCCTGGCCCGGTTGATTCGCATTCGCATTCGCATTTGCGACTGCATCGGCGTGCTTGGAAACGCAATCCTTGAGCGCGCCCGCCAGCGGCCCCTCGCCCTCTGCCAATATCCTGAGTGCCTCGACCGACACCGTGTACGACCCCTGGCCGGCAAAGATCACCGACAAGAGCGCCGCCGCGACCGTGACGTCGAATCCATCGCTCTGGTGTTTGACATGCTTCTTCTTGGCAGCTCTGGCGGCTCCCGCGGCTCCGCCGACCGCGTCGGTGGCCTCGGCCTTGGCGGCGGCGAGATCGCCAAGACGCCGGAGGGCGGCCTTGGCCGCCTTGCGACCGAGCCCCCTGGTTCGCTTCCCGCTGCCCTTCTCGTACACGGCATCCATACAACGATCCACGCTTTGCACGAGCGCGCCGATGAGTGCAGCCTCCGGGAGCATGTCGGTCAGCGACCTCAGACGCAGCGCCGTCAGCACCACGCCCATGTCGTCGTCCTCGAGTCGCCTCGACAGCGCCCCCTTGAGCGTCACCTCGGCCTCTTCCTTCAGCTTGGAGTCTTCTTGAGAGCAAATTTCGTCCAATCGCTCCAGCGCCATCATCCGGATGGACGCCTGGGCATGGTCGATCCCCGCGCTCAGTGTGACGTTGGCGTCCACCAGAGGCGCGCGCACCGTGTCCTCCAGCGACGACTCGAGGATCGCCAGCACGTTTTTCCTCGAAGCATCAGTGCCCGATGACCCGCCAGCCAGAAAGCCGTTCACCGCCTTGTCCATCGCCTCCCCGTGGAACACGTCAAACAGCTTGATCATCTCGACCAGCCGCGCCTTCTTGGCCCCCTTGAGCGGCGATTTCGCCATCTCCAGGAACACATGCGAGAGCTTCGACGAGAAGCCTCCCAAGGTCGTCGCCTTGACCAGCGCATCAAAGTTCCTGCAATCGTCCGCGTCGATGCCCTGCTCCACCGCCGCTCGGACCAGCAAAAACCCAAACCTCGCCGCCTTTTTCTTCCGACCCGTCAGCTTGGACACCTCGGACGCCAGATTCGGGAGTCGAGACAAATGGTCGAACGCCAGTGGCGGCAGGCGCACGAGCGCGTCTGCCTGCGTCGTGGCAATGTAGCTCAGGACGAGCAGCGTCTGCGGCAACGTCGCCGGCGTCGCAGACGACGCAATATCCCGCGCCAACGCTGCGCATTGCGAGGTATCGATACGATACGATACGATTGGTGTGAGTTACGCGTGTGTGAGTTGTGCGCGAGCGCGAGAGCGAGCGTATGTGCACGTGCAAACCCGGTCGCAGCGTGCGTGGCGACAGAATCTCGACTCGACACGCACCGTCCACCAGCTCTTCCCGCATCACCACCCGCCCACTCAACCCGCCGACCACCATACACGTGGCATCCCGATACCCCCCGACCACCCCCCGCCCCAACCCCTTGACCACATACGGCAACAGGAACCCCACCAGCTCCTCCCCTGCTGCATCCTCCTCCGCCAACCTCCCCACAACCTCACACACCACCACACCGTACCAACCCATCACGCTCACCCCACCCCCACCGCCGTCCCCCAC
>Ga0181573_10003447_pt1 | contig 13960 bp, 13 predicted proteins | sample 101ome_25_FD_148643 | JGI IMG/M metagenome (GOLD analysis project Ga0181573, IMG submission 148643) | Coastal salt marsh microbial communities from the Groves Creek Marsh, Skidaway Island, Georgia - 101409BT metaG (spades assembly) | ecosystem: Environmental > Aquatic > Marine > Intertidal zone...
AAAACGTCGTGTGGGAGAAAATTTGGGCATCACAAAAATTATGCAGCAACAGCAACAAATGCGTACATAAACGGTGTTGCATGATAAGTTTATGAAATCAAAAGCTTTTGCCAGTGGGATCACGCAGGTGACGGCAGGGCACATTCAGCGAGTCGCCGCAGCGGCTAGGGCACACAGATCTACGGACCATGACCACCGCGCACAGGCCCACGTGGGCCCCCGCCAAGGGGCATGAAGAGCAGGGAGGCGCCCGCATGTTCGGTCCCTCCAAAAAGCATTCCAAGCTCGACGACGCCGCGCACACCGTCCTCAAGACCAGGTGCGTCACCCACTCCAATAGGTTCCCTCCCTCCCACGCCGAATTTGCGCCACCTTCGCGCGATCGGTCCCGCCCCTGCCTCACGCGACACGGCACGTTCTCCCGGCTGACGACCCCATCGTCATCTCCCGCGAAAAAACCAGGAACGATGGTCAGGCCACGATCAAGGAGCTCATGGAGCGCGACTTTCGCGCCGAGTTGGAAGAACGCGAGAGGGCCCATTTCAAGAAGAAGCTGGGCGGCGCGGGGGGAACTGACGCGGTGGGTCAGCTCACCGCGGGCGACGACGACACCGATGCGGGCCCGCGATTCGTCCCAAAGGCGCTCGACGCCGATGACAGCGACAGCGACGACGCATCGGGCAGCGAAAGCGACAGCGATGACGACGAGGACGACACCCAAGCGCTCCTCGCCGAGCTCGAGAGAATCAAGAAGGACCGAGCCGAGGAAACAGCGCGGCGCGACGCAGAGACGCGTGAGGCGGAGGCCATGGAACGAGCCGAGGAGCTTGCGACCGGTAACCCGCTGCTGAACTTAGGTTCAGAAGAATCAGAGTATGACTTCTCGGTGAAGAGGCGATGGGACGACGATGTCGTGTTCAGGAACCAGACGAGAGGGGAGCCCAAACATGCCAAACGCTTCGTGAACGACACAATTCGCTCGGACTTTCATCGTCGCTTCCTCAATAAATACATAAAGTGACGACGACGATGCGGCGATGAATGATAAAATAGCGATGCGGCATTGTATTAAAGGTTATCAACAATTCGGTCGCGCAGTTTTCGCGCGAATATATCGTAAACTCGTGAGACAGCAGCTGCGGCGCGCGAGCGTGGGCGTGAAGACTCCCCGGTTGCTCACATCTCGCCGGAGTCGACTACCATAACATCCTTGGATGTCTTGCCGCTCTGGGATCCGACCGCCTCGACCGCCTTCACCACGTCCATGCCCTCGACGACCTTGCCGAAGACGACGTGCTTCCCGTCGAGCCACGCGGTCTCCGCGGTGCAGAGGAAGAACTGCGATCCGTTGGTGCCGGGGCCGGCGTTGGCCATGGAGAGGATACCCTCGCCCTCGTGCTTCAGGACGAAGTTCTCGTCCTCAAACTTGGCGCCGAAGATGGACTTGCCTCCGGTACCGTTGCGGTTGGTAAAGTCGCCGCCCTGGCACATGAACCCGGGGATCACGCGGTGGAAGGGCGACCCCTTGTAGCCGAAACCCTTCTCCATGGTGCACAGCGCGCGGAAGTTCTCGCACGTCTTGGGCACGACGTCGCCGCGGAGCTCCATGATGATCTTACCAGCGGGCTCGCCGCCGATCTCGATGTCGAAGAAGCACTTGAACTTATCCCTGTGCTTGACCTCGATGCGTTCGATGTCCATGACCTCGATGTCGAAGTTGAGGGTCTTTCCCGCGAGGGGGTGGTTCATGTCGAGGGTCACCTCGTCGTCGCCAACCTCGGAGATGGTCGCGGTCATGCCCTGGCCGACCATGAGCTTGGAGCCCACGACGGTGTACTCTTCGCCGACGGCGCCGACGACCTCTTGCTTGGGGACCTTCATGACGTTCGCGGGGTTGACCTCCCCGTACGCGTCATCCGGGGAGAGCTTTAGGTCCTTCTTGTCACCCACCTTGAGTCCCATGACGCCCTTGTCGAAGCCCGGGATCATCATGCCACCTCCGACAGTGAAGGAGATGGGCTCGCCGCGCTCGCGGGAGGAGTCGAACTGCTCGCCGTCATCTAGGGTGCCGACATAATGGATGGACACCTTGTCGCCCTTCTCGACCACCTGCTCGGCGGAGGCGGAAAAGCAGCGCGCGTGCGCACGGGGAATCGTCACGGGCGCCCTGACGGCGCGGGGCGCGACGAAGCTCCTGGAGCCGAGGCGGGCGGCGGGGCGCGCGAGGGCGCGGCCGGCGGCGAGTACGGACTGCATGATAGTCTCGGAGGTGTCTTAACGGTGTGACGGATGCAGATATGCGCCGTCGGAGAGTGTGGATCTCACTCACGATTGGATCGAGTAGATAAAACCCCTTCCTGTAGGGTCCGTTTCTTGACGGAACTTTTTGCCAGTGATGCTTGCCGCGGTCCTCCGTGCCGCGACTCCGATCCGCGCGCATCGCACTGCCGAGGCATCGTCCCATCGCCGAGCCCACCTCAAAACCCGAAGCGCCATGGATCGAGAGTTCACCCCCCTCGAGCCCGAGACGTTGTTTTACAGGCCGGCGACGGGTGATGACCTGACAGTGATTGCAGAGATCGAGTCTAATTCCTACCCGCCCGACGAGGCAGCGTCACCGGAGAACCTTCGGTACAGGGTCGATAACGCGGGCGATTACTTCCTCGTGGGATGTTCCGCCGGCAGCGGCCCGGGTGGGGCTGACGAGATCGTGTCGTACGTGTGCGGCACCCTCATCAAGGGCGAGACCCTGACGCACGAGTCGATGTCCACACACGACGCAGACGGCGACACCCTGTGCATTCACAGCGTGGTCACCGAGGGCGGCCACAGGAGGAAACAGATCGGGACGAAGACGCTCAAGGCGTACATGCGGTGGATAACGACCGCCACGCCGCAGGTGGAGCGCGTGTTGCTGCTGTGCAAGCGCAGCCTGATTGGTTTTTACGAGGGCGCCGGGTTCAAGATGGTGGGGGAATCCGACGTGGTTCACGGCAAGGACCAGTGGTACGAGATGGAGCAATCCGCGGCGAGGTTCAGGGCGCTCGTGGCGAGCACCGAACAGGACTGAAACGTAAAACGTGTATCTTATTCGATGTTTCGCGCCGTCGAAAGCGCACGGGGGCTAAGGTTTAAGACCCCGGAAAAAATTGATTTAGGCCTTCGTCTCGGCCGCGGGTGAAACCGGTTCGGTGCCCCCTTCTCCCTTCGCCTCGTATGTAGTCGTATCTTCCGCATCGTCCGCGGGAAGCTTCACCCCGAGTTCCTCCGCCTCGTTGCGCATGGAGTCCGCCTCGTTCTCCATCCGCCGCTGCCAGTACCCAAACTTGAGGAGCATTGACTGCGGCGTGACGTACGGCTGGATGCCAACCTCGAGAAGTGACCTGGGTAGCATGCTCTCGTCGATGCTCATGGGCGTGAACCCGAATATCGTCTCGTACATGTTGATCCCGGTCGACATGCGCAGATGTGCCATCTTGTTCAGGTTCTCGCCAACCGCCGGGCCGATCGGGCCCGTCATGAGCGTGCACGAGTTCTGAGCCGCGAGCTGCGTGATCCCGGGGACGTTGAACACGGCTATGCCGGTGAAATCTACCGGCAGAAATCCCTGGTTGATCAGAATGTGGCTCACCATCTGGTCTTCGTAGATGTTCACGTACTTGTTCTTCTCCATCAGGTCGTACATCGCGTCGACGTACTCGGTGACGCCGCGCATGGCGCGCTTGCTGAGAAAGTACCCGTGGCCGCCGTCCACGGAAATCGGGTTCACCCCCTCGTACGGCATCGAGTTCAGCTCCGGCCTGCTGCACTTACCGTAATGCCACACCCTAGACAGTGAGCACTTCCACCCGCTCGGGTTCTCGTCCGTCTCCCGCATCTTGTTCTCGCTGCCCATCCAGTCCACGCCCTTGTCGATGGCGTTGCGCTTGAGAAACGCCATGAACTTCGTCGGCATCATGAACACGTCGCTGTCGACTTTGAAGAAGTAGTCGTAATCGTTCGCGGTGCCCCACAGGATCGCGGCGACCACCTTCGAAGGCAGACCCTCGTAGGTGTCATCCACGTCGAGCTTGACCACGTGGTCCGCCGGGGTCAGTCCCGTCCGGGTCAGCGGGGTGTCGTTTGCCGTCTGCTGTTCCTTGTAGACGACAGTCTCGTCGCTCGCGTAGTTTTCCAGGAGCTGCGAAGCCCGGCGCGGGTTGTCGTCCGCCTGGGCGAACGGATCGTCCATGGGCTGGAAATCGAACTCGAACGAGGTGGCCCCCGCGCCGTTAACGTCCGCCGTCGTCGCCGCGACCGCCCCGCCGCCCCCCGCGACGCCCCCGCCCCGGGCCGCGCCCCCCGCGTCGACGGATGGCGACATCTCAGCCTTGTTCTCAGCCCGGGGACCGCGCCGCGTCTGCTCGCCTTCGAAGCGCAGCATCCGCCGCCTCCTGTACGCCTCCGCCGGTATCTCCGTCTCCTCGCCCTCGCCCGCCGGCTCGGGATCCCTACCGATGAACACTCGGTAGTCAACCTCTATGTCCGGCGAGGAACCCTTCAGCAGAGGCAGCCACGTCCGCTCCTGCGCGTCCGTGTCGTCGAACCCGCCCTGCCAGGAGATGACCGCGACGAGCAGCCGGGGCTTGGTCTGCGGCGCCGTCGCGGCGGCCGCGGCGAGGTCCGCGACCGGCTCGTCGCCCAGTCTCCGCACGGCGTACCGCGATGCTCCGAACCCCGCGAGCGCGACGCACGCCACCACCAGCGCCGCGCCCGCCACGGCCCGCGCGAGAAGGCCGCGACCCTTCGTCCGAAGATGTTGCGGATGTTGGGAAGGTCGCGCGTCCGGAGCGAAGCCCCCCTCGACGTCCCCCGGCGCGTCGTCGAACGCCGCCGACGATGAAACCGCGAGCCCGGTCCCCCGCGCGCTGCTCGGTCGCCCGAGCAGCGCTGAGGTCTCGGTCGCTCCCCTCGCCATGACGGGCTCGCGTGTCCGCCCCCCAACTCTTCCTCCAGATGTGAAAAGGGGTGTTATTGAACACCTTCGGTAGACTACCTTCGAGTATTTTCCCCAGATCATCGAACTGCCGCTGTCGGTCGGACCCACAGGTAGCGAACAGGCACACATGAATGATGAATTTTTAGTCTCGTATGGGCAAACAGTTCATATGGCCTTTGACGCGACGATATTTGACGAATTATCAATCGTGACGAATACACATATGAAATTTGGGTCATTTTACTGTTAACTTTTAGACGATTTTTGGGAATCGGAAAAGATCGATCATGCTTGTTGAGAAGCTTTTTCAGGGTCGCCACTTTGGTGTGCCCGGCCGGGAGGTGAAACGCGAGGAGGACCATCTCGCGATCTCCTATGTAAATGAAAGGTAAAAATAGCTCAGTTCATCATCTATTCACGCCTTCTTGAAAAAACCAGCGATGCCCCCCTTCGCCGCCGGCTTCGCGGCGGGTTTGGGTTTCACAGGCGACTTCGCCTTCTTCTTGGGCGACGACTTGTTGGACTTATCCACCAAGGTCTGGGCCGGCGCAGGGGCGGCGGCGCCCACACCGACCTCCGGCACCTCGTTTCCAGCCTCGTCCACCCAGATGGTCTTTGTGAACTCCTCCCCGGTCTCCTCGTCCATCACGGTCACCACTTTCTTGGTCTTCTTGCCAGACGCAGCCGCCGACGCCGGGGTCGGCGCAGTCACGAACTTGTCCATTTGGTTCTTGGCGGGGGACGGCTTCTTTTTCGCGGGGGACGGCTTCTTCGCGGGGGAAGGTTTGGGCTCGTCCGTCGAGGGTTCCTCGGCGGCGACGGGTTCGGTCGACTTGCGCTTGGCCGCCTTCGGCTTCTTCTCGGGCTCCGGCTCGGGCTCCGGCTCGGGCTCCGGCTCTGGCGCCGCCTCGGCGGGCTCGACGTCGTCGTCGTCGCTGTCCTCCATCAACACGCGCCGCCTGTGTCTGGGCACCTCCATGATCTCCTCCTCCTCGTCATCCTCCCCGTCCTCGTCGCTCATGTCATCGTCCTCCTTCGGTGCGGGGGGCGGGGGAGCGGGCGCGGCGGCCTTCTTGGGGGGAGCCTTCGCGAACATCGCGGCCATCGCGCCCCTGCCGCCGCCGGTTGGCTTGGCCGCGGGCTTGGCCGCCGCGGGCCTCGGCTCGGGCTTGACGTCCGACTTGGGGACGGGCTTGAACCCGGCGAACGGGCCGGGACCCTTCGCCTCGGTCTTCTTCGGTTCGGTCTTGACCGCGGCGGCTGCCGACGCGGCCGCCGGCGCAGGCGCCGCGGGCGGCGAGGGCTTCTTGGTGACCCTCCTCGCGGGACCCTCGGCGCGCTTGACCAGCGCGCACGCCACCGCGCTGTGTCTGTTATCGCGCAGCGCGTTGGGAGTTTCCGGGGGCGCGTCGAAGAGCTCGTCCGTCTGCTTGACACTGGATGCGGGCACGGCGGTGAGCGCGGGGTGATCGGACGAGGCTTTCGACACCGAGTAGACGTGCTCGCCGGTGACCTCGTCCATGGCCTTGCGCGCGGCCTCGACCTCCCCGTCGACGCCCCTCGCGAGTCTCACGACGTGTGCGCGCACGTCGCCAGATTTGACCCACCCGGAGACGACGTGCGTCGCGACGAAAGCGCCGGAGCTCCGAGAGACGTGCGCGAAGAGGAGTTTCTTGGCGAGGTTGGCGCTGATGTCGAGGTGGCGCGCGAGGAACTTATAGGTGACCGTCGCGCCCGGTTCCTCCAGCAGGGCGTCGAGCGCGGACAGGTGCTTCTCGTCCGCGGGCATATCGCTGACTGCTGTGAGGTTCTATCAGGGAGTCCGCGATGCCCGAGGTGTGGCACGCCTCAGATCTACGAAGGGCGTCTTGAGGAGATTTTGAATTTACGCATCTCGGAAACTCCGCTGTCGTCGGTGCTCGTATGGCTTGTCAGTTAGCCGAGACGCTCGACGGGTCACCCCATCGAGAGCGAGCACGCGACCACGACCAGGGCCATGTCGGGCGCCCCCGTGGTCGTCGTCGATGGAACCGCCGTGGATGGAACGCACCCCGCGAGCCCCTCGGACTGGCTCAAGACCCTGCCCCAGCTCGGAGCGTACACCACCGGCCGCACGCGCGGGGGCGGCGCGAAGGTGGCGCAGTGGAGCTCGCACGTCGCCAGGCTCCGGTCGTCGCTCGCGACGCTGACGGCGACGACGTTCGAGTCGGACGGCGAGGTCGCGGCGCTCATCGAACCTTCCGTGCGAAGAGTGCTCGATGAGTGCGTCGAGCGAAACGTGGCGGGTCCCCCCGACGAAGGTACGCCCCAGTGCGGCATCATCATCGTCCGCAGCCTCGGTTCGCGAAGAGTGCCAAAATCCTCACTCGCCGTCCCGCCCCGTCCCCGTCCCGAATTCCAGGCGCCGACCGCGGAGAGCTGATGGTCGTCATCGCCGTGTGCGCATCCATCCACGGCGGCGGGTGGACCACGTTCACGCACGCCTCCCCGCTCCCGTCGTTCGACCGCGAACCCGCGACTGTCCTCGTCGCCGCGCCCGCGCTGCGCCAGACGAATCCAAACGCCAAAGACGTCGCGTGGCCGGCGACTCGCGCCGCTTACGACGAATGCAAGAGACGAATGCGAGAGACGGATGGCATCGGCGAGATCATCCTCACCCCGGACGGCGGGGCGACGCTGCTGGAGGGATTGACCACCAACCTCTTCGTGGTGCGAACGCGGGTGGACATGCCGTACCACGGCGTCGCCGACGCGAAGAGCTCGGTGGAGTTGGTGACGGCGCCGCGCGACTCGGTCCTTCCGGGCTTGGCGCGCGACGCCGTGATTCGGGCGAGCGTGGCGGAGGGATTACCGGTGAGGGAGGAGCCGGTGCTGGCGTCCGACGCGGACTGCTGGACGGAGGCGTTCCTGACCAACGCGGTTCGGCTGGTGCAGCCGGTGCGGGAGGTGCGGTGGGGGTCGAGCGACGGGAAATCGAGTGAAGGGGCGCGGGAGGAACGATTCCTCCCGGATCCGTGGGGGTCGATATCGAACAGAGTGTACAGGCGGATCGTCGCCTCGTTGGACGACGACCTCGGACCGTAGTCGAGTCTCTTCGAAATAGCATTCGCGTAAAACCGGGGCGAATGGGGAGTTTTTACGTTCGCGTCACGCCGTTGCACGCTCCGCTTTTTGCTGCGTCGACCGGCGGGTTCCGCGACTTCGCGAGGTCGAAGCTTCGCGCATTCGAGCGCCGTCGATGTCGCTGACAAGTATTTCTCCTCCTCGCGGTAACCCCCACCCCGACCGGAGGTAACACCACGGTTTTCGAACCCTGACCACGTGCCGGTTTCGCAGTTGGGCTCCCCTCGACCCGGTGCGGTTACACTCCATCGGCTCGCATCGTCCGATATCGAGCACATTCGACGGTCTACAACTCAAGGAACTCGAACGCACGGTTACATGATTTTGCAACACCTTTTTTTTTCCTTCTACTACGTCGAAACTCCGAAAAAGATGTTACATTCATCGGGCGATTTTTCGTTTTTGGGCTGACTGACTACCATATAGAGTAACCTAAACAATCGCCGGATCCGAGATTACTATCGCGTAGAACGAAACTGTAAAAACAGATTTTCCAGTAAAAGCTCGAGCGTGAAGCGCTTGCACTTCATTCCTCTTCGGACACGAAGCGCACCCTAGGGTCGTCGCATCGCTTTCGAAGTCTTCCGTAGTTCGTTGGTCGACGTCCTACGCCCTCGTCAGTAGTTGAACGCGCGCGCGCTTCCACTCTGCGAAAAGTCAAGATGAGCCGTTCCTCCCTCATTCCCACCCAGGAATCCGGCTACGGGTCCACCCCCGCGGTGGTTTCCGCCAAGAAGGAGTCCTCCCCCTTCACCCGCAACCGCGTCATCGCGCTCGCCTGCTCCGCGCTCGGCCTCATCGCCGTCGTGGGCTTCGGCTCTCGCATGAACTCGGATGCTGCCCTCGGCAACCCCTTCCAGCAGATCATGCACGCTCAGGTGAGTCCCGCAACACCCTCGATTCCGAGCCCCATTTTTACGTACCCGAGACAGGCGCTAGTCGCCTCCCCCCGACGCCATCCGGCCAAAACTACGAGGATGTCGGCGATAATTGGCACGATCTTCGATCGCAGCGCGTTAATCGCGCGCGCCATCATCCCCAACCTCGCCGTCGGCCACCGGACCCCGGCGGATCGCCCCCCGAAAAAATATGAAACACCCCTTCCGCACCACAAAACCACAAATTCTGACCTTGCGAACCCGCCCCCTCCATCTCCAGGCTAAGCAGTACGAGGCCCTCCAGGCTTCCAAGGCTGCGGGCATCAAGATGCTCTCCACCATGCCTGTCCGCCCCGTCTTCGCGCCCAACGCCCGCGCCCAGCTCGGTGCCTCCGAGTACCAGCGCTGCGTCGCGCACGACTCCAAGCCCTCCGAGGGCTACAACGTCTCCGACTCTGACCAGATCCGCCGCGATCTCGTCTTCGACGTGTCCCGCGAGGACTACCCCGCGGTCACCGCCTACAACGACTCCAAGACCCTGCTCGCGGACGTCTCCTGCAAGGTGACTCCCCCCGGCAAGTTCCTCGACACCGAGCTCTGCATGTCCCGCTCCGACTTCTGCGACCAGTCCTGCAAGATGCCCATCCCGGCCAACTGCGACTACACCACCAAGTCCTTCGGCGCTTGCGAGCCCTCCGTCCGCTCCATCTGCAACGGCATCACCACTTACCACCACGAGTGCGAGACCATGCAGGATGAGCTCCAGCACGTCACCAACGAGTACGACGCCCTCTCCCCCGGTGTTCCCCCCTGCCGCGTCGACGCCGACGCCCCCTTCGCCAAGGCTGCCTACGCGCAGATGAAGTACGAGGCTGCCTACGTCGACTGGGTCAACGCCGTCAACGACGCCACCGAGGTGTGCACCATCGGCCACGCCCTCTGGGTCCACAACCTCGGCCTCTACCAGGCTCACTATGACGCCATGGAGAACACCATTGGCGACCTCAAGGCTCTGTGCAACGCCTCCAACCCCGAGGAGGAGTTCGACATCTCCGAGGCCGTCGCCGAGGCGTCCAAGTCCTACTTCAAGCCCTCTTCCGGCCCCCACAAGGGCCGTAAGCTCGTCTGGTGGCAGCAGCTCTGCGAGCCCTCCATCGCGGCTCTCGAGGAGCTCCTCAAGTCTCTTGAGATTGCCTCCCCCCAGCTCATGTGCTTCGCCGAGACTTGCCAGATGAAGAAGGCTGCCGAGGCTGACGCGTTCGAGGCTCTCGTCGCCGCGCACAACAAGTTCTCCATCGCCTACTCCGCGTACACCACCGAGGTTGACGCCTACAACAAGAAGGTTGAGGCCAAGGAGACCGCCCTCGCCGTTGCCATTGCCGCCTTCGAGTCCTTCCACCCCGTCAAGGACAAGATCGCCATCTCCTACACCAAGGTTGTGACCAAGTTCGAGACGGTTGACGAGAACTTCGACCCCGAGAACCCCGTCTGCCCCCAGCCAATCCTCGACCCGTGCCAGACCCAGACTCTCTGCCACGAGCTGATGAAGAAGCACTTCGACGAGTACGTTGAGGTGGACACCTGCACCGCCAAGGACCAGGACGGTGCCAAGCACGCGATCTGCAACCCTCCCCCCTCCCCTCCTCCTCCTCCTCCCTCCCCCAGCCCTCCTCCTCCCCAGCTCTCGGCGGAGGAGCGTGCGGCTCGCGCTCGCGCCGAGGCTCTCCGCAAGAACGGTGCTGGTGCGTCTGGTATCCCCGGCTTCCTCGACGCGGCCATGAAGGCCAAGGTGAAGGAGAGGGTCGTCGAGGCGGTTGTCGACGAGCTCGAGGAGGAGCGCCGCTAGACAAATTAAGATTCAAGCAAAGGGCCTGTCGCGTTTTTGGGGGTCAACTGACCATTGATACCCATACGCGCTCGCTCATCGCGTAAACATGTTTTGTCCCTTTAAACTCTTAAAGATGCCGATTGTAATGTTAAGCACAGCTCGGTGTTCGAAAAAAAATATTCCTAATAACACTCGCACGAAGGTAGAAGATTCGGCGCGTTCACTCGGACGAAGTAGTCTATTTATTTGTGATTCTGATGTGTCGTTACATTTCGTATTGCCAGTTCCGTTCGAGCCTTAACTGGTACCTGTCGTCGATGATGACGATTGGTACCTGGATGTACCGCGGATCTTCTGCATCCATCTCCTCGGCTGACATGTCGGGCTCCCACTTGTCAAAGCATGAATTCAGGTAAACCAAGTAAATCGACACCATCAGATTGGACAGCGAGATGCCAGGACATTTGTGCGTCCCCATGCCACCCGGAAAGAAATTATCGGGGGTGATCGCAGGATTTTCGGCCGGAAGGAAACGCTCTGGCCTGTAGTCCTCAGGGTCTGGAAAGAAATCAGGGTTCAAGAATGCAATTCTCGGATCCGCGGTGAGGACGTATCCCGAGGGAATTGTGTATCCCGCTAGAGTCCGTGTCTCCGGATTCACGCGTAGCCCACCAGCAGTTTGCGGCATCACCCTGAGAGCCTCCTTGATCGCACACTCGGTGAAGGTCAGCTTCGTGTAGACGTCGTCGAGGGTTAATTTCCCACTCTCGAGCTCCTCCCTGGAGAAGCTGGAGCGACACTCTGCGCGCACCTTCTTCGCCTTCTCTGGATTTCTCATGAGCAGCCACGTGGTGTGTCCCATGGACGCCGCCGCTTCAATGAACGCTCCCCATATCATGAGAATCGTCGTGACTGCCACTCGCTCGTCGGTAAAGAGGTTGCCGTTTTCGTCCGTGGCCTGGCTGTACTGCTTCAGGAAAAAATAATCGTCAAGCTTCCCCTGCGCGCGCACGGTGCGGAAGTGTTTGAGGCAAAACTCCTGGAGATCCTCGAGCGCCTTCTGTCCTTCGGTGAACTCTGGAGAGAGCTTCCCGAGGGCAAGTAACCCTTCGTTGTAAGAGTACATCTTCTCCATGATGTCTTGGGGTGGGACCGTGCCCAGGAAGAGCTGAAAGAGTGTCTTAAGACAAAACTGGCGGCAATCGTACCCCGGCTGAAGCGTTCCCTTCTCCAGCAGCTCCCCTTTCACGAAATCCCTTGTCAACTTTGCTAGAATAGGGGTGTAATGCGTGAGCGCAGATCGCCCGAGAACCTTGCCAAAGTTCGCCCTGGTGGCTTTGTGCCTCTCACCGCTCATCCTGAGAGCGCCGTACTCCGTGTGGAGTTCCCTGAACGTCTCGGGCAACGCCGCGTCCGCTGGGAGATCACCCTCGAATTCCTTAAACTCCCTGATGGCCTCGGGGCTGCCGAACACCACCGCTGGCTTGAAGAAGAACGCCGTTTTGAAGACAGGGCCATACTTCTCTACGCGAGTCCTTATGAACTTGTTTGGGTCATTCAGGTACGCGAACGTCTCCCTCTGCGCGCGATAACGGGGTGGGGAGAGGGGAGAAAACCGTCAGTCTACCGAAAGAGGAGGCGGGGGTGCGGGCCAGGGACGCGTATCCCGGGGCTTTTGAAGCCCTTGAAAACTCGAAACTCACCAGGCCAAACAGGCCAACCTTGCCTGGAGGTAGGTTGTCATACAGCCCCTCGTTCCTCTTCACCGTGCCGAGAACCTGACCAAGGTCGAGGTCGAGGTTCAGCTTGCTCGAGATCTCGCGCTTGTTTCGACGGACGGTAGCGAGGCGGCGGTGGCGGAGGGCATCACGCGCCGCGGCCGTGTACGCTCCGAGGGACGACGTGGAGTGCACCGACGTGGAGTAGACCGAGACACGCATCCTGCTCGTGAATTCGAGCGGCGCGTGTCCGAGCCGCGGCGACGGCGTTTGTGACGTGTCGACGTGACTCCCTCCTTGCGGCTGCTCATTTATTGCCGCGCGGTCGTCATGTCAGCGCCGGCCAGGTTCGTCGGCGTCCTCGCCGCGGTGAGCGCGGTGGTGGCGTTTGTTAGGGCATCCCCCCGCGCGGCCCGGATGGACTCGCTCGTGCTGGGCGACCCGTCCATAATGCGCCAGAGGGCGAACGGGCGGAGCACGGACCGGGCCCCGCAGGGGGATCTGCTGTACGGCGTGGACGCGTCCACAGCCGACCGCATCTGCACGCGAAACAGGCACTACGCGGAGCACAGCGGCTACTTCTGGACGACCACTTTCCTGGACGAGGTGGCCAGCTACGGCGAGACGACGTACTACGACAGCGTCAGCGGCAAGCCCCTCTTCGTCGCCCCTCGTGGCAGGAGCTTTGACGAGTTCGTGAGGGAGTCCAAGGCTCACGGCTGGCCGTCGTTCAGGGACGAGGAGGTGGTGTGGGAGAACGTCCGCGTGCTCGAGGGAGGCGAAACGGTGTCACTGGCAGGGACCCACCTGGGGCACAACCTCCCCGACGGCAAGGGGAACAGGTACTGCATCAACCTGTGTTGCGTGGCTGGGAGGCCGGCGTGAACCAGGCTGCGGGCGCGCGATTGGGGGGCGAGAAGTGGACGCATCGGAGGTTGGCGCTGGAGTGCCAGATGCTAGGTTGCGCGGCATGGGGTCGTTGACCAGGAGGAGGGCGAAGAGAGGGGAGGCAGCGTGGGCTGCTGCCGGTGGAGGGGTTCGGCGAGGCTGTCCCGGTTTCTGGCGGGAATCCGGAGTACTTCAGTTCAGCGGCAGAGCGGGGTCCTGTCAAGGAACGTCTCGTTTTGTTATTTCAAATACAAAGGGGTCCTTGTTTCAATACGTGCAGAATTGAACAGAAGAGCGCGTCGAGCATCTCACGTTCGTAAAAGGCGAAACGAGAGTGCGCGCGTCTCTTTGTGTGAGAATGGCTCGGGGTCTCGCACCATGCGGCGAGATTTACTTGATGAGCACTTGCTTGCTGACCCATTTACTGGATGAGCTTGTCTTCGTGGTCATACTTCTGGGCATCGCCGAGGGCGGCACCGATACAGCCGGAGACCTTGATGGCGAACCTGTCGCCGTACCTGTCGTGGCCCTCCCAGTTGCCCCTGTT
>Ga0181573_10003448_pt1 | contig 13953 bp, 11 predicted proteins | sample 101ome_25_FD_148643 | JGI IMG/M metagenome (GOLD analysis project Ga0181573, IMG submission 148643) | Coastal salt marsh microbial communities from the Groves Creek Marsh, Skidaway Island, Georgia - 101409BT metaG (spades assembly) | ecosystem: Environmental > Aquatic > Marine > Intertidal zone...
CAACGACGACAACGACGACAACGACGACAACGACGACAAGCGTGGTCTTGGGCGTCGGATTTTGCGCGTGGTGGTGGGTGGTGCGGTTGTCTGCCTGCCGTATGTGTGCATGCAGGTGTACGGGTGGTGGGTGTTTTGTACCGGGATGACGCCGGCGACAATGGCGACGCGACCGGGGTGGTGCGATCGCGCGGTGCCGTCGATCTATGGGTATATTCAGAATGCGTATTGGGACGTCGGGTTTTTGAATTTCTATCAAAAGCTGATCCGGTTGCCGTTCGTGCTGCAGTCGATTCCGGTGATTGTGTTGGCGGTGGGGACGTGCTGGGCGTGGACGTTTGGGCCGTGGATGCTCGTCGGGCGTGCGGGTCGGGATCCGGCGCTTCGGCGACTGTTGAGTCTGGGGCGGGTGAATCTGGAGGAGGGGTTGGTCGACAAGATGCGAGGGGAAAAGACGTCCGAGAAGCTGACCACCGTCGCTGTCGTCGTCGAGGAGCTCGTGGCGCCGTTTGTCTACCACCTGGCCTTGATGACGTTCGTGTCGATCTTCGTCATGCACGTGAATGTTGCCACGCGGTTCCTGTCTTCAAGCCCGTTGCTGTTCTGGGGGGCGGCGCAGTGGGTGATCAACGGGGGAGCCTGGCGGTGGCGCCTCCTGTTGGCGTGGTGCGCGAGTTACCTGGCAGTGGGCGCGCTCATGTTCCCGAATTTCTACCCATGGGTGTGAGATATACCGCGGTCCAGTTACATATATCTTGTTCGTTCATTTGTTGTTGGCGAGGGGTTTGAAGAATTTGTGCAAGATGCTGGGGGGCTTGTTGGCGGCCGCGGTCTTCGGCCGTTTGCGGTTCTCCGCCTCCAGTCGCTCGAACAGCCGCCGCTGTTCGGCGACGTCCACCTCGTCGAGATTGAATGCGACGTCTGGTGAACGAGCAGGTGGTTTTTTCTCGTTGTCGGGAGACGCCGTCAGGTCGACCGCACCGTCCTCCGTCGTCGCCGGCGCGTATATCTTCTTTTTCACTTTCACCACCGCCGCGGTGCCACCCTGACCAAAGTACGCGTCGATCCGCCGCTTGTCCTCCTTCAGATCCAGAAACCCAATCAGCTCCTTCTCCACCAGCTTCTGCCGCTGCGCGCTCGTCTCCGCGTTTACCTGGCGAACAAGCGAAGCGCAAAGCGCGAGTGAGGGTCGAGTCTGGGCGCGCGAACACGTAGGACGAGTTCAATACCCACCGTCGGGATCACGCGTTTCGGCTTGAGCGCCTTCACACACTCGCGAATCTCCTCGTAGCTCGAGTGTTCACTATACGGCGCACTCGCCACCACCACGCCATGAGCACTCACCCTCGAGCTCACCAGCGACCGACTGTTCTTCCCGAAGCTCCAACCCGTCGGCCGGACGATGACCCCTCGCACGAATCCGAGCTTCTTAACGTCCTCCGCCACCGCGTCTTCGTTCACTCGCCCGCCAACGTGGATCTTCGCTTCCCGAGGATCGTCCACGACCAGCCGCATCCATCTCTCAGGCAGATTGAGCAACCGCAGCACGCGAAGCTTCTTCGGCTGCACGTACACCTTCATGTTTAGGTACTCGGCCGCGCCGAAGAACGCTCGCTCCTTCCCTATGTGGTAGCTCATGAAGGCGAACAACGTATTCCGCTCTGCCAGCAGCTGCTCGCGCATCCAGTTGCCCAGCTCGACAATCACCCGCTCTTGCGACGGAAAGACGTAGCGCGGGTTCAAATACGTCGTGTCCAGGTACAGCCGATCGACTGGGCGCTTGAGCAGAAGCCCGTCGGCGGCCTCGAGCATGTCTGCCGTGTACCGGAAATCCCCCGTGTGAACCGTCCGCCTCGTGATCCCGGTGCCGCCGTCGTAATCGTCGCAATCGTCGTAATCGAACACGAACATGACGGCATCCGGACTGTGATTCGCGCTCAGCGCCGTCACCCGGAGCCGCTCCGTCACCGCCACGGTCTCGTGCAGCTTCAGCGACCGGATGACGTGCGTGTTGTGCAAACCAAAGTCGTCACGCAACAAATTCGCCGCCTCCTCTGAGCACCAGATGATCCCCTGGCTGAAGGTCTTTTTGAGGCCCACCGTGTGGTCCGAGTGGCAGTGCGTCAGGAAGTAGTGCCTGGCGAACGAGCGCGCAGCGCGAGTGAGTCGGGGCGCGCGAGCGCTCGGCGGCCGGAGTTCAATACACACCGGACGAACGGATTCGGGAACGCAAACCCTGGCGACCGAGCAAGGGCGTAGCGCGAGTGAGCAAGCGAGCGAGCAAGTTGGGACGCGCGAGCGCTCGCACACGATGACAAAGACCCACCGTCTACAATGATCTTCAATGCCCCGAAATGAATCTCCTTGATTTCTCGCGCCTGGCTCGCCATGATGATCAGATCTCGTGTCTCGTCTCTCTCTCTCAATCTGTCTCTCGTCTCTTTCGTCTCGTCTCTCTCTCTCAATCTGTCTCTCGTCTTGTACTCGGAATCTAATCGCTAGCCTCCACCATACCACTGCTATCATCCTCCGTCTCCAACTCCATATCGTCGTCGTTGTCGTCGTTGTCGTCCTCGGACTCCCCCTCCTCCGACCCACCGCCGACGTCCTGATCCCGACCCACCGCCCCGCCGACCCCACCACCGCCCCCGCCAGCCTCCCTCCACACACGCACTCGCGCCAACCGATCCGTGAACACACTCTCCCGCACGGCCACACACGCGACAAGGTCGCGCTCAGGTATGATGAGAGGCGGATCGAGCAGTGGAAGGAAACCCATCGAAAACGTCATCGTGGCACCCTCGTAAATATAGAAGACAGAGTATAGAGTATAGAGTATGGACTAGAGAGAGACGAGAATACCGCTTAGGTACGGCTTGGGCACGCGAGGACCATCGAGGAAGAAGAAGGGGAAGTTTTTTTTGAGTTTTCTCTCTCTCGCAAGGTCATTCAGACCAGACTGGACCTGGTATTCATCGCACAGTGTGTCCTTCGGTGTGTCATACGGGCGAGCGGTGACAGGTGAGCGGCGAGAGGCAGTTGTTGCGCCGGATCGATCGAGACGTTGGATCCGATGGCAACGCAGCGAAGGGCCGGTGGGGGTGGACAGGGTCAGTGGCAGCAGACAGGTGGGAGCGTGGGTGGGGGTGGCGGTGGGCGTGGGGCAGGAGGAGGAACAGGAGGAACAGGAGGAACAGGAGGAGGGATGCAGCAGCAGCGGAGTTCTTCGTTCTTGCCGCAGCAACCCATGCGGCAACAGGTGCCACAGCAGCCACAGCAGCCACGTGTGCAGGCTCGACAGCAGCCACCACAGCAGCCACCACAGCAGCCACCACAGCAGCCACAGCAGCAGCCACCTCAGCAGCAGCAGCAGCCCGAATGGTTTGAGACAACGAGTTATGCGAGCGGTGGCTATGGGGGACACGGACAGCAGCAACAGGGGTACGATGCGTATGGACAGCACCAAGCACAGCAGCAAGGGCAGTATCAAGGGCTGCAGCAGCACCAGGCACAGCCGCAGCAGGCCCGGGGGTACGAGTACGACTATGGGGGACAGCAGGCCGTGTACCAGCCGTCTGCGCAGAAGGCGTCGTCGGACTATGGGGCGAAGAATAGTCCGGACGATGACGACGATATGCCGCTGCTGGAGGAGTTGGGTATCGACCTGCCGGCCATCTTGCATCGCATCAAGGCCATTCTGACGTTCCGGTATTCAAACGCCGATGCGTCGAGTCTCGATTTGGGCGGGCCCATCATCTTCCTGGCGCTGTTTGCGTCGTGCCATTTGCTCGTGGGGAAGCTGCACTTCGGGTACATTCTCGGGTGGACGGTGGTCGGGTCGATTTTGTTGTGGTTCATCCTGAGTCAGATGGCGGCGAGTGGGGACCAGCAGCAGTTTGCAGACGACGGGGACGGGAACCGGAACGACCTGGATCTGTACAGCTGCTGCAGTATCGTCGGGTATTCTTTGTTGCCCTTGGTGGTGCACGCCGGGCTGAGTCTGCTGTTCCCGCGGCGGAGTGCGATGACGTATGCGGTGGCCGTAGTGGCCGTGGCGTGGGCCACGGCGGCGGCGACGCAACTGTTCGTGATGCGGGGCAAGGAGGGCTTACGGGGGAAGCAGGCGGTGGTCGCGTATCCGTGCTTCCTGCAGTATATGGCATTTGCGCTGCTGACGCTCTATTGACGTGTTTGTTTGATCAATCAATGATTGCAATCAATTGATAGTCAGTCTGTCGGACTATGGTTTGGCGGGTCCTTGCGCTGGTGATGGAACTTGGCGGGTGAAAAGAGTTTTGCCACCTGGCGAACGAACGAAGCGCGTAGCGCGAGTGAGAGAGACGGGGCGTGCGGCCGCACGTCGGTCGAGATCAACGCACCGTGTTCTGGTGCACCTGAAACTTCTCCCGTCGCTCGTCCAGCTTGGTCTGAACGGTGTCCTTGATCTTGTGTAGGGTGTCTTCAAACTCCTTGGAGACGGCCGCCTTCTGCTTGGCGAGGATCTCGTCTACCTTGCCGTCTTGCGTCTGAGCCACCGTGTCGTCCTTGAGCTGGAGCTGGTCGAGGTTCTCGTCGGCGAGGAGGGTCATCAGCATGCACGTCTGTCTGAGCACGGTCGGGTTGATGACGTCGGTCAGGCACATGGATTGGATGGTGTTGATCTGCTCCCGGGTCAGGGAAAGCTTCGGAGAGGACGGGGGGAGCGTGGCGGCCTGAGGTGGTAGCACGTGCGGGTGAACCGGCGGGTGGACTGCCAGGTGCGGCATTGTCGGACGCGGCATCGGCATCGACATGAGCTGGGCCATCTCGGGATGGACGGTGACCCGCTCCGAGAAGTCACGTGGCGGGTACGCCGGCTGACTCCCCATCATGTCGATCGCCGGAAGGTGCACCTCGCTCCCCTTCCTCCCGCCCATTCTCGCCGCCGTCGCCGACTTGTCCGGCGACCCGCCCATGCTCTGACTCGGTATGGCTTGCTGGTACGGAATGCCCTGACTCCCCTGCTGCTTGTGGTGGTGCTGTTGATTCTTGCAACCCTGACACCCACAGCTCTCCGTGCAGAGCACGCCCGCCTGAAAGCATTCGCAGTACTTCTTCAGGCAACCGCTCCGCTTGCAGTTGCATCCCCGATTGTGCTTCACGTCCAGCACCTTGGGTCTAAACGCAAGGGGATTCCGCTCGAGCACCCCCGCCACAGCCACCTGCCGAACGTCCTCGTTCGTCTCGTTATTGTGGCAATCTCGGCAGTTGCACCCGTCACAGTACCGCCCAGACGCAAAGCACTCACAGTACAGCTTCAGGCACTTGGAATTCTTGCAGTTGCACTTCCGCTCTTGCTGGCTCTGCGACGGTTGCGACGGTTGCGACGGCTGCGATGGCTGCGACGGCTGCGATGGGTACTGGTGACCCATGGCAGCGTCCAGGTGCGAAGACAGAAGGTCGTTGTCGACAGACGGCGGCATCATCGGATGGCCATGCACGTCGTACAAGGGCAACCCCGCAAAGTCTGCCCCGCCGCTGATCCCGCTCGCCCGTGGTCTCGGCGGGGCGGTCGCAAACGGCCGGGCAAGCGATGCCAGCAGGTCGGCCCGCGGGTCCTGGACCTGTTGGCTCGTGCTTGCTTTTCGTCGAGGCGCCCCGACCGGATAGACCTCTTCATCAAACCGCTTTGCTGGTTTCCGCTTCCGCTTCGAGTCTTGTTGGGGGCTCATGGGCGTTTGAATTTTGAATCTCTCGTCGGATTCGAAGGCCCTGATGCGGCCCGTGGAGTTTGCCGAACTCGGCTGTCGCTCGTCGTCGTTATTGAGCTCGATTTATAGGGTATGAATACGTCGACAGAGTGTGTGAATAGCATTTACCCAGGGCCCGGGCGGGGCCCCCGGCCCGGGGCCGATGGTCGAGGTGCGGACGTGCCCCTATAGGCCTCGCCCCCCCCACACACACACATACTCACGTCGTCGGCTCGAACAACACACAGGTGCTGTTGCCGAGGGGGGCAGAGATCGGCGCGCCGAGGGGCTTGGCCACCGCGCCACCCCCGGCAACGAACAACGACGACGACGACGACGACGATGATGACGACCTCTTGAACACCCCTCTCGCCTGAATGTGAGCGGTTCACCATCACCTCTCCTTCTCCCTGGCGCTCACCCCAGATGCTCTCTCACTCTCGGCTCTGGCTCGAGTGCGCCACGGCCAAGAAGCATTCAGGGTCGGCGGCAGGTCTCCGCCGATGATGCGAGCGACGGTTCGACCAGAACGACTTGATTTCTTTCTTGTCTCCCACCCCGACCGGACGTCTGCCACACTCGCGTCAAAGGCCGAAGGACACGCCGATCAGCGCTCGTATATCACGTATCGTGTGGTTTGTCCTTCATCTTCGAGAAGTTTGAAACGTTTCCAGACCCACGATGTCGTCTGTGCGAACGTTGAATCCCAACGCCGAGGTGATGGGCAGCCAGGTACGCTCACTGTACAGTGACAACCCTGGTACAGTGACAGCCGGGGCTGTGGTCGCGCCGGCCTGAGACTGATCGATCTCACGTTCTCGCTCACATACCCCCACCACCACAGGCCGCCCTCTTCATGAACATCAATGCCGCGAAGGGGCTATTTGACGTCATGAAGACCAACCTGGGTCCCAACGGGACGATCAAGATGCTCGTCTCCGGTGCGGGAGACATCAAGCTGACGAAGGACGGCAACGTGCTCCTTCGTGAGATGCAGATTCAGAATCCGACGGCGGTGATGATCGCGCGGGCGGCAGTGGCGCAGGACGATATTACGGGGGACGGGACGACGACGACGGTGCTTCTGATCGGGGAGTTGCTGAAGCAGGCAGAGCGGTACCTCTCCGAGGGGGTGCACCCGCGGGTGATCTCCGAGGGGTACGAGGTGGCGAAGAAGGCGGCGATCGAGTTTTTGACGACGTATAAGGAGGATTTGGACGTTGCGACGCCGGATAGGGAGACGTTGCGGTGCGTGGCGAGGACGTCGTTGCGGACAAAGCTTCGAGAGGGGTTGGCCGACCAGCTTACGGACGCGGTGGTGGATGCGGTGCTGACGATTCGGAAGGAGGGCGAGCCGATCGACTTGCACATGGTTGAGATTATGACGATGCGTCACAAGCTGAGCAGTGATACCAAGCTGATCAGGGGGTTGGTGTTGGACCACGGGGCGAGGCACCCGGACATGCCCAAGCATATGGAGGACGTGTACGTGCTCAACTGCAATATCAGCCTGGAGTACGAGAAGTCGGAGGTCAACTCCGGGTTCTTCTACTCGAGCGCGGCGCAGCGGGAGAAGCTGGTCGCCGCGGAGCGGGCCGTGACGGACGAAAAGGTGCAGAAGATTATCGAGCTGAAGCGGCGGGTCTGTGCGGACGGGGGCTCGTTCGTTGTCGTCAACCAGAAGGGAATCGACCTGCAGTCGCTGGATCTGCTGGCCAAGGAGGGCATCTTGGGGCTGCGGCGGGCAAAGAAGCGCAACATGGAGCGGCTGCAGCTGGCGTGCGGGGGCCTGACGATTAACTCGGTGGAGGAGCTGGAAGAGGGAGTGCTGGGTCGGGCGGGTAAAGTGTACGAGCACGTGCTCGGGGAGGAGAAGTTCACGTTCGTGGAGGACGTGGCAAACCCGACGTCATGCACGATTCTGATCAAGGGTCCGAACAACCACACGATCGCACAGCTGAAGGACGCGGTTCGTGACGGACTGCGGGCCGTGAAGAATGCGATGGACGACGGGGCGCTCGTGCCGGGGGCAGGGGCGTTCGAGGTGGCGTGCGCGGCGCACTTGCGGGAGCACACGAAGAAGGAGGTGGTGGGCAAGGCCAAGATCGGGATCGAGGCGTTTGCAGAGGCGTTGATGGGAGTTCCCAAGATTCTGGCCGAGAACTCTGGCTACGACGCGCAGGAGACGGTGATTGCGCTGGCAGAGGAGCAGGCAAACGGGGTGTGCGCCGGGTTTGATATCTCGTCGGGGCTCCCGATCGATCCGCACCTGAGCGGCGTCTACGACAACTACATCGTCAAGCGCCAGGTGCTCCAGAGCGCGCCGGTGATCGCCAGCCAGCTGTTGCTTGTGGACGAGGTGCTCCGGGCCGGCATGAACATGCGGAGGTGAGGGACTAGATATATCACGAAATGTTACGAGAAATGCATCCTAGTCGCCACAGAAATCAACCAGAGCCCTCGAGGTAGCGTTGGTAGCCGCCGAAAATCATCTGGAAGAGGAGGACGTTGACGCTCGGGAGGACGTGCGTATTGTCTCGATAGCACCAGTCCATGCACCCTTCGGCTATCCGGTACATGTCGATCGGCACGACAGGCCCGTTGGGCATGAACAGTCCGGCGTTGCGCAGGGCGTCGTTGAACTTGCGCAGCGAGTAGAAGAACTCGGTCTCGGGATTGGCGGGGTCGTACGCTTCCTTGAAGGGCGGCGAGATCATCCACACGATCGGAGACGACGGGTACTTCTCGTGGAACCTGGTCACCGATTCAATCAGTGAAGGCATTTCGTCCATGAACGCGCCGTAGTCGCGGGCCCACTTGGCCTGGTGCGCAGACGCGTCGCACACCACGAGGTCGGGCGCGTCGCCGTCCCCGTCGCCGCCGTCCGTGCCGCTGTCGCGATCGACAAACTCGTTGATCGCGGCCGCGGTACTCCGCAGCTCTGCCCGCCAGTAGAATTCGAGCCGGGTGTCGGTCAACTTCACAGTCTTGGCAAAGTCGATGTGCTCCTTTTTGTCGCTCGCTGGCGCGTCTGTGATCCTCTCGTCCGCGAGGAACTCGGCCAAGAAGTTGTACAGCTTACGCAGGTGACTGTCCCCTACAAATGCAACTTTCTTGCCCCTGAGCGCCGCCGCCACGTCGGCCTGCACGAGGCTCGACGCCAGGCAGTCGGCAGGGGCGCCCGACGCCCATCGCCTCGGGAACCCGGTCGAGTTGTCGCAGTGCTGCAGCACGCCGGGCGTCGTCTTTGGGCACCCGTCTATCGACAGTTCCCAGTGGCCCTCGCTCAACGAATTCAGACACGTGTCGTCAAAGGTGCTTCTCGTCGCCGACGCCCCGACGACAGGCTCGTCGCCAAAGTCGGTCCACGAGGCCCTCGACAGGCTATAAATGAGGACGAATGTGATTGCAAACGCACCCAAGACGGAGATCATGGCGCTCTTGCCGCTCGCCCCGTTGGCACTGAAGGTGGGCCGAGGCCTGCCGTCCATCTTCGGACGAACGATTGGGGGGTGTCGGGTGGATTTTTCTCCGATCGTCCTCTCTATCTCTGTACCTTCGTCCGCCGCCGCCACGCCGGCCTTCTCCTCCGCGTCGGCTTCGTTGTCGTCCGTTGTCCCCGTCGAGCCGTCGAGCCGTCGAGCCGTGGTCCTTCGCGCTCGCTCTCCAAGGCGTGAAATTTATTTGTTCTCCACGAGGACGATACGTGAGTGAATGAGCCGAACCGTACGTCCAGGTGTCCCGTGAGATGGTCAATCTCGGCATTCTGACGGTCGACGCGTCGGCATCGAGCGACGACGACGAGTACGACCCGACCGAATTCACGCATCGGTCCTCCACCTCTGGCCGCTCGCCGTTCTTCCTCCACACAAAGTACGTCTGGGATCGGCCAGAGTCGGACGATGAGGACGAGGACTGCTCGACGAGCATGGGCGCCACGCAGCGGCGGTTTCTGGACTCTCTCCGGGACAGCGTCGACGTCAGCGCCAGTGCCGGTGGCATCTCGGGCAGCAGCAACATCCACGGCAACATTCACGGCAACAACGCCAGAAGCCCCGGGACGCCGAGCAAAGAGTACGCCGAGTTTCTGAAGAAAGACGCGCTTGCGAGACAACAGCTCGAGGAGGAGCAGCGCCGGATGCTCTCGGCGCTCGAGGAGCGGCACCGGGAGCTCTACGCCAAGGACCGGGAGGCCGTCAAGCTGGTTGTGACGCGGTTCCAGGAAGAGTTGGCCGAAAAGGAGAGGCTGGAGCAACAGAAGCGGGAGCAGGAGAAGCGGAAAGAGGAAGAGCGCGAGGCCCAGGAACGTTCGAGACAGGCCGAGGCGCTCAAGGCCCGGGAGGCCCAGCAGGCGGCGCTGGAGGGCGAAAAGGCGCTGTATCGGCTGGTACATATGGCGTCGTCGGAGGCCGTCGAGCACCAGAAGGCGCTGGCGGCGCTCCTCGCGCAGTACAACAACGAACTGACGGCGTTCTGCGAGGACACGTCTTCCGAGACAAAGGGCGTCAAGCGGTCCATCAAGAAGTTCATCACGCTCAGTGTGCAGCAGATATCGGCAACGCAAGAGCAGGTGAAGCGCAAGTCGGCGTCGATCCTCGAGTTTTTGGCGCAGCAGCACGGGCTCCATCAGAAGTTTGCGCTCGTGACGCTCGCGTCGAAGATGGTCAGCCAGTGCGACGCGCAGATCTCGCGGCTACCAAGCTTCGCATTTCCTCTGGGTGAAGTGGCCGTGTCGATCGGCCGCGCCTTCCCTGACTTTACCAAACTATTGTTGGCCATGTTGCAGAACGAGTGCCCGCTGTGCGTGCCGATGGTCGTCGTGCCCGGGCCCAAGGCGGGAAAGGACCTCAAGTACTACGAGGCGCTCCAGTTCAAAGTCACTGACGGCAAGGTGGAGAACGAGGAAGAGTATGTGAGTCGACTACAGGGCTTCGTGCGGCTGTATGCCGCCGTGCTCCAGGTCGACAGGGACCCCGATCGCATGGAGGAGGCCCTGGGACACGCGTGGGCCTACGTCGCGTGGCTTCTCAACGTGCTCCCGGCCAGTCGGTACACGGCCAGCGCCCTCGACGCATTTCTGTCGGTGGCCGGCTACCGGATGGCCGGCCGGTTCGGCTGCCAGTTCGCAAAGCTGATGGCCTACGTCTCGACCCACTTCCTCAAGGAGCTCGAGGCGCTGGGCGACACAGACTCCAACGCCGTTGCGACCCGTCTCGGGTCATACGTTAGATCGCAGTTGTACCGCACGGAGCCCAAGGGCCGCGCCATGCCCCTCCGGGACTTGAGCAGCCAGAACCGGGCGTAGTACTATGTAGGTCGTTCAAATGATAACAAAACGAATGGCATAACATCTAGCGCCGATCCCTCGTGCCGTTGGACATCTTTCCACTGAAGAGATGCTTGGGCTTGAGGTCTGGAATGTGGCGGTCGCCCTCTCCCTTGCGCGCCTCGCGCTGCATCCGCCGCTGGGCGCGGTCGTTGAGCTTGTACGCGCGGTTGCGCATGGCCGCGTCCTTGAGTCCCTTGCCCGGCTCGGGTGCGGCCATCGAAAGCGACCTTCCCCGCGACATGGACCGCGACTTGCTGCTCCGGACGCGGACCTGCGGCTGCTCGTCCTCCGCGGCCGCCGCGGCCGCCGCCGACTGGCTCCTGGCGCGCTTTTTCTTGAGCTCCCTGCCCCTGCTCTGGCTGCGAGCGCGTGAGACCGCCGTGCGAACCGCGTCCGGGTCCATTCCCATGCCACCCAGCTCGCTCTCCATCCTGGCCGCCGTGCGGCCCCGCTCCGAGTCCACCTGCCCCTTGGAACGCGGCATCTGCGCGCTGTTCGTCCCCGCCTTCTTCTTGCGCCTGTGGTCGCTGATTAGCTTTGTCTTCCTCGAGCGGATAGCAGCCAGCGTCTCGGCCTCCTCGGTCGTGAGGTGCTCCTCCTCCATCTCGTCGGCCACAGGCGCGTTGGCCGCCATCTCCTCCTCCTCGCGCTCGAGCGCCTCGAGCTTGGCATCGATATCCGGATCGATAAAGTCGGCAATGTTGTGCCCCTCCCAGATCTCGGGCATGACATCGTACTTCCACGTCTCGTCCTCGAGGTCCCACCGCTTCCTGAGGTCCTGCGAGTAGACCCCGGCGCCTCCCTGCTCCTCCTGGAGGTCCTTCTCCGTCTTCTTCCGCTCCCCTGCCTCCCGCTTCTTCCTGGACTCCTCCACGCCCGCAGGAATACAGGGCGGACGCGCCACCGCGTCGCGCTGCTTGGGCATGGCCACGTGCAGCCTGTCCGCAACGTCGTGCACGCGCTTGCTGTTGAGCTTCATCTCCACCCGGCTCGCCAACAGACGATCGCACGCAATCGTCTTGACATTACTCACGCCCTCCTCCGTGAGCGTACTCATCGGCACCAGCACCTCGCTCAAATCGGTCGTAAACGCCGCCCCCGCCGCGGCCCCCGCCGACACCTTGGCCGCCTCCCGCCCCATCTTCTCCAGCAGCTGCCGCTGATCGTCCGTCAAGTCCGACACCTGTCTGGCGTCAATCTTGTTCATCACAATCATCACCGGCTTGTTGGCGAACAGCGGGCAGATGGAATGGAACAGCGTCGACTGCTGCTCCAGAGTGAACCCGCACTGCTCCGAGATATCCACCACGTACAACACAGCCGCACGCAAGTGCGCCAACGCCGTAATACTCTGCATCTCAATCGTATTCCGCTCCTCCAACGGCCTGTCCAATATCCCCGGCGTATCGATCACCTGCCAACGCAGATACTTGTAGTCCGTATGCCCCACGAACAGACTCTTCGTCGTAAACGCATACGGCTGCACCTCCACATCCGCCCGAGTCACCTTGTTCATGAAACTACTTTTCCCCACGTTCGGATACCCGCACACCAACAACGTCCTCGTGTTCGGATCAATCGAAGGCAACCTCGACATATGCTGCCGCACCTGCTCCAGATACGCCAACGACGGCCCCTGCCGCTTCAACAACGTCATCATCCGACCCATCGCCGCCCGCTTCAACTGCTTGCAACGATACAACGAGTCCCCATACTTCAACAACCGCACGTAGTCATCAGACACCCGCCCAATCAACTGCTTGGCCGTATGCAACTGACCCAACGCCAGACGATAATGATCCTTATCGTACAGCACGTTCAACAGGTCATGATAGAACGGATGAATCTCATCCACCTTGGGAAAGTCCGTCAGAATACCTGCAAGCTTGTCGACGCAGTTGCTCGCCGTGAACTTGACCTTCCGGGTATAAAACTGCCGAATACGCTGAATCGCCCACCCGTTGTGCACCTGGGTGGGCGTCTGACGCTGCGTGCGACTGAGAATGACGTCGACAAAGTCCGTCGACGTGGGCACAGGCTGCATAGGCACGTGGGACGACGTGAGCGATGTGGGTGAGCGTTCGGCCGTGTTTCGACAACAACCAGGGGTGAGTGCGTTCCCCCCTCCACGTCCTTTCACTGCCACGTACCTGTATCTGTTTGAAATTGTACTGAACCATCCTGAGAATATCCTATATCCTGAGAGACTGAGAATCGGACGCGATTGAGTGCATGCAGAACCCAGAATTCGAGACCCTCCCGAGGTTTGTTGTTGTTCCCGTAGCGCTCCCTACTACGACACTGCCGTGGCTACTGCGTGAGATGATGAATACGCTCTCTCTGCGTCCGTCCGAGGCTGGCTCCAATTTGCGCCTCAAAGTTCATCCATCTGGCGGTTCACATTTTTCATTTCCCCCATTCATACGCGACGACATACGATCGTAGTCCATAGGAGGGACAGGGGTACGTACGTACGACATACGACATACGACATACGAACAAGAAGGAGCGATTCAACGTACGAGCGGTCGAAGCACATTCGAGTCAATCGTTGGAGAGACAGAGACAGAGAAAGACACGGCGCATTGGCCACAGACAGACACCATATCGGTACTATGGTCTATACGAATACGAATACGGTATCCATGAAGCGCACCGGGCGCTCCGTGTGTCCGAACGACGGGCTCTGTCGTTCTCGTTCGTCTTTGGTCGGTCGGAGGAGACTCGTGGCCAGGAGGCAGTCGGTGGCGACGGTGGCGTCGGTGGCGACGGTGGCGTCGGTGGCGTCGGTGGGGAGCCATCTGTCTCTGATGAGGCTGGGACACGCGAGCGAGTACAAGGTAAAAAGCGGCAGCGACAACCGCCCGAGTCTGGTCACTCGGGCGTCTGGGCAGC
>Ga0181573_10003450_pt1 | contig 13936 bp, 7 predicted proteins | sample 101ome_25_FD_148643 | JGI IMG/M metagenome (GOLD analysis project Ga0181573, IMG submission 148643) | Coastal salt marsh microbial communities from the Groves Creek Marsh, Skidaway Island, Georgia - 101409BT metaG (spades assembly) | ecosystem: Environmental > Aquatic > Marine > Intertidal zone...
GAACGCCGCGGGGGGGGCGTGGGATAACGCGAAAAAGTACGTGGAGACGGGCGCGCACGGGGGTAAGAACAGCGAGGCTCACAAGGCTGCAGTCACGGGCGACACGGTTGGCGATCCCTTCAAGGATACCGCGGGCCCTTCCATCCACGTCCTCATCAAGATGCTCGCGACCATCACCCTGGTCATGGCGCCGATGTTCCTGGACTGATGAGAGGAGGATGCGATAATATGCCCATCTAATACGGGGCGACGCTCGCCCCAGCCGCTTTCACAGACGAAGCTTCTGTTTCATAAATACCTTCTTGTATCCCGAAAGAGTTACAAAAAAATCGCCAGGTGGCTGAATCGGCACTTTCGTCACTGCCAGTCTGTTGCTGAGTAATCGGAAGTTTCACCTGTCTCTGCTCGGGTTCCTATTTTATCGTCGTTCGCGCCCTGTCGACGCGTCACTTCTCGAGGCACTCCTCGCGAACATCCTCCACAAAAACCGTCGTCGCACCTCCAAGGTCGTTCCGACACACCGCATACCACTTCCGGTACGTCCCCCGTGCGCCAGTCGGGTCGGAACCCGGAGTGCCTGTTCGTGAGATGCCACGTCGCTGAATTTGGCCCCGAAACGACATTTCGCGCCTTCCCCCAAACCCGAGGCTGACGTCACTCCCCACGCCTCCTCACCGCAGACTCTCGCCATTACTCAACCCACCGAAATGTCTTGCTTAGTGTGCTGGACATGCGTCCCCCAGGGCACCATCCAGGTCATCCAAGAGCGAGGCAAGTTCAAGAAGTTCGCCGATCCGGGTTGCCACTGGGTGATTCCGTGCCTCTGCCAGGACGTGGCGGGCGCGCTCTCCACCCGCGTCCAGGCCCTCGACGTCGCCGTCGAGACCAAGACCAAGGACAACGTCTTCGTCACAATCATCGTGTCCACCCAGTACATGGTCCTCCGCGAGTCCTCCCGCATGTACGACGCCTTCTACAAGCTCACCGATTCCAGGGAGCAGATCCGATCCTACATCTTCGACGTCGTCCGCTCGACGGTGCCCAGGATCAACCTGGACGACGTCTTCACCACCAAGGAAGAGATCGCCATCGAGGTCAAGAACATGCTCGAGAAGGCCATGACCGAGTTCGGCTACACCATCATCCAGACGCTCGTCACCGACATCGCGCCCGATCACAAGGTGAAGACGGCGATGAACGAGATCAACGCCGCGCAGCGCGCCCGCGTCGCCGCGCAGGACCGCGCCGAGGCTGAGAAGATCATGGTCGTCAAGGCGGCAGAGGCGGACGCGGAGGCCAAGTACCTGGCGGGTACCGGTATCGCGCGTCAGAGGCAGGCGATCATCAACGGCCTGAGGGAGAGCGTGGTGCACTTCCAGCAGGACATCACCGACATCACCTCCAAGGACGTCATGGAGATGATGATGATGACCCAGTACTTTGACACCATGCAGCACATCGGTTCCTCCGCCGGTAACAGCACGATCTTCGTGCCGTCCGGCCCCGGCGCGGTCGCGGACGCCGCCACCGCGGTGCGCACCGGAATCATGCAGGGTAACCTCGCGTCGGCGGCGGCCACGGGGGGACGGTAAACTCTCCATTGCATGACGGGCGACGAAGACCCGACGCACGCGGCGCAGACGGGGGCGAAAGTCACCGTCGCGGCGGCGCGCACCCGCAGCGAAAGACGTAAGATTAGACACCGTTCGTTTGATTGACAAATAATAAAAACAACCTTGCATTCACGAGACCGAGGCGTCGCCCTCCTCGAATCGTTCGGCGTCGGCGTCGCGGTTGTTGCTCATCTTCAGCTGCCGTCCGTCGTCTCTGAGAATTTCGTGCAGAGGGCCATTCACTGCGTAGACGCGCGCCCGCACTCCCAGTCCTTCGCCATGCCGGGTTTCATGGACCCGCTGGGGGAGCTACCCAGCAGCGCCGAAAATTCCGACAGCGACTTCGACGAGGCCGACATCCCCGAGAACCTCAGGGCGACGCTCCACGTGAAGCAGAAGCCCGCCGCCGAGGTGAAGCCCGTCACCTTCGAGGACCTACAGAAGGTTGGGTACACGAGCGCGGCGTCGCTTACGAACATCAAGGAAAAGCAAGGAGGAGGCGGCGGCGGCGAGTGGGGTTGGAGCCAGGGCACCGCGGCGCAGAGGCAGGACGACGGACTCGATGACCTGCATCACAAGACCAACGCGGGGCTCGAAGAGGCGACCGGTGCGATGCTCAGAGCCGCCGCGGAATCGAAGCGCAAACGGGAGGAGGAGGCGGCGGAACGCGCCGCGGCGAGGGACCAGAGGATAAAGCTCGAACAGGAGGCGAGGGATGCGCTCAGGGCGGATAACCAGCTCAAGCGCGACAACAGAAAGCAGAGCTTCCAGCAGAAGGAGAAGCGCAAGCGGGCGCTCGGGATGCAGAAATCGGGCGGGAAGGATTTCGTCCAAGACGAAAAGCGACAGCTCCGAGAGGGCGGCGGCTTCGGTTTCGACTGACGCGGTGTTCGCGTGATGGCATCGGGTAGCTTAGCTCGTAGTCGACGATAAAAACTATGATAAACTCGCGTCAGCTCGAGCCTCCCTCAATTGTCGCTTCGCGCTTTTTCGGCGACACAGCTGGCGACGACGCGGGTTTACTCATCATCCGCCGCATCTGCCGGAATCGCTGCCGGAGCCTCGCCTGCACGTCCACCTTGCGCTCCGCCACCTTGAGCGCGCCCCTCGCGAATATCTCGAGGCACTCCCGCCGCTCCTCGAGCGCCGCGCGCGTGCTCTGCTTCGCCGCGATGAACCGCGGCCCCGTCTGTCGCGCCGCGGATGCGTTCAACGCCTTCATCCCGGTCACCGAGAGGTCCTCGCCGGCGATGAACGCGGCTCGTTCCGCCTTGGAGTTCATCCGCTGCGGCAGCGCGACGGGCCCGGCGTCCGCGGCGGCGGTCCGCACCGGCGGCTTGCACGGCAAAAACTCCTTGTACGTGACGTCGATGTCCCAGGGTTGCGCGAGGTCGTGAAGCCAGTGCTTGGTGATTGGCTTGGTCGTCGCGCCCGTGTTATCCGCGTGAAGGCGCCTCGGGTACACCGACCTGGTCGGCGCCACCTCCTCGCCCAGCCCGCGCGGTCGCTTGTCCATCGCGGAGTATATCGTCGAGAAGTTCTGGCCGATGACGGTCACCGGCAGGGCGATGACGAGGATGCCGCAGAGCATGGACAAGGACGCGAGGATCTGACCGGCGACGGTGCGAGGATACATGTCGCCGTATCCGACGGTGGCCATGGTGACGATGGCCCACCATATGGCGTGCGGGATGGACTGGAACGGGGATTCCTCGGTGACCCGCTCGCACACGTCCGCGTACGGTCCGTGCGTGAACCTGGCGGTGAACATGGTGAGCTGGTCGCCCTCGTTGACGCAGTCGAGGAAGGGCGCGATGAGCTTCATGGATTCCTTGGTGCACGTGTACGCGCAGTTCCAGCCCACCGTTCGCATCCACTTGAGCTGGGTCAGGTCGTAGCTGCCCCTCTCCGCGTAGTACAGCACCGCGCTGTAGATGATGAGCGCCACGACGAATAGAAAGACGAGGATGTTGAGCGCCTTGGCCGACTTGGACATGGTCTGCACCAGCAGCATCATGTTATCCCGCGACATCTTCAGCAGCCGAAACACCCGCGCCAGCCTCGTCACCCTCAACACGGACAGGCCCGGGATGTCCACGCCGCGCGCGATCAGGTCCAGCCAGTAGGGGAGGATGGCGATGAAATCGATCACGTTCAGGGAGTTGTTCCAGAACGTCTTCCTGTCCCTGCAAACCCCGAGCCTCAGACCGAACTCGATCGTGAAGATGCACACGCAAATCGACTCGATGATGAAAAACGCCCCGTCGAGCGGCGGATTCTCCTGGTAAAACCACGGCGCCGTCTCCAGGACGAACGTGAACGTCGATATCACGATGAGCACCAGCATCAGAATGCCGATGACCATCGCCGGGGTCGAGCTCGTCGGATCGTTCAGCAGCTGGTCGATGCGATCCCTCGGCAGCAGGTTCTCGTTCCGCTTCAGCTTTTCGCTCTTGACCTTGAGCTGTTCGTACAGCTTGACCGTCAGCGCACCCCGCCCCGGCACGTACTCCTCCGCGGACGTCAACGCCTTCGACGCCGGCGAAGCGAGACCGTCCGGCCCCCGGCGCACCACCGGCGGCGGCATCGAGCACATCAAACACATCGCCTGCCACAGCGGGTCCCGCACCGACACCACGCTGCCATCCTCGAGGTCCTTCCCGGGAAACGCGAGGGGCTCCGACGCGACGAAGCCGTCTCTGTAAGGACTGTGGTTCAGCACGTATCCGCCGGGCAGGTCCTTGCTCCGCACGTGCATCATCTCGAGCTGTCGTCGGGGAAATGGGAGGTCGGCAGCGGGGTCAGCCAACGCTCGAGGCGGGAATTCACGCGGAAACGAGGGATTCTGTATCGGGCGCGCGCGCGAGGCGGGGACGCACCGGCACGTTAAACTCCTTCAGCACCATCTCTTCGAGCTCCCACAGGCCCTCGTCCATCTCTGGAATCGTGTACAGTATCTTGCGGCACTTCCTTCCGACCCTGGAACGATCGCGCGGCGGGGGGTGGAGGGCGGGGCCGGGTGAGTCGGGTCGAAATCCAGCTCGGTTGTTGGTGGTTCGTTGGTTGCGGGATCGGGAAAATTGCACGTGCAAGAGGGCGGGTTCGGGCGGGTTCCCGCGACTCACCTCAAGAAAACCACGATCTGCGTTCCGACCTTGCTCACTGTGCTCTTCATCCGCGCGACGGGTATCATGATCACCATCGCGCCCCGCTCACGAGCCGCGACTCCTCAGAGCCCGACTGTTCCCCAACTAAGACAGAGCCCTGCTGTGTTTTCCCGTTCGGGCGGGAACGATTCCGCCAGGTTTCCGGGCTGTCCGCGCCTCGCCCGCTGAACGAGCGCTTCGTTCGCCGAGGTCGCCTCCTAGAGGCCGCTCGGGAGCGCGTCCTCGCCTTCTCGAGTGCCCCCTCGGCGCGTCGCCGTCTGTCACGCGCCATCCCCGGTTCAGTAATTTCCAACCCCGTCTGGTCGGACATGCTGTTCGGTCGGTTTACTATTTTTTGCATTCAAACGTCGTTCGCCGTGAGAGCGGTCAACTCCAACTCTGCTCGGTCCATCGTCAAAGAGTCGTGGCGGTGGCGACGCGACATGGCCCAGGGGAGGACGAGGCCAGCAGACGCCGAGGTGCGTCCCGAACGCGACCCGCGCTCTTCCCAGCGCATCCCCGCGCCGATCCCACGCGCGATATCCCCGCCGACCGACACTCGCCCGTTGCTCCATTTTTACTTTTGATGCCAAAAGAGACTCTTCGCTTACCGTCGCCCCCCGCCTCCCGATCCGGCCCCCACGCAGGCTGCGCAGGGCGCGCCTCGCCACGCGCTCAAGGCGCGAGACGCCGCGGTGGTCGCCGCGGTGAGGGCGCGGGATCCCCTCGCGGCGCTCAACCGCCTCGGCGCGGGACCCGCGATCGAGTACGCGCGTCAAACCTCCGGCACGGTGGGCAAGTCGACGAAAGCGACCGTCGCCGGATCTTCCGTCGCGGTCGACTCGGCGAATCTCGGCGCGGCGGACGCGGACCGCGCGCCTCGGGAGCCCAGAAGAAGGCTGAACATGAGCGCGGCGATGGGAGCGAACGGGACGGAGACGGGCGCGTCGGCGCTGGGCTCCGTCAGGACGTCCAGCGCGGCGTCGCTGAGCAACGCGTCCCAACTCGCCAACTCGTCGCGCGCGGGAGGATCGTCGCGCGCATCCTCGTCGCGCACCAGCGGCCGGGGCTCGCGCGCGGAATCCGACGGCGACGACACGCCGAGGCACGCCCTTAACCCCGGCGTGCCCGCGGACGAGATCCAGACCGAGTTTCGCGAGCGGCTGTGGGGGTACCTGCTCAACAACATGGTCCGCGCGGTGGACGAGGTGTACATCTTGTGCGAGCTCGAGGGCGGCGAGTCGGAGACGGCGGCCGCGCTCGCGCTCCTGGAGGAGTCCGTGGACGACTTCGCGAACCTCGCGGCGAGGCTCAGGGACCAGGAGCAGTTCACCGGCGTGGGGAGCATCTCGTGGGACGTGGGACGGACGGACGCGAGACCGGATCCGCGTCACGTCGAGATGATCAGCGCGCTCGTTCCCGGGTACCCGACGCCGCCCACGAGCGCCAAGGGTTCTAAGCCGCCGACCGAGAGCGTCTCGGGGAGGACGAAGATTGCGATATCGGACGTCGAGGATGTCAACGCGGTCATCGATAAGACGGACGCGCGCCACGCGCGGACGACGTCCGGGGAGGGCAAGGGCGACGGAGAGTGGCAGACGGCGGGGCGCGGGGGCAAGGCGGTGACTCATCACGCGAAGAAGACCGCCTCGTCCCAGGCGGGAGACTCCAACAAGAACAAGAACAACTCCAACAAGAACAAGAACAAGCGGGAGAGGGGCAGGTCGCCCGCGGGCCGAGCGACGCCGAGGGTGTCCAGCGGGGGCAGCCTCGCGGGCGGCGACACGGCTGGCGGGAGCCCGGAGAAGAGCGCGACGGCGGCGTTTCTGGCGAAACACGTCAAAAACGCCGCGAACGGTTCGGGCGGGAAAAGCCGGTCGAGGTCCCCGGCGCCCGCCGCGGCGCGGGTCTCCGGCGGGTCCCGGTCCGGGCCCGTCGCGGCGCAGCACGCGGAGCCGAAGCAGCACGCGGATTCGAAGCAGCAGGCGAACTCGGGCAAGCCCCCGAGCATCCCCAAGCCCCTGGCCGCGGCGAGGCCGCCGCGCCTGTCGCTCGGGTCGGTGGGTAAGTGGGCGGACGAGGACGGCGACGAGTTGCCCGCGATGGACGCGTTTTCGGACGACGACGACGAGGAGGAGGCGGCGGATCGCGACGACGGATCCACGCGAGCGACCACCCCGGCTGGATCTGAGAGGGAGTTCGCCGCGTCCAAAGAGGGGGGCTCGACCGACGCCAAGGAGAGGGAGTCCGCCGCGTCCGCAAAGTCCAACCCGTGGGCGGCGAAGAAGGACTGGCGCGAAATTTTGGCGCCCAAGCCCTCGCACGGCGACGTCGCCACCCGCCTCATGAACCGCGGGAACCACAAGAACCACCCGATACACGCCAAGCTCATGTCCCCCGAGCGAAAAAAGCGAACGCCGATGGAAATCTCCGCGGAGATGCGCGAGAGGCACGAACGCGCGAGGGAGGCGCGGGCGCAGCTCGAGATTGACCGCGCGAACAGGATGCGCGCCAGGGAGCTCGGCGCGCAGCGGGAACTCGAGGAGGCGGAGAGGGCCAAGCTGGAGCGCCAGAGGGAGCTCGAGGCGAGGCACAGGCGAGCGGAGGAGACGCGCGAGGAGCGCATCTCAGCCGTGGTTCGCAAGGCTTCCGAGGAGACGCGCAAGGTTGAGGAGATTGCGCTGTACAACTCTCTGGACGCCGAGAACAAGAGAGCCGCGCTGAGGGAGAGGCTCGACCTCGCCGAGCAGAGGCGGCTGGCGTTGGAGCAGGAGCGAAGGAAACAAGCGGAGGCGGCTGAATCCGCGGCTCGAGCCGCCGAGGAGAGACGCGTCACCGACGAGGAACGCAAGCGACGCGAGCTCGAGGAGCGCGTCCGCGAGAAGGAGGCGCGAAGGGCGCAGGAAGCCGCGTCGAGGGAGGCGGAAAAGGCGGAGATCGAGTCCAGGCGGAAACGCGAGCTGGCGGAGCGCGAGGCGACGCGCGCTTTAAAAGAGAAGGAGCTCAAGGCCAAGGCTGAGGAGCGACGGGACGAGATGCGGCGCAGGCTGCTCGCGGCGGAGGAGCGCAGGCGGGAGTACCTCAACCTCGTCAGGGATCGAGCCACGGGGTCCGCGGTCAAGGAACCCAGGGGGAGCAGCGCCGCGAAGGGCGACAGGGCGACGTGGGAGCCGGGGTCCGAACCCCGGAACGAAGGACCCCCGTCGTCGCCGTCGCGACCGACGAGGCTGTGCTACGAATCCCCGGCGTCCCCTAACCGGCTCGTTCACAACAACTTGGAGTCCCCGTCGAGGGCGCCGTCGAGTTCGGCGGCGGCGGAGGCGGCGTTGGAGCGCCGAGCCGCAGCCCTCGCGGACAGGGCGCGGGCCATGCGCAAGCGGGCCAAGAAGCTGCGCCTGCGGCTGGCCAACGCGAGCGGACCCGTGGTTTGGGTCCGCGACGACGACCGCCAAATTGGTCGTTCCGGGGCCAATTCCGAGGAACGGGCCTCCTCCCGCGAGGTCGGGTGCGCGCCCCTGCCCGCGTGCGTCGAGGCGGCCAAACCCAGGCTCGTGGCGCTGACGTCCGCGGTGGCCAAGCGCAAGCAGGATGCCATGTCCGCCGCGCACAAGGAGGTCGCCGTGGCTCTCGCCGAGGCTGGCGCGGCGGCGGCGGCGGCGGGGTGCGAGGAAAACTCCGAGGCGCCGCCCGGCGCCGCCGCAGCCGCGGCCGCGCTCGCCGCGGCGGTCACCGGCGGCCTCGTTCGCTCGTTAGCCGAGGCGTTGGCCGAGTCACTCGCCGCCTCGGCCACCGGGGGCGGTTTCGTCGCGTCGCCCGCGGCTGCGGTGACGTGCGTGTCGCTCGCCGTCGCTCTCGACACCGCCACGGCCAACTCGCCTCTCGCGTCCGAGCACCTCCTCGTCGAGAACCTCGTGGCGCCGCTCGTTCCCCACCTCGTCGCGGGTCTCGGTTTAGTCGGGGACCCGGCGGCTGCGGCGGAGGCGACGCCGGGCGCGGGAGGCGGCGTGCCGCCCCCGACGGCGGCGCTCGAGCCGCTGATCCACGTCGTCACCCGCGTGGCGAAGGGCCCGGGCGCGTTTCTCCTGCCCGCGGGCGGGGAGGAGGAGAGCCGGGTCGGGGATGAGGTTCGGCGTGCCGAGGGGGGTGCCGATGGGGTGCCCGCGGGGGTGCCCAAGGAAAACTCCAAGGAAAACTCCAAGGAAAACTCCAAGGAAAACTCCAAGGGATCTAAGAGGGTGGCGTGCGCGAGGTCTCGCGCGATGCGAGCCGATTTCGTCGAGCTCCTCGTCGCGTCGGGCGCGGTTGACGCGCTCGCCTCGCTCTTCGCGCTGCACGACAGGCCGAAGCAGGACGTCGAGCCCGTGCCCCCGGCGATCATCGCGGGGCTCAGGATGCTCGAGGCGTTGCTCGATGCGCGCGTCCCCGCGCCGGGCGCCGAGCTCGGCGATGACCACGCGGCTGGTATTCGTTCCTCGAGCGGCGCGGCGGCGAGCCGGCCGGCGGCGTCGTCGTCGTTCGTCACCGACTGCGAGTCACCCGCGGGGTCTCTCATCGCGGCGCTGAGGGAGACGGCGTTGGCTGGTCTGCCCTCGCTGCTCACCAGCGTGCTGCTTCAGACGGAGGCGACGTTGAGGATCCCCGTGCTCCAAGATCCCGCGGCGGCGGCGAGGGCCCTGCCGCCCAACTTCGTCGGCGTCGCCAGCTCGGTGCTCCGGCTGCTCAACGCCACCGCGAGGTTCGGGCCGGAGGTGGCGCAGGACGCGTTGTCGTCCCCGGACCTTCGCGTGGAGACCCATCACCTGCTGTCCTTCATCTTGGCGCTTTGCGCGAGCGAATGGGACAGCGCCGTCGCCAACGGAGCCGAAGCGGAGAAGAGGAGAAAGTCGGGCAAGTCGACGGAGGCGCCGGGCGAGGGCCGGAGCGATAACGCCCGCGCCACCGCCGCGGAGCTCGAAGACCTGCTGGACCAGACGGTGCTGTTCATCGGGGCGTTCGCGCTGCTGTGCCCGGCGAACCAGGACATGCTGTGCTGGGGCAGGGCGCCCACGCTCATGCAGCGACTGCCGGATTTGCCCTTCGAGTACTACAGCTCGCCGGAGAAGATCGCGGTGCTGTTCCCGACGCTGGTGTCGGTGGCGTTCGGGCACGCGACCAACCGGCGGCTCATCGCGCACGAGCTGTCGCTGGAGATGGTCAGGGATTTCGTGAGGGAGGAGGCGGGGGCGAGGAGGGACGGTAAACCCGGCGCGGCGCAGAGGGCGGGTCTGCCGCCGCAGTTTGCGTTTGCGGCGAGATTCCCGAGGACGCTCTGGGGCGACGCGAGCGAGTACTTCGAGGCGGCGTAATAAGGGAAGGAGGAGGAAATATTTTTGTGCCAACACACTGCTACAAGTAACGGGATATGCACGGGATTGGGTGGGTAGGGATGTAAGGGAATTTTGTTGAAATTGAAACGCGTCTAACCCTGCGCCGGGGAGGAACGTCGAGCTAAGCTTTCGTCGGCGGCAACTCCTGCTTCGAGTGGAATGACTTCGGCTTCGTGAGGAAGCAACGAACAATACAGACAAGTCATTCCACCGAAGAAGCAGGAGTTTCCGCCGAGAAAAATGTGTCCCATATGCCACAGCTCGTCGAACCTCCGCGGAGGCGCTTTGCTTGCCCCATTATTGCTTGCGTGTGAACATGTTGTACTCGAACTTGAACGCTCCAACCTCACCCGGAAGCGAGGGCGCAGCCTCCGGCTTCTGCCATTGGACGCCCCGCGCGGGCGTGAGCTTTTCGAGCGCTTCGTCGTTGGCCATGACGAACCCGTGGATGATGGTTCCTCGGCCAAACTTGGGCTCGGTGTCGGCGCCGGGGTCGCAGAGCACAGCCGGCGCGGTCTTCTCGATGACGACGGTGGCGCGGACGTCGCACGTTCCCTTCTCCCAGAGCCAGATCCCGCCCACGTTCTCGTGCACGTGACACCTGTCGAGTATGAACTTGCCCTCGTGCGTCGCCTCGCACGCGGGCGCTCGGTTATCCCGGATGTGGCAGTTGGTGAGCGTCATCACCGCGCGGTTCATCACGACGGCGCCCTCGTGATCGTTGTTTTCGATGACGCAGTCGCGAAGATGCGGCGTGCACCGATCGTACGCGTACACCCCCGCGCCTTCCTCGCAGTCCTTCACGATGCAGTCGACAATGTCCGGCGCGCAGTCCTGCATGAAACGCATCCCGCCGCGTTTCCCCTTGATCTTGCAGTTGCGAAACGTCGGAGCGGAATCGCCCGCGACGACGACGCCAAAGTCCCCGCTGCAACTGATCCACGCGTGCTCAATCAGGGGGTCACAACTGCCACGCTCACCTTCCACGCGAACAGCCTCGGAAAATCCGGTGAAATCGATGTCGAGGTTTTGGATGACGCACGGCCTGTGTATGCGGAATATGGGCGAGTTGTTCCTCGCGTCGACGACGGCTTCGCGAAACGAGCCCTCGCCGCGAATAAGCACTCTTTTTCGAATCTCGCACGCCGCGCCGAGGCCGTTGTGAACGCCCCGCAGGATCAATATCCTGTCCCCGTCCTCGCAAATCTCGCACGCGTCCCGCAAAGACCTGGCGTGGATCGGCCGCCCCATCTCGCGGCCCGCGAAATCGCGGTGCTTCGAGGGGTCGATGGTGTCGTTGGAAAAAGGGTCGCGGTCGATGACGTCGAAACCGGCGTTTTCGGGAGCCTCCTTCCCGAGCCACGCCTCCTCCCCCGCGCTCCGCACGTATATCACCCTGCCGTCGAACCCGGCCAAGGACCCTTCCCTCGCGGCTCTCATCGCGATCCGGTCCATGAGGGGAACGAACGATTTGGACCTGTCGGCGACGCGACTCTCGCACCGCTCGCCGTCGCGGCACGCGATCATCGCGCCGCGATAAAAACCCAACGCGAGGTTAGCCTCGGCGAGCCTCGCCCTGGGCTTGGGCCAATCCGGGCAGAGCTTACACGCGGCGTCGGCGTCGGCGAGCGCGCCCTCGAGGTCGGGCGCGTCGAGTTGCATGCGAGCTTTGGAGCGGTTGCAGTAGAGGACTCCGTCGACGTCGCTCGTCGTCTTTCGTCGTTCGGGCCCCGGGTGGAGCGCCTGGGTGTACAACTGCGCGGCGAGTTCGAAGTCGCCGCGTCGCATGGATTCGTTGCCCTCGTCCTTGAGCCTGACCAGCGGGTGCGACGGGTCCAGCCGATCGGGCGGGAGCGCGGGCTTGCGCGCCGCGTACGCCGTCACCTCGCGGCAACCCGCCTCGAGCGCCTTGATCTCCTCGTCCTCGTCTTCGGAGTCGACGCCCCGGGCCCACGCCGGGGCGTCTCCCTGCTTGATCGCGGCCTCGACTTCCGCGATGGTCTTACGTCTGGCCTCCTCGATGACGGCCTCGACCGATATGGGCGGCGGGGGCGTGGACGAATCGCCCTGACCGTCGCCCGTCCTCTCGGGAGTCTTCGGATCCACGACGGGCGCCGCGACTTTGTCCGGGAGGGTCACGCCGAGCGCCTTGGCCTTGATCACCTTATCGCGCCGAGCGAGCTCCGCCTTGGCAGCCTTGAGCCTCTCCTCCAGCTCGGGTCCGCCCCCGGTCTTCGCCCATCGCGCCTTGAGCCGGTCCTGCACGCTCGTCATTTCCGATGTGAGCGTTTTTCCAGCCCGGCAACGCACGACACGTCGAACCCCGCCCGCCGGTTCTACATGCCGGATGATGCGACTTTTGGATCGACTTTTCGCGGGTCCTGTATGAGACGATCCCTTTGGAGTGGAGAGTTCCTGGTTTGATTTCTTTTTCTGTGCTCCTTCGTCTTACCGTGAACGCGTACGAATCCGGGCGAAGAGGATCCGGCGGCCAAAATATCGACGGGATCCAATCCAAACCGACCAATGAAAACTCGGAAAAAAAAGCAGGCCTCCCAGAAAAAAGGATAGGACCGAAGAAACTGACGTTTTGGCCGTCTATAACTCAGGGCTGGTCCCAGTCATACGGGATACCCTCGAACTTTCCACATAAGCTGAAAGCCCGACATATCGCCGAAGGTTCGTCCTCGCCGGGTATCGGAGTCGAACGGCCAGTCCTCGACGCGGCCCCGGCGCGCGAGTCGATACACGAGTCGACCGCGTAGCTAGGCAAGAGGGCGGGGGCACCATCGAGGGTGAAGGGCGTCGGCAGGTGAGGACAGGTGGCCGAGAGGGGGCGCATTTGTGAGATTCTTTTCGGATATATCTCGCGCGTGTCTTGCTCTATAGTCCGGAGCTCGCGTGCTCGGCGCGGCGGCGAGCGTTCTCGTGGGGTTTTCAGTGCGGGTTCGAGCCGGCGTCATGGTGAACTGTGCGCTATGCCACAACGCCCCGGCGACGGTGTTCTGCTTCAACGACAACGCCCAGCTGTGCACGGGGTGCGACGTCCAGATTCACAAGACGAACAAGTTGACATGGCGACACCAGAGATTGCACCTGTGCGAGATGTGTGACGGAAATCCGAGGCACGCGGTGGTGTTCTGCGTGCAAGATAAGGTGTGTTGATGTGCTTACTTTCAGATTCGAGCATCCCCGCGCGCTGGGGGGTCTCGCGCATCCCGCGAGCCGCGCGCATTCGGGGTGCTATCGGGGTATTCCGAAGGGCGAGGAAGAAATTCCCGTCAACCTTCGGCTCGCCCGGCGACACGCGTCCGAGCGCGCCGCGACGCGTTATTTCCCGACGCGTCCCCATCCGTCGATCGATCCGATGCGCCGATGAACCCTTCCTGACCCGGTTCTTCCCTCGTCTCCCCCAAACTCAGGCGTACCTGTGCCAGCAGTGCGACGAATCCATCCACAAGGTGAACAGCATCGCGGGCAATCACGAGCGAAGGGCGGCGGGCCCGTTCACCGAGGAGCAGCTCGCGGGCAGCGGCGGAAGCGGCAGCCTCGGCGACGACCAGTTCCTGGAGCTCCTCGAGTCCGGCGCCGGCGGCGACGCCTTCGTCGGCCTCCCCGACATCTCCGAGGACGGCGGCTTGTGGGATCCCAACGGTGACGCTCAGGGGGGCTCGTTTCTCGCCGACGTTAAACTCGAGGGAGCCGGCGACGACAAGGGACAAAAGAACCCGAAGAGAAGAACGAGCGGCGGCGGCGGCAACAGCGCCGACGACGGGCAGACACCGCGCCAGACCGGGTCCCAGGGCAGCCA
>Ga0181573_10003451_pt1 | contig 13932 bp, 13 predicted proteins | sample 101ome_25_FD_148643 | JGI IMG/M metagenome (GOLD analysis project Ga0181573, IMG submission 148643) | Coastal salt marsh microbial communities from the Groves Creek Marsh, Skidaway Island, Georgia - 101409BT metaG (spades assembly) | ecosystem: Environmental > Aquatic > Marine > Intertidal zone...
GGTGGACCTCCTCCTGGCGGTCCCGGTGGACCTCCTCCTGGCGGTCCCGGTGGTCCTCCTCCTGGCGGTCCCGGTGGTCCTCCTCCTGGCGGCCCTGGAGACGACATGCCTACAAGAGAAGAAATCATCGCGGCGGTTGGTCCGGCATGTGCCCAATATGTACCTAATGAGCCACCTAGTGATGAAGCAGCGTTCTTGTCATCCATTCCCGATTCATGTAAGACGGTCTTTGAAGCTTTGATGCAAGAATAAGCACACCAGTGCTATGAGAAGAAGCCGGCAAATTTAGGTTTGCCGGCTTTTTTATCTTCTGCGAAATACATAAAGTTTTATAACTTATAGGGTGTAGAGATTTCGAGCACAGTATCTCCTTGCCGAGCTAAAGCTTTAAAGCTAACTTTAACTTCCGCGCTTCAGAGACAGGTAATAGTACATACTGGGGATATGTCGGATGGGTGTGACTCTTTAAGTAGGCAGGGTTTAAGTTGCTGATATCTTCCACACTCAGATCGACATGCGTTGCGATGTCATCAAAACTCATAAACCTAGCAATATCTACGTTCTCATATTGCACAGCTGCTTCGAATTCAGACAATTCTACAGAGTGCTTTGACGGATTCTCTAAGATGTCGGCTAGAGCAAGTATCCTCGCAATGTGATTCCGAGTCTCGCGAGGGATGCTTATTTCCCAGATGTTTTCGTTTGAGGGTTCTAATCCGGCGCGATTGGCCCGCGCGATCAGCTCGTTTTCCCCCATATTGTATGCCGCGAATACCACGAGCCACTGGTTATTAAATATTTTCGCGAGATATTTTAGATATTCAAGGGCAGCTAATGTTGATCTCATGGGATCAAATCTTGCCTCATACCATTCGTCAGATGGAAGGCCATAGCTTTCGCCGGTTGTGCTAGTAAATTGCCATAGCCCTGCTGCGTTTTTATTGGAAACTGCTGTTGTGACGAGTGCAGCCTCAACAAGAGGCAACAAGGCCGCTTCTGCGGGTAAGCCGTGCTTCGTAACTTCCCTTACGATATCGGGAAAGAAAGGGTTGCCTCTTTCGGTAATAGTTTCAAAGTAGCTTTTTTGACTAAGGTAATAGTTAAGTTGGCCCTGGCGGGATGCTTGAGGATAGTAGGCTTGTAATTGAAATCCGCTGCGCAGGTCACTCCAAACTGAGGATGAAGTCGAGAGAGAACCCGCTTCTTTACCAACGAATTTGGGAATAGCCCTCTGACTGAGGGTTGCTTCCCAGGTTAATATTGTTCTCAAGGCTTGAACAACTTCCAATTCGATTGTCTGTATTTTTTCGGATTTTCCGATGTCGGTGGGTTCTGATTTTTGATGCTTTACATCCTTATTATTAGGAATCGAGCAACTGCATAGCATCACTATTATCGCTAAGTTTACTGATTTCTTATAAAGCATTTTGGGCGCGCCTAGATTTGGCCTTATGGATATAGGGTCGGCCTTACTTGGACTATTATTAGGTAATTTTACCGAGAAAAATTTGCCATTCCGGTCCATTTGTATCAGCGTAGCATTATCTAGCCGCGTTAGGGAGTAAGTAAATGCAACGTATTCTGAGGACAAATAAAAGCAGCTTTCTCGTAGCACAATCAAGCGTAGGATTTTGTAATTCCCGGCCGTATACTCGATTCAAAGCTCTTCCGTCGTTATCAAAATCAAGTATCTGTATCTGTTGGGTTTGAAAGGGGACGGCCTCGTTTTAACCGAATAATGATTATGACAACGGCAACGGCAACGCAAATGCTACGCCCATGCCGAATCAATGCTCTTTATGAAATTTGGGTAAAAAAAAAGCGCTCTTGAGAGCGCTTTTTTTTACCTGAGTCCGGTTGTTACTGATTGACGAACTCGGGGTAGGCTTCCATGCCGCAGTCAATGATGTCGAGACCTTCTTCTTCCTCTTCAGCGCTGACTCGAATACCCATCACAGCTTTGATGGCAATCCAGGCAATGAGACTGGTCCCGAAGACCCAGCCGAAGATGGTCAGCATGCCGATCAGCTGGCCCATGAAAGTGGCATCCGAGTCCGATAGTAGCACTGCGAAGATACCGAACACGCCGACGGTGCCGTGTACTGAAATCGCACCGACTGGATCGTCAATTCTCAGCTTGTCTAGAGTTACAATGCTGAATACCACGATTACTCCCCCTATCGCGCCAATGAATGTGGACAGCAGAGGGGTCGGGTCAGCAGGTTCTGCCGTGATAGCGACCAGGCCGGCCAACGCCCCGTTGAGACACATGGTCAGGTCAGTTTTACCGAACAGTAGCCGTGCCGTAATCATGGCGGCGATGAGACCACCCGCTGCGGCTGCATTGGTGTTCAGGAAGACATTCGCAACCTCGTTGGCTACGCCGATCCCGCCGAGTTTAAGCGTAGAGCCGCCGTTGAATCCGAACCAGCCCATCCAAAGAATGAAAGTGCCCAGCGTGGCCAGGGGCAGGTTAGCACCAGGTATCGCCTTCACTGCACCCGATTCCTGATACTTGCCCTTTCTCGGGCCGAGCAACAGTACACCGGCAAGTGCGGCTGCGGCTCCGGCAAGGTGCACAATGCCGGAGCCGGCATAGTCGCTGTAGCTCAGTTCGTACAGACCGAACACGGACTTTCCACCCCACGTCCAGCCACCTTCGATAGGGTAAATAAAACCGGTCATCACTACGGCAAAAAGCAGGAAAGCCCACAGCTTCATGCGCTCGGCCACGGCACCGGAGACAATAGACATCGCGGTTGCCACGAACACGACCTGGAAGAAAAAGTCGGAAGCGCCGGCGTATTCTCCCATGTCGCCGAATCCTGATTCAATCGATGCATCGAGAACCGCTTGAATTGCCGCATCGTCCATGCCGGCGACTGTGGTGACCCCCGATAGGAACAGACCGCCGTCGTACATGAAGTTGTAGCCACAGACCAAATACATGGTGCAGGCGATTGCGAACAGTGCAACGTTCTTGGTTAAGATTTCAGTGGTGTTTTTGGTGCGGACGAGTCCGGCTTCCAGCATTGCAAAACCTGCTGCCATCCACATCACTAAGGCGCCACAGATCAGGAAGTAAAAAGTATCCATGGCGTACTGTAATTCAAAAATTTGATCTTGCATTGTTACGTTCTCCAAAAATTGGCTCGCAAGGAAGCGTTTGGTAAAAGTAGACCAGGCTCTGCTACAGAGCGTCGTCCCCACTCTCGCCGGTTCGAATTCGGATGGATTGCAGAAGATCCGAGACAAAGATTTTTCCGTCTCCGATGTGGCCGGTTTTGGCAGCGCCGGTAATGGCTTCAATGGCGCTTTCCAGCAAGTCATCTTTGACTGCCACTTCAATTTTGATCTTCGGCAGGAAGTCCACTGAGTACTCCGCCCCCCGGTACATCTCGGTATGGCCCTTTTGGCGGCCGAAGCCTTTGACCTCAGTCACCGTCGCACCCTGGATGCCAATCTCCGACAGCGCTTCACGGACATCATCGAGCTTGAACGGTTTGATAATTGTGGTGATCAGTTTCATAGATTTGTCCCCGTTGAAGTAGGGCGGCGCAGCCGCCCGTTCTAATAATTAGAGTTCGAAATCCACCGCATAGCCCACTACAAATTTGACAGAGTCGTTGTCTCTTGCAGCCATGCTGGCGTAATCCTCAATGCCGTCACCATCGTCATCGTCGCCTAGAGTCGTGGTCGAGATCATTGCAGAGAAGCCGTCTTTGGCAATGCTGATGTTGAAATCCCAGTAGTCATCGGTGGCACCGTTGAATGAGTACATGAAGTCCCCCTCGTGGAATCCGGCATGTAGACCGATTTCCGCGCCACTCTCCAGCGGTATCACATAATCGAGCGACGTATAGCTGGCTTTGGCGAAACCGAAATCTTCGCCCGGCCCCTCGTCTGGTTCGGCATTTGAGAGCAGAGAAAGTTGTGCAGAGAAGTTGCCTACACTGATTGACCCGTATACCTCACCGAAATCGTACCCAGCGTTCGCATCATAGTTGTAGTAGAGATAGCCGATGTCGTAGGAGAAACCCGCGGCCTCTCCAGCGTAACCGAAGTACACGTCATGCTCATAAGAGTAAGCATCATCAGAGTCGTAGGAGACGTTGGAAGCCCAGGTGCCGATATAGAACCCACTCTCATCTGCGTAGTCGATGCCACCCTGTATCGCAGCTTCATTGATAGATTGTGTCAGTCCTCTCCACAGATAGTTGTTGGTCATGGCGGCATTGGCCGACCATTCTGCGTGGGCTGACCCTGCTGCTGCGAACAAAGTTGCCGCGATTAGAGGGCGATAAAGGTGTTTTGCGTTAACGGCCATAGTGCTGCCTCCTCAGGCTTGTCGTAAAAAATATTAGTGTGGGAACTTCTTTGATCCGAACGCGGTTTGCTTAGCAAAGACTGGGCCAAGGCCAAAAAATCCAATAAAAACAGTCCAGTGGGAGAATCAGAGAGCAATCTGCCCGAGAGGCCAGAGAAAACCCTCGATTTAATGCACTATTGGCGTGCGATTTTTGTTTCTCGCTCTAATATTGTGCGTAATCTTCCTTTGGTTGCCGTACGGATAACGCTGATCCAGTCCGATGCTGAGCATGCGGGTTTGCCGGATTGGCGCAAGAAAAGACGCGTTGCGGGTGATTGCAGGGCCACGCTCAGCATTTAGTGACAGCAGCCGGTAGGGCAGTGAATCGGATTCAAGTCGCTGCCGCAAAGTCTTTCTCTTCGGTGCTCTTGTTAAATGGGCTCGGAATTCGATGTCATTGCTGAACAGGGCTTGCACCAAAAATATGCGATTTTTCAGCGTGCCCAATTTTGGTGTTTACGGAACTTGATTTCTTCGCACGATTTGACAGACTCCCGAGCCGAACCCTCAAGCAACGCACACGGCAGTCGGCGGTAAGGTAGCGCGCAGTGGAGCAACCCTGAGGTTTGTCTTTTTAAGTGCAGTGTCTCACTGACTGATCTGCCAAAACGACAGCACCAGATCGAAGGAGCAGCTATTGATGGAATTCAAACCGTACTCACAGGACGATATGGCCGGTTGTATTGAACTGTTTGATCTGAACTGTCCCCGGTTTTTTGCACGAGAGGAGCGATCAGACTATTCGCACTTTTTACAGCAGTTGCCGGTTTTAGGATCCACGAACACTATCTATCTGCTCGGTTGGCGCGAGCAACGCCTGATCGCCTGTTTTGGAATGGCGCGCGTGTCGTCAGAAACCTGTGCGCTCAGCTGGATCATGGTTCATCCCGAATATCAGCGCCAAGGTTACGGAGAGGAGATGATGGCGCAGCTTTTCACTCTGGCAGGTGCGGCACGTTATCGGAAAGTGGCTATCTCTACCAGTCAGCATGCGGATCAGTTTTTTGCCCGATTCGGGGCCGTTACCCTGCGTTCGCAAAACGACGGCTGGGGACCGGGTATGCATCGGCTGGATATGGAAATAATTCTGCCGTCGGTGAATACACTGGCTGACCTTCATGAACCCCGTTAGTAGGATTTCCGCTCAAGGATCCGACATTACTCTATACTTACGAGCGTCACTGATCGCGCTAGTTAGTGCTGTGCCATGGGTCATTTACCATGAAGTTCCTCAAGCTGAAAAAAGTGCCAGTGGTTCCCTGGAGTTCGCCGCAGCCGTTGAATCTGCGTCCCAGGCTCAGCACGCTTTTTTACCTGTGTGTCGGGCTCAGTGTATTTGGTTTGGGGGAAGCATTGCTTGTGACTGCCAGTGCCGGGGTGAGTCCGTGGACGGTGTTGGCTCAGGGTGTTGGTCGAGTGGCAGACGTGAACCTGGGTTTGGCGACCCTGTTGGTAAGTGTCTGCGTGCTGCTGCTCTGGATTCCGTTAAAGCAGATACCCGGCATCGGCACCGTGGCCAATGCTCTGATTGTGTCTCTGGTAATCGAACAGTCTCTCAGGATTTTGCCGCAGCCTGAAGCCATTTCGTTTCAGCTTGCGCAAGCCATCGCCGGTGTTTTATTGGTCGGCTTAGGAAGCGGAATTTATCTGGTCGCGAATCTGGGTCCTGGCCCCCGAGATGGCCTGATGACTGGCCTGGCAAGTAGGACCGATTTTCCGATTGCCGGGGTGAGAACCACACTGGAAATCGCCGCGGTCGCTGTTGGATGGAGTTTGGGTGGGACCATCGGTCTGGGTACAGTGCTGTTCGCTTTTGGTATTGGTCCGGCTGTCTCTCTGGGACTTTACGCTGTGGGTTTGATCTTTGCCGGTGCGGATGCAGACTGATTGTTGCAAAAGCAGCTTCTGCCGGTAATGGCGAAGAGGCAGTTTCGGTCTGATGCGGCGGCGTTTTGTCAGAATCAGGGTCAACGCGAGGGCGGTGTGCCGCGTGGCTGATCTGTGAGCGGACATCGTATGCCAAGCGAGTGCAAACTTAAGGGCGACAGGGAAAACAGCGAAAGAAAAAGCGAAAGGCAAAGCGGAATGCAAAATGAGAGACAGAGAAAGAAAATAGGGAGCATCCGTTGAGCCAGGATTTAGAAACTCACGAGCGCTGGATGACCTTGGCCATTCAGCAAGCGAAAGCGGCCGCGCAGGCCGGTGAAGTGCCGGTCGGAGCGGTGCTGATTGCAGAGGGCGAGGTCCTTGCGCAAGCGCATAACCGGCCTATCAGCGCTCAGGACCCCACGGCTCACGCGGAAATTCTGGCTCTAAGGGCTGCTGCCATTCGTCAGCAGAACTACCGCCTTCCCAGAACCACGCTCTATGTTACTATCGAGCCCTGCACAATGTGCGTTGGTGCCCTGGTTCACGCCCGGATTGATCTGCTTGTGTTCGGCGCCCGGGAGCCTCGTTCGGGAGCCGTTGTCAGTCAACAGAATTTGCTGGACAGTGCCAGTTTGAATCACAAGGTGCGCTATCAGGAAGGGGTGCTGGCGGAAGAGTGTGGCAAGATCATGCAGGCTTTTTTTCAATCCAGACGCTGAGTGTTGCGCAATATGCTGGGGCTTTCTCAGACAGCTCTTGGGTTGTAGGACATTTTACAGCGATCCTCAATAGATGAATGAATCCGGATATAGGTGTCAGTTCTCACACATTAGTGGAATCGCTCGCGCTGGATTTGTGCTGCTGTTGTCGGCCGTCGCCGTTGGTTGCGGGGCGGTCGGTCCTTACCAGGCTTACAGCGGAGATCGCCTTCCTGCCAACGCGGTAGCAACCCTCGAGGGTTCGCAGTACCTGCGTCAGGATTGGCTCAACCGCTACATTGATGCCGTGCGCTTTGCGCAGGTCGACGGCGAGGCCATAGTCAACAGTGTTGAGCATGAGCGTGTTGAGATCAAACCGGGCGCTCACGAAATTGCCGTTTACTTTTACTGGGATATGGGCAGCGCCCGGGGGCTGGCACCCGCTCTGGTCAGTTACGCGGCAGCCAGAGAATCTCTGTCGCGGATTCTTCGCTTTGAGGCTGTAGCAGGAGAGGTGTACCGGGTGATGGCGGAACCTCAGTTCAGCTCAGATCGCCAGGATATCACGACCCTGTCTCATGTGAATTTCTGGGTCGAGGATTCAAATGGCGCAACGGTTGTTTCCCGTGCCCGGGGAAGTTATCCATTGCCTACCCGTTGAGGTTCCTCCTGAATTTTACCGTGAATTCGATTATTATTGCGGCCACCAGCTAACGGCCGGTTTCGCCCCGTTTCACCATCTAAAAGAGAGTAACCTGTTACATGCAATTTCTGCCCGGAGCCAGTGCGCTTTCTGTGTTCAAGCAAGCGAAACTGCTCGCCTCGCTCCAGACAATCTGCCCCGAGCTACTCGCCATTTCTGCGCGCTATATCCACCTATTCGATGTGGCAGAACCGCTGTCTGCCTCAGATCAGCATACGCTGAGCCAACTGCTGGAGTACGGCGAGCCTTACGAAGAGCCTTCCGAAGCGGAGGAAGCCAGTGATGAGGCTTCTCATTTCGAATGTCTGGTGGTGCCCAGATTGGGGACGATCTCTCCCTGGTCCAGTAAAGCCACCGATATTCTGCAAAACTGCGGGCTGACTCAGGTCAGGCGGGTAGAGCGGGGAAGTTTGTTCAGACTTGGCTTTGCTGGCACGGTGGATGCGACTGTAGTCAGTGCACTTCAAAGCCAGTTGCATGACCGGATGACACAAACGGTGCTGCCCGGAGTTGAGCACGCCGCAGCGATGTTTGTCAGCAGCGAGCCTCAGCCGCTGAAATCAGTTGACCTGCTCGGGGCAGGAGAGGCGGCACTGCGCCGGGCCAACGCTGAGTGGGGGCTGGCTCTGGCTGAAGATGAGATGGGCTATCTGGCGGCACGCTTCACAGAGCTCAACCGGAATCCGAATGACATTGAATTGATGATGTTCGCGCAGGCGAATTCCGAGCATTGCCGGCACAAGATATTCAATGCTGACTGGACGATTGACGGACAGACGCAGAAGCGGTCGCTGTTCGGCATGATCCGGGTCAGTCATGAAAAGTCCCCTGATCGGGTGTTGTCCGCCTATTCAGACAATGCAGCCGTGATGGAGGGCCACACGACCGAGCGATTTTTCCCCAGTGGCGATTCTCAAAGCTATGGGTTTCATCAGGAACCGGTCCACATTCTGATGAAGGTTGAAACACACAACCACCCGACCGCAATTGCACCGTTTCCCGGCGCCTCGACCGGAGCCGGTGGTGAAATCCGGGACGAAGGAGCGACGGGGAAGGGTGCGAAGCCTAAAGCGGGGCTGACCGGCTTCAGCGTTTCGAATCTCAGGATTCCGAATTTGCCGCAACCCTGGGAAAACGTTGAGAGCAAGCCGGCTCACATTGCGTCACCGCTTGACATCATGCTGGAGGGGCCGATCGGCGGGGCGGCATTCAATAACGAGTACGGACGTCCTAATCTCTGTGGCTATTTTCGCACCTACGAGGCGGCAATCGGCAATGAGTCCGGCCTCATGGAAATGCGTGGCTATCACAAGCCGATCATGATTGCCGGCGGACTCGGCAACATTCGCGAGTCGCACGTGCTCAAAGGGGATATCCCGGTTGGTGCGAAGCTGATCGTTCTTGGCGGTCCGGCAATGTTGATTGGGCTGGGCGGCGGTGCCGCTTCCTCGATGGCTTCGGGCAGTGGCAGTGAAGATCTGGATTTTGCGTCCGTGCAGCGCGAAAATGCAGAAATGGAACGGCGTTGCCAGGAGGTAATTGACCGCTGCTGGCAGCTGGGTGACAGCAATCCGATTCTGTTTATCCACGATGTGGGTGCCGGGGGTCTGTCCAATGCGTTGCCAGAGCTGGTGAAGGACGGAGGCACCGGCGGACGCTTTCAGCTGCGGACCATTCCCAGTGCTGAGCCGCAAATGTCGCCGCTGGAGATCTGGTGCAATGAAGCTCAGGAGCGCTACGTCCTGGCTGTTGCGGAAGCGGAAATTGCCCAGTTTGAAGCCATTTGTGCCAGAGAGCGCTGCCCCTTCGCGGTGGTCGGAGAGTCTACTGAAGACAAGCACATCGAGCTGAACGACCACCACTTTGACAACAAGCCGATCGATCTGCCCATGGATGTCCTGTTCGGCAAGCCTCCCAAAATGCATCGAAACGTTCAGTCAGCGGTGGTGCCCCCTGTCGATGAGGGGCTTGAGGGAATTGAACTGAGTGAGGCGATACACCGTGTTCTCGCTTTGCCAGCGGTTGCGAGCAAAGGTTTTCTGATTACGATCGGAGACCGGACGATAACCGGGCAAGTGTGCCGCGATCAGATGGTCGGCCCGTGGCAGGTCCCCGTGGCAGACTGTGCGGTCACGGCAACGTCCTACAAGGATTACGTGGGTGAGGCGATGGCAATGGGAGAGCGGTCACCGCTTGCGCTGTTCGATGCGCCCGCTTCCGGACGTATGGCCATTGCAGAGACAGTGACCAACCTGTTGGGCGCCGATGTGCCGACGCTGCGGCACATCAAGCTGTCCGCGAACTGGATGGTTGCGGCAGGACATGGCGCTGAGGACGCCAAACTCTATAACACCGTGAAAGCGGTCGCTGAGGACTTGTGTCCCGAGCTGGGGATTTGTATCCCGGTCGGTAAGGATTCGATGTCCATGCGCACGGTCTGGGAAGAGCGGGGTGAAGCCAGGAGTAATACCGCGCCGTTATCTCTTATTGTCTCCGGATTCGCGCCGGTCGCGGACATCCGCCAGTCAATAACGCCTGAACTCTCGCGGAACGCTGGCTCTTTGCTGGTCCTGATCAGCTTGAGCGCTAATCGTTTCCGGCTGGGCGGATCTGCTCTGGCGCAGGTCTTTGGCAGAATTCTGGGTTCAGTTCCGGACCTTGATAACGCCCAAGCGCTAATAGGCTTTTTTGAGCTCATTAAGCAATCCAAGGCAGAAGCCTTGCTAACGGCTTATCATGACCGGTCTGACGGCGGGCTGCTCGCCTGTGTTGCTGAAATGTGTTTCGCGGGGCACTGTGGCGTCGATCTCGATCTCGATCAGTTTTCAGGCGCGGCAGAGCCGGTCGAGGTATTGTTCAACGAAGAGCTGGGTGCCGTCGTCCAGCTCGCCGAGCATGACCTGCCCCGCCTCTGCGAGTTGGCAGATCAGCATGGTTTGAAAGCCTGTGTCACCGTGATTGGGAGAGTGAACGACCGGGATGAACTTGCCATCCGGCTCTCAGGCCAGCTACTCTTCTCGGAAGCGCGTCACACGCTGCAGCGATGCTGGTCAGAGACGAGCTATCACATGCAGGCGCTGCGGGATAATTCAGACTGCGCCCAAGAGGAATTCGAGGGCCTGCTCGATGTTGCTGATCCGGGTCTGCACGCTGAGCTCACGTTTGACCCGGACGATGATATATGCGCACCGTTTATCCATCTCGATGTCAAACCCAAGGTCGCTGTTCTGCGAGAGCAGGGGGTGAACGGTCAGATTGAAATGGCGGCGGCATTTGTACGCGCCGGCTTTGAAGCGATTGATGTGCACATGACCGATCTTATCGAGTCACGTGTGTCTCTTGAGCAGTTTAACATGATGGTTGCGTGCGGCGGATTTTCCTATGGCGATGTGCTTGGTGCCGGCGGAGGCTGGGCCAAATCAGTCCTGTTTAATGAACGATTGAGCCGGCAATTCCGGGCCTTCTTCGAGCGTGAGACGACACTCAGCCTTGGTGTCTGTAATGGCTGCCAGATGATTTCGCTGCTGCGCCCACTGATTCCCGGTGCTGAGCACTGGCCGCGCTTTATGCGAAACCGGTCGGAACAGTTTGAAGGCAGGCTGGTGATGGCCGCTGTGTCAGAAAGTCCGTCGGTCCTGCTGAGGAATATGCAGGGTTCTCGTTTCCCGATCGCCGTAGCACATGGTGAGGGAATGGCGCACTTTGAGGGTGAAGTGCAATATCAGTCACTGGTCTCGTTGGGCGGTGTTGCCATGCGCTATGTAGACGGCTACGGCGCCCCGACTGAGCGCTATCCCGCAAACCCTAATGGGTCGCCCGGGGGCGTCACGGGTATCACCTCGATGGATGGCCGGGCGCTGATCATGATGCCTCATCCGGAGCGCGTCTTTCGGACGGTACAGAACTCCTGGCACCCCTCGCATTGGGGTGAAGATGCACCGGCCATGCGGATGTTCAGAAATGCCCGCAGCTGGCTCGGCTAGCCGTGTCATCCGCGCTGTATAAAATTGAACTTTATGTGCCTGAATCGCATCTGACTGCGGTAAAAACGGCGCTGTTCGAGGCAGGTGCCGGCAGGGTCGGTAATTACGACTGTTGTGCCTGGCAAACCAGAGGTGAGGGGCAATTCCGACCACTGGAAGGCAGTGCGCCTTTTCTTGGTAATCAGGGTCAGGTCGAAACAGTGATCGAGTACAAGCTTGAGTTGGTGTGTGAAGAGCGATGTCTGAAAGCCGTGATCGCTGCGCTCAAGCGGGCGCATCCCTACGAGGAAGTGGCTTATACGGCGATCCGGACCAAAACCTGAGCGACCTTTGCACATCGATACCTAGCCCGGTGCGCGCCGGTATGCAGTGCTGACATTTCTCTGTGAATCTGAATCAGTCTCGCGCAGACGGCAGGCTCTGGCTGATCAAATGGGTAGAAATACTGCGGTCTGCCCCATGCTGGACGTCAAACATCCGCACGGGGAAACTGCCTCGCGGCCGGTCTTCCAGAAAATATTCAATCGTGGTCCTGACGACGGGAAACGCAATCTCGCTCCAGGGGATCTGCGATTCAGAGAATAGGCCGACTTCGAGCGACTCTGCGCCCGCCTCGAACTCCGGAGTCGCCAGCTCGGCACGAAAGAAGAGGTATACCTGATTAATCGACGGCAGATTGAACAGGGTATACAGACAGTCGTCATGAATCCTGACGGTGGCCCCGGCTTCCTCCGCAGTTTCGCGCACGGCACCTTCAAGGCTGGTTTCTCCATTTTCCATAAATCCAGCAGGAAGAGTCCACTTACCAAGGCGGGGCTGTATTGCGCGTTTGCACAAGAGAATCTTATCTTCGTAAAAGGGTAGTGTGCCGACAACATTCTTCGGATTTTCATAAAACACGCTGTCACAGTGATTGCAGCAGTGGCGGACCTTGTCATCGCCGTCGGGGATTCGAAGAACAATAGGTGAAGCGCAGTGGTGACAGAATTTCATGACACTCGTTTGGCTGAATTGGGAGGGGCCAATGCGCAGTGTACTGCCTAATAGGGAAAAGAGGGAGTGCTAAGTGTGCTTTGGCAGTTGGGGTAAAGCCTACGACCTAAATTCGCTTGATTTCACAGTGCAGGCGGAAACGCTTTGAAGTCATGAACGCCTCCATTTTCTGTAGCCTGGTCTCCAGTGCGGCCAGTGACTCCACGCATTGCTGGCGACTGTGTCGATTATTCGCACCGAGATCTGAAGGCTCATCAGTCGGAGCAGATTCGAAATGCTGTTGTGGGGAATGTGAGGAATACGCGGTTTCCGCGGCAGGCTCAGCCGGCTCAGAGTTCCTGTAATGTCCGCGTCTGCTCCGAGCCTGCTTGCGGGCTGCGCGTCTTTCATACCGGCGCTGTTGACGTTCAGCCCTTCGCGCGCGCCTTTTCATGATGCGCTGGTATCGCCTCTGATCGGTCATGTCAGGGTCAGGTTCGAAGACAAACCAGCAGATGACATAAGCCCAGAAGGTAAACGGTCCGAAGAGTATCAGGGACAGCAGCGTGAAGAGTCGTACCGAAAATGGACTGATTTCGAGATAGTCCGCCAGGCCGGCACAGACCCCTGCGATTTTTTTCTCACGAGTGTTCTTATAGATCGGTTTTCGATAATTCAGCGTGCGGAAATGTTCGGCAGCTGGCGCGCGCTTAATATAGTCCCGCACGCTGCCGGGCGACCACTCCTTATCCAGGCAAAAGTACAGAACAAAATACCCCAGGATAAAGCCGGGCCAGGCAAAGACGCAGAGGATAAAGACAATCCGGACGATGGCTGCCGGAATGTCCAGCCAGTTTGCGAGACCAGCGCATACCCCCAGCCAGAATCGATTTGCTGTATCGAGATACAAGTTACTGACTCCCTCTTTCGAGCTGCTCTCTCCAGTCAGGCACTTCGGCATCGAGGATAGATTCCAGTGTGCCGATCCGATCACCCATTGACTCTGCCATGCGGCTGAGCTCGTCCAGATCATATTGGCCTTCCGGCTGAATCGGGGAGTCGTTTCGCCGCTTTCTCAGGAGAATTATCCATAGCGTCACGAAGATAAGAACCAGTGCGACGATGGAGATGATGAATTCAAAAACATCCATGAGGGGACCTGCCGGGAGTTATTAAGAGTTTTGCTGCAGCTTGCTCTTGAGCGCTTCTAATTCTTTGTCGATAGCTTCTTGCTTCTCAAGCTCATCGAATTCACTTTGCAGGCCGCGCGCTTCGATGTGGCTGCTGTCTATCTGGCCTTCCATCTGATCTATCTTGCGCTCGTAATACTCAAATTTG
>Ga0181573_10003452_pt1 | contig 13932 bp, 8 predicted proteins | sample 101ome_25_FD_148643 | JGI IMG/M metagenome (GOLD analysis project Ga0181573, IMG submission 148643) | Coastal salt marsh microbial communities from the Groves Creek Marsh, Skidaway Island, Georgia - 101409BT metaG (spades assembly) | ecosystem: Environmental > Aquatic > Marine > Intertidal zone...
AACAACGTCAAGACGTCCATCTGCGACATCCCGCCGAAGGACCTCAAGATGTCGGCCACCTTCATTGGAAACTCGACCGCCATCCAGGAGATGTTCAAGCGCGTCAGCGAGCAGTTCACGTCGATGTTCCGCCGCAAGGCGTTCCTCCACTGGTACACGGGAGAGGGTATGGACGAGATGGAGTTCACCGAGGCCGAGAGCAACATGAACGATCTCGTGTCCGAGTACCAGCAGTACCAGGACGCTGCCGCCGACGAGGGCGAGTATGACGATGACGAGTACTAGGATAGGACTTGCGCCCACAACGACCTAGGTAGACTTTTGAGTGCCAAGAGCTTGTTGGCTGTAATACACGAGAAGATACGTCCTCGCCTGTGTCTAGACACACACCACAGATCTCTGTGGTGGGGCATCGGGCGTGAGGGACTTGTCCGAGACGAAACGCCTCGGGGACAGCGATTTCGTCTTGGTTTCGTTCTGGGGCGGTGTTATCGTTGAAGACCGTCGTCATGCTCGTGTCGACGAGGATCAAGGTGAGAGCGGGCAAGCGGGGCGCGAAAACGACGCGTGATTCGCGATTCGCGTCCGAGAGAGAACCTAAAAAGGCGAAAATGAACGAGGCCCCCTGACAAGGTCGACTTGGACACGCTGAGCACCAAGGAGGAGGTCGTGCGTGCGTTCTGGGAGCTGACGTACGTGCCGAGGTGGGTGTACGACACCGCTGTCGGCGGTGCGCACGTGCTGCGGTTGATCAAGGCCGGGGACGTCAGGGAGGATCCGGAGGTGGTTAAAAAGTATCTGTGGTGGGCTTGTCGTGCTGGTCTGGACTTGCCTGTGATTCGCGGGCTCGCTGAGAAGTGTGGGAAGGCTGGCATTGACCGGGCGGCATGCCAGGCGGCCTGGGGCGGTCACGCCGACGTAATCGACCTCTTGGCCAGCGAGTTCGGCGCTCGGATCGGAGTTTATTGTTTGAGTGATGCAGCTCATTGGGGTCAGAACGCGATGATTGACCATTTGGTGGAAGAGTATGGGGTGGATCGGAACGGGGGTGTAGGTGGGTGGACTGCCCTCCACGAGGCAGTGTATTATCGCCGCGTCCGCACCGTCAAGCACCTGGTCGAGAAGCACAATGTCGACATTCACAAGAGGACTGGGGTAGGGACGACTGCTTTGGACCTCGTGACAGAGAGGAATGGCAGGACGGCGTGCGCCGACTACCTCCGCGCGCTCATGTCCACCCGCCCTCCCCCTTCCTGATCCTCGTCCCGAATGAAAAAAAGTGGCCATTTCTTTCTCGATCGACCGACGACTTGCATGCATGGTGTAAGGTAGGATGATCGACTTTCGGCAATGTAGCGCCGGAATGCGGGCCGCGAGGCCCCTCTGGGCGAATACCGGGCCCCGAAATTCGCCAGTCGTGCGCTCGCGGCGAGAGCGACCGCAGCTCGACCACGACGACGACTTTGACCGCCTCGATGAGCTGCACGAACGCCTCTATAGGCCCACTCCGTCCACGAGAATGGTGTGCTACGGATGCGGGGTGTCGCTGCAGGCGTCAAACCCGTCGCAGTCCGGCTTTGTGGCGTCGGCCGAGCGCCTGGAGGAAAAGGTGCGGCACAAGCAGTACGACCACCTGCTGTGCGCGCGGTGTCAGGAGCTTTCGCACGGCAAGATGATTCCGGGAGTGGAGGACTTTGCGCAAAAGGTGGTGGGGCTCGGGGACGAGCAGGAACTGCTGACGCCGCAGCAGCTGCGGGACGAGCTGGGCTCCAAGGTGAAGAACTCTCGGTCGCTGGTCGTGCTCCTGGTCGATCTGCTCGACTTCAGCGGAACGATGCTGTCCAACTCTGTCCGCGATTTGGTGGGACGGAACCCCATCATCGCGGTGGGGACCAAGATGGACCTTCTGCCGAGGCAGGCGGCCGTCCTGAGCCGCGACCCACGGGAGCAGGACGCCTTCTTCGACTGGTTCGAGGACTCTCTGCTGTTCAAAAAGCTCACGGTCGTGTCCATGCACGCCGTCAGCGCGAAGACCAAGGAGGGGATCGACGAGGTGGTGGCCGACATTAAACAGCAGCGGCTGGGCAGGGACGTGTACATCGTGGGGGCGGCAAACGTAGGCAAGTCTGCGTTCACGCGGGCATTTGTGAAAGAGATGTCGTCCATGTCCAGCAAGCAGTTCGACCCGCTCGCCATCGCGAAATCAAAGCGGCTGCCGATGGAGTCATCGATGCCGGGCACGACGCTGTCGTCCATTCCGCTCGAGGTATTCCAGAGCGGCGAGAAGCTGTATGACACGCCGGGACTGCACATTCATCACAGGATGCCGCACATCCTCACGCCGGACGAGAACAAGGGGCTCCACCCGCGGAAGCGACTGGTGGGACGGACGCCCGAGGTTGTCCCTGTTGTCACTGGCGATGCCGATGACGAAGACCAAGCGACGCATACGCAAGCCACCCATATGTGTTATGCGTGGGGCGGTCTCGTGCGAATCCACGTGGTCGCTCCCCCGCCGGGGACCTCGCTCACGTTTTTCGGTCCCGAGGCGCTCGAACTCTCGGCCAAGCCCTTCTCCACGGACGAGCTCAAGGGCATGTTGCAGGGCGACGTGCCTTTGCGACAACCAGAGGACGGGTTCGGCGCCGACTCGGTTGCAACGCGCGGTGGGATGCGGATCGCCAAGAAGGCGGCCATCAACGTCGGCAAGAGGGGCGGCACACTCGCGGACGTGGCCATCTCCGGCATCCCCGGGTGGGTCCAGGTGCGATGCGACGAGACCTCGGGCGCTTCGGGGGCGATGCGCAGGCGGAGCGTGCGCATCGTGGTCGAGGCGCCCAAGGGCATCGAAGTGTTTGTCCGGCCGCCCATGCCGATGATCGAGCGGCGGCAACCCGCCGACTCCAGCACGTGGTGAGAGACTCACACACGGTGAAAGACTCAAACGTATAAACGTATAAACGTATAAACGTCAACGTATAAACTGTACATATAAAGCCAATTCTTTTACAGGAACCCACCGGTGCTCAACGCCATGTCCACTTTGTCGGGCACGCCAGGCAACAGGATCATCACCGCGACGGCCACCATTCCGAGCGCGACCGCCTTCCTCCGGTCGCTGATCTCCGTCACCTCGTCCTGAATCCGCCGCTCGCTCTCCCGCTGGCAAATCAGCAGATACAACCCGAACGGCAGCGCCAGCGCGTTACCCAGCACACCCAGCCCCAACCCGATATAACTAGACAGGCTCGTGAACGCCAGCGCCGTCCTACCGTACGCAGCGAGCATCGTCCGGCCCCCGTCGAGCGTCCCGACAGGCAGTGCGTTGAACGCAAACGACACCAGTCCGCACCACCCTCCGATGAGCAGCGGACTCACAAACACGTTGGTCGTGTCGCTCGGGTCTCCGCCCAACACCGCTTTGCAGATGGATCCCAGCACGAGGCTCCCCTGGAACAGCTGCACCGGCACCGGGACCAGTCCCGCCGCCGTCGCCGCCTCGACGCCGCCACCCTGCCCCGCCGCGCTCGCCGCCAGCCCTGCCGTGAACAGCACCAGACTCGCCGCAAACCCGCCGACCAACCCCGCACTCGCAAAGTCGAACAAATCGCTCTTGTTCTTCGCCAAGCTCTTGATCTGCGTGATGCTCCCAAACGTCCCGAGCTGCCCGTTGGGCACCAGGTAGCTCGGCCCCGTCTTGATCCCCAACGCCAGCCCCGCCACCACGTGCCCGACCTCATGCGCCAGCTGCGGCAACAACGTGTACCCGCCCACCTTCACCGCACTCTCCAAGAACGGCAGCGGGTCGAAATCCTCCAACCCCGGCGGCAGCAAGTTTGCCGCATCCCCAGACAGATTCTCCGGGTTTGCCAACCACAACAGCGTCTCCCTGGGCAGCAACCCCACATTCGACGTGATCCCCAGCTGGAAACTGCTCACCAACGTCAGCCCCACCAGCACAAACGCCAGCGCCCGCTGCCACCCCTGCGCCTCTGGCTTCATCGCCGCCTCTTTCGGAATCACCTGCAGACTCACCCGAGCACCGTCCTCCCCAACGTCGTCATCCATCAGATCGCGCTCCTCCACCATCCGCACGACATACCGATCCCCGTACAACGCCTCGATCTTCTCGCAAATCTCCCGATACTTCTTCGTCCGGTCCCCCCGGAAATTCCCACGGACCAGAATCCCCTGGTCGAACTCGACCACCGGAAGCACTTCCGTGACGAAATACGTCTGCGGACCGAACACCTTGGCCTTCATCTCGTCAATCTCCTCGCTCGACAGACCACGCGGCGACGTCAACGCCGACAACAACTGCTCAAACTCCTTCCGCATCGCCTCCTCACCAGGCGTCTGCGACGAAGACGAAGACGTCTGCGAAGACGAAGACGAAGGCGAGTCGTCCCCGCGGGACGCTTTGGATGCACTCGACGATCGCTCCCGCTCCTGGCTCTGCTTCCTCGCCATCTCCACGATCCGACCGATCGAATCGTTCACGTCCTTCGACAGCTCAATCTTCGTGTTGTTCTGATTTGCAGAATCCGACGACGACGACGACGACGACGACGACGAGGACGCTGCGTTGGCCGCCCTCGCCTTTTCCGCCGCGGCAATTGCCTCCAACACCGCCGGAGAAACCTCCACGTTCAGCGACGGCTCCGAGTCCGCCGGCGCTTCTTCCTGCCCTGGCTCCTCGACAATCCCCAGCATCGCGTCCAGGTCGGACAACGTGATATCGATCTCAGACTCCCCGTCTCTCTCGCGCTTCTTCTCGTTCTTCGCCTCTGCCGTGCTCGACGCGATTCCCTCCTCGACATTTTCCCCCGCCACACGCTCCCCCGTCGGACCACGATCCTCGCATCCTTCCCCGTCAGAACCACCAGAACCACCAGAGCCCAACGCACGTACAACCCGCAACCGAGGGGTCGCGCGTGGAATCCTCTGCGGCCATCCCAATCCATCACAGACTGAACGCTGACCAAGACCGGAAGAAGAGACGCCACCGATCCGACGAAGACGAGGACGAGGACGAGGACGAGTCCCGCTCCCGTGAAGGGGTCGCGCACTCGCACTCGCACTCGCACAAAGCGTCATCGTGTCTGAATACGTGGATTCGTTCTGAAGCAGACAGGTTCGCGGCGCCGAGGAGGGGACCATCCGAGTCTCGAGTCTCGAGTCTCGACCCTCGCCGCCAATGTGCCATCGCATCAGTACCAACAACCTTTCGATCATCGATCATCGAGAGGAGACTGGATAGATCATCAGTCTCCAGTCTTCTGTGCTTGTTTGCATCGTCCAGAAATCCGCATGGTTCGAGTGATAGGCCGGGCTCGGGCGGCGGAAAGCGCCCCGTCGTCCTCTTCCCCTATTCTTCATCAAGAGAAGACACCGGAGGCGGCATTGAATGACTATCTGGTGACGGCAGAGGGCGACACGTCGGCGGCCGCGGAAGACATTTCGAGCGGGATTCGCAGTGGGGACGTGAACGCGGCGGTGGCGCTCCCGGCGCTCGTGGAGTACGTCGGTGTTCCGGCGTTGTACGCGAGTAGTATACCGGGTGTGTTGTCTGCTGCGCTGCGGGACGGGGGGAGTGTGCACGCCAGGTCGACGGCGCTGCGGTCGTTGGGTGCCATGTTGGGTGGTGGGGGTGACGGTGGTGTGGGCGCGCTCTCTCCGCGCGTCGCGCGCTCGCTCTCCAAGTCGCTGGAGCCGACGTTGATGGACCTTCTTCCGTCTCTCCTGGCGTGTTTCGAGTTCAAGGAGACGTCGGAGATGGCGAGGGGGGTGGCGGAGCGGCTGATGGAGGGGCTGAATTCGCATGCGACGGCGGGGATCGTGGAGCACCTGATGTCGGTCATGTCGTCAAAATCCGGGGCCAAGTGGCAGGTTCGGGTGGGGGCGTTTCGGTGTCTTCGTGCGCGGGCTGTGGCGTATCCTGCGGACCTGGGGCATGTGATGCACGAGTTGATACCGGTGTTGAGCGACTCGGTGAGCGATTCGAGGGTGGAGGTGGCGGGGTCGGCGACGGATGCGCTGACGGCGTGCTGTTACGCCGCTGGGAACAGGGATTTGGATCCGAACGTGGCGAGTGTGGTGAGTTGTATCAAGAATCCGACGGAGGTGACGGAGCTGGTGAGCAAGCTGTCGGCGACGACGTTTGTGCAGACGATGGAGGACGCGTGTTTGGCGGTGCTGGTGCCGATTATGGACCGGGCGCTGCGGGAGCGGAGTACGAAGACGCAGCGGCGGGCGGCGGTGATCATCGAGAATATGAGCAAGCTGGTGTTGGATCCGGCGGACGCGAGGCCGTTCTTGCCCGTGTTGATTCCGGCGTTGAAACGGGTCGGGGAGGACGCGGCGGACCCAGAGCTCAGGGAGGTGGCGGCGCGCGCAAAGGGGGCGCTGGAGCGGATCAAGGAGGAGGATGAGAAGTTGAAGGGGGTCGCGGGGGTGGCCGCGACCAGGGAGGAGGTGGCGAAGGAGCTCGGGAGGATCGTGGAGGAGGTGGTGCGTGGTGTCGATGCCGATGCCGATGCCAGTATCGATTTGAACTCGCCGGCGCTGGTGAGCGCGGTGGGGTACGCGGGGACGCTGTGTGCGGCGCTGATTCGGAGTCATATTCACGGGACGAGGAGCTGGGAGCAGGCGTGCGGGGAGTACTTGGTGGCTGCGTTGGGTGGTGCGAGCGACGAGGAGTCGTCGGCGTCGGGCGACGCGGCGAAGGAAATCACGGCGAAGATCCGGAAGTGGGCGCTGTTCCATATGGGAGAGGTGGTGCAGGAAGAGGTGGTGTACGACGACGAGCTGTGCAACTGCGAGTTCAGTCTGGCGTACGGAGGCCGGATTCTGTTGACGAATACGGTGCTGCGACTGCGGCGCGGTCGGCGGTACGGTCTGTGCGGGGCAAACGGTGCCGGCAAGTCGACGCTGATGAAGGCGATCGCCAACGGACAGTTGGACGGATTTCCCCCCAAGGAGGAGCTGCGTACGGTGTACGTGGCTCACGATTTGGATGGATCCGTGAGCGAGACGAGCGTGGTCGACCTCATTTACGAGGACCCCGTCGTGCAGGAGGCGCAGGCGCCGTCGAGGGAGCGGGTGATCGAGGTGCTGACGGAGATTGGATTTTCCGATCAGCTGCAGGCGTCGACCATCGCTTCGCTGTCTGGCGGTTGGAGGATGAAGCTGGCGCTGGCGCGCGCCATGCTCATCGGGGCCGACATCCTGCTGTTGGACGAACCGACCAACCACATGGACACCACCAACGTGGCTTGGCTGGTCAACTACCTGACCACCAAGACGGACATCTCGTCGATGATTGTTTCGCACGATTCCGGGTTTCTGGACAACGTGTGCACCGACATCATCCACTACGAGAAGCGCAAGTTGGTCCACTATACGGGCAACCTGAGCGAGTTTGTCAAGGTCAAGCCGGAGGCCAAGGCCTACTACGAGCTGTCGGCGGCGGCATTCAAGTTCACGTTCCCGGAGCCTGGATTTTTGGACGGCGTCAAGGGCAAGCGCACGCCGGTGATTCGCGTCTCCAAGATGTCCTTCCAGTACCCCGGGGCCGCAAAGCCGCAGATCTCTGACGTCACCTTGCGGTGCACCCTGGGGTCGCGCATCGGAGTTCTCGGACGCAACGGTGCGGGCAAGTCTACGCTCATCAAGGTCATCACTGGCGAGACGATCGCCACGGACGGCAACGTGTGGAGGCATCCCAACCTCCGCATCGCCTACGTCGCCCAGCACGCCTTCCATCACATCGAAGACCATCTCGAGAAGACCCCGTCGGAGTACATGTGGTGGAGGTTTGGAGACGGCGAAGACCGGGAGGCCGCCGAGAAGGCCACCAGGAAGCTCACTGACGAGGAGGTCAAGGCCAGGGAGGACGCCATCGCCGCAGGTAAGCGCGTCGTCGACTACCTCAACTCGAGGCGCATGGGCAGCAAGACCAAGGAGTACGAGTACGAGGTCCATTGGTACGGCCAGAGCGATCGGGAAAACGTATGGTACACGCGCTCCAAGCTCGTCGACGAGATGGGCCTGGGCAAGATGGTCGAGGAGATTGACGCCAAGATCGCCAACTTCAGGAACTACAGGCCGCTGAGCAAGGCGGGCGTGATCAAGCACCTGGAAGACTTCGGCTTGGAGGAGGAGATTGCGGCACATAACGCCGTTCGGGGCCTCTCGGGAGGGCAGAAGGTCAAGCTTGTGCTGGCCGCGGCCATGTGGCTGCAGCCGCACCTTCTCGTGCTCGACGAGCCCACCAACTACCTGGACCGCGACTCCCTGGGCGCGCTCTCCGCGGGTATCAACGACTATAACGGCGGTGTGCTGATCATCAGCCATAACTCGGAGTTCGTCGACTCGTGCGTGAACGAGCGTTGGCAGGTGGCCGACGGCCGCGTGACGGTCGAGGGTGGCCTCACCGACGTCGCCAGCACGGCGAGTCTGGCGTCGATGACGTCCGCAAGCTCGGTGGCGTCTCTGGCGAGCTTGGACAACGGAGACGACGACGAGGATCCCGCCGCCATGGAAGAGCGGCTGAAGGCGAAGGAGGCGGCGAGGCTGAAGAAGGAGCGGCTGGCGGCCGAGAAGGCCGCCAAGAAGGCCGAGAAGAATTTGTGCGTAGAATTGACCTCGCTTATAGAATTGACGTGCGCTCGCTCTTCATTCCTCGCTCTTCCTTTCTCGCACTTCGCACGCCCAGACTCGGCTCTCACTCGCGCCACTCTCTCACCCGCGTCGCTCGTTCGCCAGGCTCAAGTACCGCAAGAGGCATTAAGCATAAGTTAACCCATGATATCGAGTCATTCGAACCCTTCAAACAAATCATCCTTTGATGACAGCGATGGGACGCAGCCTGACGGCCCGCTTGGACAGCCCAGCGTCGTGCGCGGTGGCCACCACGGCGTCGCAGTCCTTGTACGATTCCGGGGCCTCCTCCATGATCAACTTCGGGGAAGCCACCCGAATAGCGATACCCTTCACTTTCAAGCTCTCCATCACCTGCTTGTAGTCCAGCTTGTTCCGCGCGTTGTTCCTCGAACGGGCCCGGCCCGCGCCGTGGCACGTCGACCCCCACGCGGCCCTCAACCCGTGGTCTGTCCCGGTGAGCACGTACGAACACGTTCCCATCGTCCCTCCGATCAGCACGGGCTGTCCAGTCAGCTGGTAGTCCACCGGTATCAGCGGATGGTGGGGTGGGAAGGCCCGCGTCGCGCCCTTGCGATGAACCAGCAGCGTCTTGAGCTGCCCGTCGACCATGTGGTCCTCAATCTTGGCGATATTATGGCTGACGTCGTAGATTACGCTCATCCCCAGCTCCACAGGCGACTTTTCAAACACCTTTGAAAACGCCTGCCGGCACAGGAACGTCATGGCACTGCGATTGACCCACGCAAAGTTTGCCGCGCACGCCATCGCCGCCAGGTACTCTTGCCCCTCGGGCGACTGTATCCGCGCGCAGGCCAACTGCCGGTCGTTCAATGCGATCCCGTCCCTTGACATGCTCTTTTCCATCGCGAAGATGCTGTCCGTCGCCACTTGATGCCCCAGCCCCCTCGACCCCGAGTGGATCATCACGCAGACCTGTCCGACGCACTCGATCCCCATCTTGGTCGCGGCGGCCTGGTCGTAAATCTCGTCCACCACCTGGATCTCCGCATAATGGTTCCCGGCACCCAACGTCCCCAACTGCGGCAGACCCCGCTTCTTCGCGCGCGCACTCACCTTTGACGGGTCCGCGTTCAACATCCTTCCAAACTCCTCACAGTGCTCTTTATCCTCCGGCCACGCGTATCCCTCCCGCAACGACCAATCCATACCGAGCTCCAAGACTTCCTCCAAGTCCTCCTTCGTTGTCGGCAGAATCCCCTGCGAGCCCACCCCCACCGGAATGTGGTCAAATAGCGTCTGCGCCAGCAGCTCTTGCACCGGCCGCACGTCCGACTCCATCAAATTCGTCCGCAACAGGCGCACCCCGCAGTTGATATCAAACCCGACTCCACCCGGAGAAACAACCTACGCCGTGTCGTTGTTGGATTGTAAAAATGAGCGAGCGATCGAGCGAGTCGTTTTCCCATCATCGTCGTCATCGTCGCGACCGTCGTCATCATCACGTACCGCCTCCGGGTCGGCCATGTCCATGGCAGCGACGTTCCCGATGCAGAACCCATAGCCAGAGTGGACGTCCGGCATCGCCACCGAATGCGAAACCACCCCAGGGAGCGCCGCCACGTTGGCAATCTGCTTCACCGCCGGCAAGAACCCGCCCGTGTTGCCCCGATCCACGGCAGCCTTCAGCTCGTCGAACAGAAGCCCGTCCAACTGATCATTGACATACACGATACCCGGCACGCGCATATTTGGAACAAAGCCCACCTTGATCTCGTAGTGATTCGGCGAGCGCCGCTCGATAAACGCCAGCTCCTGTCGGGCGATTGCCGTCGTTGGAATACACGGATGGGGTGAGCGAGACGAGCGAGGCGAGCATGGCGAGAAGGGGACGCGGGGGACACGGCGAGCGAACGAACGGACGAGCCGCCGCCGACGAGACGGCTGCCTAGAACCCGGATGCCATGCTCGCCACCGAGAAAAGAGCCACGCACCTCCTCATACGTCCTCGGCGCAGGCGCCGCATCTTCCACGGCCGTCATATTGGTATATCCTACGCGACAGATATGCCCGCGCCAGTACGAGAGTACCAGGGACCACAGAGAGGCTGGCGGACACGAACCGTTCGGAACGACACTCCGAATTCGAAATGGGCGGTTCGGCGTCCACGAGAGACGTGATTCTGGCACATATCGCCTCGATCGTCGTCGCCATCGATAAGCGGAACCCCGGTCGACACGCGCCTGACGATGAAACCCTCGCTCCGCTATTGAAACGGCTCCAAACGAGCGTCATCCAGCTGACGAGCGAGGTCGGCGGTGGTCGGCGGGACGGGCCGTCGGAACCGTCGTCGTCGGCCTCGACCGCATCGACCGTATCGACCGCATCGACCGCGTCGACCCTGACGATTGTCCGCGAGGCGTTCGTCGACCTGTATCCGAGTCTGTTCGGTCGGGCGTGCTGTGGGTGTACGTCGGCGCGGGTGACGTACCTGAGCTGCCTGCAGACGCTGGTCAAGACGGATCCGAAGGCGTTCCACGGGGACTGGCCGAGGTTGCTCGGGGGCGCTACGTCAGAGCCGCCAGAGCCGTCAGATCAGGCCAAGTCGGGCCTGTATGTGCACCTGGGGGACGAGGCACCGAAGGTGCGGCACGCGGTGGCGGCGTCCATCTCGACGCTGATCGAGGGTCCGGCGCAGCGGGCGTACCTGTCGATGGCGACGGTACCCGGAGGGGATAATAAGGTGAAGAGTTTTATCAGCCTGTCCGAGGTGCTGGGGCGGATGGTGGTGGCGAATGTGGAGGCGCTGCAGGCGGGCGTAGCACGGGCGTGCTCGTCGCGCGATGCGGAGGACGACGTGGCGTGTGCGGCTATGGTGCGGGCGATGACGACGTTCTTGGTGGGGTCCTGGGGTCTTGGCGGGGGCGGTGCGGGTGCGGGTGCAGGTGGGGGGAGGATGCCTGCGGGGCTGGCTTGGCGGTGCGTGGCGGCGCTCCTGACCAAGGTCGATGTCGGTGATGTGCGCGATTCGCCTTCGGATGATGTCGTGGTGGCGTGTTTGGGGTCGCTGGCGTCGATTTTCGGGACGAATGGGATCATTTCGATCAAACAAGGCGCGGACGAGACGGCCGCGAACGACAGGGAGCGGATGGATGCGGCGCTGGACGTGCTGATGCGGCGATTGGCGAGCGCGAAAAGTACTCGGATCAAGCTCGAGGCGGCGGCTGCGCTCCGCGGGGCGCTTCGTTGTGACGGTGGGAGCCGAGGTGCTGAGGACGACGACCGGTTCCTACCCCTGGCGCCTCTCGTGGCCGAAACCAAGGTGACGCTGGCCGGCGCCACGACCGCCAAGCGGAAAGAAATCGCAAAGAAAAAGAAGGAACATTCGAACAAAGAACGGCTCACGCAGCAGCTCGTGCTGCTGTTTGGGGACGTGGGGATTGCCGACTGGGAGCTGGCGGCGGCCGCAGCCGGCCACCCGTCGGCGCGGATCCGCGCCGCGGCGTTTGCTTCACTCGCGTCGATGTGCGCTCGGCGCTCTGACGGTTCCATAGGCGGTCGTCCCGCCGGTCGCCTGGACGGTCGCCTAGACGACTGCCTCGACTTGGCCGAGGCACACGCAGACGAGGCCGCCGAGAACGAGTCGACCGTCCGCTCCAGCGCCGTCAAGGCCTACCTCGAGGTCTTGATGGCGATCTCGAGGGACAAAGAACGAACCCGGAGCCACGCCCTCGCCCCGTTTGTCTCGAGCCAGACACTCGACACGGACAACGCCAACGACCACGATCCGTCCACCATCCACCCCAACGCCTACCGGCCGCAGCGCGTTGTACGCGTAGTCGCATCCTCCCTGAACGACTCCGTCCTGGCCGTCCGGATCAACGCCGCCGTCCTTGCCGCGGACATTTCCGCCACCATCTGGCACTCGTCCATGGAACACATCGCCGACGCCTGGCGGGACCCGACCACGCGCCAACACGGCCTCGCCATGCTCTCAGAGCTCCTCCACGCCGCCGTCGAAGCCTGTCGAGACCACGAGAAGGTGGCCGTCCATAGCGTCCGTGCGCTCGGGTACGTCGCCGGCGCCATCATCCGGCTCGGGGGCAGGACAGACGTGCTCGACCCTCGCGCCGACGCGATCGTGTCCGTCCTCGACTCGTGCATGTCTCGGGGCAAGAACGGCAAGAAGGAACTGGCCTGGAGCTGCGCAGAGGCCGTCACGGTGGCCTCCATGCTCGACACAGAGCAGGACGACGAGCTGATCGCCCGTATGCGCGTCGTCGTGAACCCATAGTGAATCCCGTTTGTCCAGAGGTAACCATGGCAACGCCGAATCCATTCATGCCCGCCGCGGCGGCGGCCGTGGCCAGCGGAGAGGTACGTCGCGTGCATCACGACGCTCCAATTTCATCACCGTCGTTCATTCGTCCGCCGCTCACCGACCCGCACCCCCTGCACCCATCAGCGTTCCACAACGGACTACAGTAACCTTCCGCAGCCTGTCAAGTACGAAGAGCTGCACAGAGAGGTCATGGTGTCCCTCAAGCCGGACGTGTTTGAAGGCCTCCGCTTCGACATGACCAAGCCCCTGAACAACAACTTTGCCCTCTCCCACAGCATCTTCATGGGAAACACGGAGGTCCCCACGGCAAACGGCCAGATCGTCAAGGTCCCGATCGGGACGTACGAGTTCGGTGCCAACCTGGTCACCAACCAGGGCAACCTGGCGCTGGGCCGCATCACCAACGACGGGCGCCTCACCGGTCGAATCAAGTACGACCTAAGCGAGATGGCGTCCCTGAAGACGCAATTCCAGATGGCGAGCGAGGAGGGCATGTCGCAGGGTATGTTCGACCTGGACCTCAAGGGCTCGGACTGGAACGCGCAGGTCAAGGCCGGGACGTCGCAGTTTTACGGAGCAAACTACTTCCAGAGCGTCACGCCCAAACTGTCGATGGGCGGAGAGATTTTCTACTTGGCCGAGCAAGGGCGGTCTGGGGTGGGATTCGCGGCGAGGTACGACGCCGGAGACTCGATCTCGACAGCGCAGGTCGCCAACACGGGCCTGGTCAGCCTGTCCTACCTTCAAAAGGTGAACGAGAAGGTCGCGCTGGCCAGCGACTTTATGTACAACGTGAACGCAAGGGAGGCGAGCGCGAGCTTCGGCTACGACTACGTGCTGAGGCAGTGTCGATTGCGGGGGCGGGTCGACACTGACGGGAAAATTGCAGCACTGTTGGAAGAGCGGTACGGCATGGATCGCTCACTCGTGGATTCATCGACTCACCGACTCACCGACTCACCGACTCA
>Ga0181573_10003454_pt1 | contig 13929 bp, 3 predicted proteins | sample 101ome_25_FD_148643 | JGI IMG/M metagenome (GOLD analysis project Ga0181573, IMG submission 148643) | Coastal salt marsh microbial communities from the Groves Creek Marsh, Skidaway Island, Georgia - 101409BT metaG (spades assembly) | ecosystem: Environmental > Aquatic > Marine > Intertidal zone...
GACGTCGCCAGGGGGCGCGGCGCGTGGACCCAGCTGCTCTCCCACGATTGCCGATCCCCCGGTGTCAGGGGTTCAGGGTTGGGGTTTCCGGTCTCCCCAGGGGGCGTCGCCGCGTGGCTGGCGGGAGCCGCCGCGGCCGGGGACGGCGGCGGGCACGTCACCGTCGACGCCGGGACCGGGGGCAACGAGCCGGAGGTCACGGCGATGCTCGACGCCATCGAATCTCGCGCGCTGCAGCCCGCGGCGGTCGTCGTGCTCGCCCCGGCGCTCTCGAGGTTGTTGGCGGCGTCGCCCCGACCGACGGCGGTGGCGTTGCTTCGCGCCGACGCCGCGTCGCGGCTCGCGGGCGTCGCGAAGGTTCAGGCGGACGCGTGGGGGGTAACGTCCGTAACGTCTGCGGAAGGCGTTAAAGGCGTTGAATGCGTTAACGTCGAGGCGCTCGCGACGCGCGGGGTGTTGGAGGTGCTGTCCACCGTGCTGGAACGCGGCGGTCCCGCGGTGGGCGCGGCGGCGACGGCTTCGGGGACGGTGGTCGATTTGATGTTTGAACTCGCGTGGACCCCGGGCACCCAGGGGCTGGCCGTGCGATGCCTCACCGCGCTCGTGGCGAGCGGCGCGGGGGGATCCCACGGGGGATCCAAGGGGGCGTGGAGCGCGCTCCTGCGTCGGTACCTTCAGAGTTTGCCCCGCGCCAGGGAGGCGGCGGCGGGGCCCGGTGGCGACTCGGCGGCTCTGACGGCGCTTCTCGCGGGGCTCCGCGCAGCGCTGGCCGGTCCGGGAGGCGCCGCGATCCGATCGCACCTGGCGTCCCCGGAAGCCAACGGGGAGGCTTACGTGCAGGTGATCAGCCTGCTCAACGGGGAGTACGGCGACGCGAGGGTTCGTGAGCTCGTCGTGCTGGACGTGCTGTCCACGCTGAGAAGTCTGCTGGCCGAGTCTGAAGACGCCGCGTCGGCGTTTGGGCGGGACGTGGGCTACGAAACGCTCAACGCGGCGCTGCGCACGGCGTGGGGGGACGCTCCCGCGTCGCGGACGCTGCTGGCCAGGGTCCTGCAGCTGGCGGTCGACGCCGACTTCCCCGAGGACGGCCGAGATCCGGCAGCCGGCGCGGTCATTCGTAACCCGGGGGCGCTCCCGGTGATCACGTCCCTGCTGCGGGGGCGCGGGGGATGGACCGCGAAGGCGATCGGGTGCGATCAGGCGACGCTGAGGACGTGGATCCTCGACGTCTTCGCGAGACTGCTGGGGGATTCCGTCGCGTCCCGAGCCGCCGCCGACCAGGCGGACCTGCTCGGCGAACTGTTGGAATGGTTCGCCGACGCCGCGCGCGACGACGAGGGTCAGCGCGACGAGAACGTCCCGGACTCGCGAGTCGAGAGAGAAGGGGACGATGACACGGCGGGGTCGGGGTCTTCGGACGACAGCACGTCCGCGCGGATCGCGGTTTGCATCGGATCCTGCGCGTCGCACTCGCTCTCGGCTCGCAATTTCCGCACCGTGTTCCGGATGCTCGCGGACCCCCGGATGGGACCGCGCGGCCGGCGCCTGTTGCTGAGTGCGCTGCGCGCCGCCGCACGCCGCGACGGCCCGGCGGCGTACTTCGACTTCACGGGCGCGGGTAACGGCGGGGGGGGTCATCACACGCTCCTGGGCGGCGGCGGGGGCGGCGGGGAGGTTGAAAACGGGCCGGGGTCGCTGGTCCTCAGCAACCCTCTCGCGTGGCCGAGCGGGCGCGCGGGTTACACGTTCGCGGCATGGATGCGCGTCGAATCCTTCTCGACGGGTGGAAACACCAGTCGCATGGCCCTGTTCGCGTTGAGGACCGCGTCCGGCCTCGGCGTCGCCGCGGAGCTCAGCCCCGAAGGGGTCGACGTGAGCACGTTCTCGGCGGGGCAGAGCGGCGTGGCAAAGGCTGAGAACGCGCATCTTCCCGCCGAGATCAAGGAGAAGCGATGGATGTTCCTCGTCATCGCGCACTCGCCCGGCCGGCCGCCGCTTTCCACCGCCGCGGTCAAGCTCTTCGTCGACGGCGAGCAGAAATCAACCGCCAAGCTCAGGTTCCCAAAGGTGACCGAGCCGCTGACGGCTTCGTCCTTTGGCGCCTTCAACGAATTCGACGCCGCGGCGATGGCCGCGGCGGCGGCGATGAATCACCACGCGGTCGCGAAAGGCGCGGCGGCGGCCGCAGCCGTGGGCGCCGCGCCATTTTCCGGGCAGTTTGGGTCGGTGCGGTTTTTCGACGATGTCCTGGGGCACTCGGCTGTCGCCGCGGTCAACTCGCTCGGTCCGGATTATCTCGGGTCGTTTTCTCCCGCGGATACCGCGTCGGGTCTCGCGCTCGCGGGGGTCGGGATGAGCCCGTCGGAGGCTCGCGAGGTTCGCGAGAGCCTGGCGCCGAGGCTGGTGCTGTCGCTCAACGCGGCGGCTGCGTACGGGCGGGACTGTTACTCCACCGTGGCGGATCACGGCGGGTCGCTCGGGAACCTCCTCAAGGACGTCAAGGAGAAGGGGCTCGTGGGGGTTCTGAAGGAGGGCGTCGTCGGGGGGACCGGGCACGACGGTGGGAACAGATTAAAGGCTGCGGACCTCGTGGGATCCGCGCGGGTGTGCGCCACGCACAGCGCCAGGGACATCATACACTGCCTCGGCGGCGTGCACGTGCTCTTCCCGCTTCTCGCGCCGATCGACGCGGACGGGGGAGTGGATGACGCGGCGGCTGAACTTCGAGACGCGATCGACCTGCTCGCGGCGATGCTCGAGGGCTCGCGGCTGAACCGGGAGGCGCTGCAGGTGAGCGGGGGTTTCGCGCTCATCGCGCACCTGCTCCGCCGCGACGGGGGCCGGCGACTCTCCGCCGCGGCGCTGCCGTCGATGGAGCGGCTGGTGAGGAGCGTGGGAAGGCACGCGTGGCAGGGGCCGGGTGGGGACACCGAGCAGGCGGCCGTTCGGCTTCTCCTGGACCTTCGCATGTGGGCCGGGGCGAACGTACCCGAGGAGGCGCTCGCGGCGCACTCGCGCTTCCTTCAGAAGCTCGCCAAACGCGATCCCGCGGCGCTGAGGTCGCTGATGCCCCCCAACGCGATTGTCGACGCCGTGGCTGAATTTAGGTCACACCCCGGGCTGAACCCGGCGGCGGCGCGCGCCCGTCGCAGGGCGCTGCTCGCCGTGATGGGCGAGCTCCTAGTGGGGGCCGTTCCTGCGGTGTACTACGAGACGGTTCAGGCGGCGTTCTCCGCCGTCGAGGACGCCGGCGAGTCGGACCCCGCCGGCGCCGCCGCCGCCGACGTTCTGGAGGCTTTCGTCGACATGCTCCAACCCGGGTCGCCGCTCGGGACGTGGCTCGCCGGGGCCATCGTCAGCGAGTGCTGCGGCGCCGCGGTGGTCCTCGCGCCCCTCACCCGCACGCACGCGCAGACCAGGGCGGTCGCCATTCGCCTGCTCACCGCGCTTATGCCGAGGTCCAACACGGAATTCGAAGCGCCCGAGCACGACGCCGGGGACGGTAAACACCAGATGGCGCCCCCGGGGCTCATGTCCGCGGTGGGAGAGGCGCTCGTTCGATTCCCACTGACACACGACATACGGGCGGCGCTGTTCGAGCTCATGCTCGGGGGCCAGCCGGTCCCCGCGGTCGCCGCGCCAGTCGCAGGGCAGGGCTCGAAACCGTCGTCGAAATCTTCCACCTTTGGCGGGGTATCCGTCGCATCGGCAAAGGCCGCGGCTAAATACGCGGCCGGTCGTTTCTTCGCCTCCGTGTCCAGCAGCGGATCCGCCGGAGCCGTTCAGCTGTCCAAGGGAACCCTGCTCGAGCCCGTCGCCGGATCGTCCACCTCGGGGGTACCTGGCATCGTCCACGCCTCCGCCGCGGGTCTCCTGCTTCGACTCTTGGAGAAGAGCGAGGAGAGCGAGATGCGCGCGGGGGTGTTGGAACTGATCCTGAGCCTGGTCGAGGGCGCGGCTGGGAACGCGCACGCGGTCCTGGGCCAGGCCGGGTGGCAGCAGTGGCTCATGCCGGTGTTCACCAAGAGCGTCGACGAGGAACGCGCGTTGGCGCTGAGACTCTTCAGGGCGCTCCACACCCACGCGGTGCTGCGGGTCGAGGGGGGCGCCGGGGTCGTGGAGATGACCGCGGCTGTCGTCGCGGCCGCGGGCGACCGGAACCAGCTCGACGCGCCGGCCTCATTGCGCACGCTGCTCGCCGACCTTTTCGAGGGGCTCCTCGAGCAGACTCTGCCGCCGCCGCCTTCGGAGGATGCCGGGGATGTTTCATCGGCGAGTTGGACGAGCACGCTCGCGGCGGCTCCGTGCGGCGATAACCTCTGGTCCCTCCTTCCGCTCGTCACCGAGCTCTCCCCGGAGCAGGGTCTCGGGGCGGAGACTCTACGCATGTGCGAGGGGGCGTGGTCGGCGCTCGAGGCGTTGGCACCCACCGTAAAGTCTAATAACGGCGCGAGGGGTACGCCGGGTCACTCGAGGCAAAATTCCACGGTTCTGGACGGACACGACGTCGACTTTGGGTCCACGGAGGATCTACCGCGCAAGAAACTCGCGGCGCAGAGACCCGCGCAACGGGCGGCGTTACAGCGCGTCGCGTTCCGCCTCATCGTCGCGTACATCCGAGAGGCTCCGTCGCCGATGGCTGAATCCGCAACCAACAAACTGGAGACGCTCCTCGGTTCCATCCTGCCGACAGCCCCGATGTCCAACGAGGAGCGGGAGAGCGCGTCCGCTCGGCTGCACTGGTTCCTCGCCGCGCTCGTCCGCGCGGAGAGCGACCTCGCGTCGTCGTCGCCCGAACGAGCGGCGCTCGCGGGGCGGCTCGTGGGCGCGGCCGTGGGGAGAGGAAAGGATGTGCTTCACGGCGACGCGATTCACGGCGGATCGCTTCGCGGCGGCGTCGTCCCCGGCGGAGGAGCCAGCGTCCGAGCCAGTGCGGTGGCCGCCGCCGTGATGACCACGTCGGGGTCGGACGGCGGGGATCCCCTGAGGGGACTCATCTCCGAGCAAAAAGCCGCCGCGGGAGCCGCGTTCGACGCCAAGGAGGGCCGCAGGGCTGTCGAGGCTCGCCGAGCCGCGAGCGAGCGCACCGCTTCGGAGGCGGCTTCGTCCTACTACCACGAGCGAACCGCCGAGCGCGGTTTACTCGAGCGCAGAGCCGCGGTGATGTCCCAGGTGTGCGACAGGGAAGGGCAGCGCAGAGCCCTCGCCAACGCGCGGTCCGAGGAGGAGGCGCAGGCCATGGACCGTCGATGGACGTCGCTACTGCGCGAGCTCACCGATGAGAGCGGGCCGTGGTCGGCGGCGCGTCGGGATTCATCCGAGGATCCGAGTCGACCGCCGTACAAGTGGAAGCTCGACAGCGCCGAGGACAGTTCCCAACGCAGGTTACGTCTCAAGCGAGACTACCACTACGTCGTGTACCGCGACGAGGACCGGGACGAAAAAGAAAAGGCTGCTGGTAGTTTGGGCCTATCCGTCAACGCGGATGAGATGAGCAAGTTGGTCGGCGGGGATGCCATCCGGGTGAGGAAAAATCCCCAGGAGGACGACGGCACGATGGACGAGGTCGCCGTCGCGAGCGCCGAGGCCGAGGCCGAGGCTGCCGCCGCGGCAAAGGTCGCGGAGACTGAGCGTGAGGCTGCGGAGCTCACGCGCGAGGATAGGCGTAAGATTCTGCTGAGCCTACCCGCCATGCTGGTTGGCTCCAAGCGAACGGTTCGGGGGCAGGTCAAGGTTTCGCGCGTCGCGGTGAGTTTCATCGCAGATAGGGACCAGGACGACGATCGAAACGGCCAGGAATCCGCGTTAACCGCCGAGGGCAACGAAAAGAGCAAGAAACGGTTCTGGCGCTGGCCCATCGCTCGCGTCGATGAGGTTCACCACGCGAGGTACCGGCTGCAGCACGTCGCCATCGAGATTTTCCTGATTGATCGGCGGAGCGCGTTTCTGGCGTTTCAAGATAAGCGATCCGCGCGCGACGCCGCCATGCGCATCGCGACGTGCAGGCCGGGGATCACGCTCATGGATCGGCGTCGTAAGCTCGCCGCGGCGCAGCGGGCGCAGGAGCGATGGTGCCGGCGTGAGCTTTCCACGTTTGACTACCTCATGTCGCTCAACACGCTCGCCGGTCGAACCAGGAACGATTTAACGCAGTACCCCGTGTTTCCGTGGGTGCTGTCGGATTATACGTCCGACTCTATCGACCTGAACGACCCGCAGGCGTTCAGGGACCTGGCCAAGCCCGTCGGCGCCCTGCACGAACCGAGGCTCAAGCAGTTCATCGAGCGGTACCAGCTGCTGGCGGAGGATCCTGATAGCCTGACGCCGCCGTTTCACTATGGGTCGCACTACTCCTCCGCCGCGATTGTCCTCTTCTTCCTCATCAGGCTCCAGCCGTTCACGGGGCTGGCGAGGTCGCTCCAGGGCGGACGATTCGACCACGCGGACAGGCTCTTCGCCTCCGTGGACAGGTGCTGGCGTGCGTGCCTCGAGTCCACCGCCGACGTCAAGGAGCTCATCCCGGAATTTTACTCCCTCCCCGAGTTTCTCGCAAACTCCAGCGGCTTCAACCTTGGCGCCACCCAGCAGGGCGCGTCCGTCGGCGACGTCGCGTTACCCCCGTGGGCCAACGGTTCTCCGCACGAGTTTATTCGCGTCATGCGCGAGGCTCTGGAATCCGAGACTGTCTCTGCCAGGATGCACCTGTGGATCGATCTCGTGTTTGGCCACGCGCAACGCGGGGATGAGAGCGTGAAGCGCCGCAACGTCTTCCACCCGCTCACGTACGAAGGGTCCGTCGACCTCGACGCGGTCAAGGACCCGGATGCCCGGGCCGCCGCGGAGTCGCAGATCGTCAACTTCGGCCAGACCCCCGCGCAGCTCTTCAGGAAACCCCATCCGAGGCGAGCGCCGCCCCCGTCGCCGCTGCCGCCCATTCGCCACTCGCCGCACAGCGTCGCGCTCACATCCGTGATGGCGCCGCCTCGGTTCCCTCCCAACGCGCCAGCCTCGCCCGTCGCTTTCGTCTCCGTGGAGGGATCGGACCTCGCGTCGGTCGGCGGCGGGAACCTATTCGGGCAATCGGCGAACGTCCCCGGGCTTCCGTCCGGGGTCAAGGTGGTGACGGCTTCGGTCGATTGCGCCGTGGGGTTGCACCGTTTCGTCCGCCCGAAAATCGACGGGGGTAACTCGGCGCTCACGCAGGCCATCGGGTCCGCCGCCGATCTCATCAAGGACGTCAAGGAACACATCACGGGTTCCGGAAACTGGACGCAGGGTGGGGATCAATACGCGGCGGGGTACGCGGTGGAGTGCGATTCCGTCGCCGTGAAGCGAAGGGTCGCCCCTTTTGCCGCGGAGGCTGTCGTGGGTTCGCAGCATTTCGCGACAATCGCTGGTGGAAAAATTTTACTCTCGTGCGGACACTGGGACCACGGCCTGAGGGTGCTCTCCGTCGAGGACAGCCGCGAGCTGCAGATCGCGACCGGGCACAGGGACCTCGTGACGTGTATATCCACCACCGCCGGGCGGGTGGGACGCGCGTGGGCCAAATCCGACGCCAAGGGTGCACTCGGCGCCCTCCGCGCCAAAGCGCTCAACATCGCGCAGGGATACAACGACGACGGCTCCGGCTGGGACGACGCTCTGGGGTGGAACGACGGCGCGACGATCGTGGTGAGCGGCTCTCGCGATACCACGGTGGCCGTGTGGGAGGTGACGCCGCCGCCCGACGGGTGGGGCGGCGCGCATCCGTCCTTCTCGCGCGGCGGCGGGCTCGGGCAGCGTCCTCGTCGGATCCTCTTCGGTCACGCCGACGGCGTGACGTGCGTGGCAGCCTCCGCGGAGCTCGACCTGGTGGCGTCGGGGGGCGCGGACGGCGCGGTGTTGCTGCACACGCTGCGCCAGGGCCGTCACCTGCGGACGCTCAGGGATGCGGGGTCGGATGCGGGCGTCCCGTCGTGGCTCTGTTTCCTCGAGGCGCCCGTCGCGGCGGTTCTCGTGTACGACGGGGATCTGCTGACGCTCTCGACGCACGGGATCAACTCCCCGGGATCAACCACGCCGCCCCTCGCGACCGCGAACGCCACGGAGCGGCTGCACGCGCTGACGCTGTCGCCCGATGGACGGTTCCTGGTCACCGGGGGTGAGAAGGGTGCTGTCGTCGTTCGTAACTGTCACGACCTTCGCGTGTGCGCGCGTTACGACGGGCCGGGGCCGGCGGTGACGGCGCTGCGGACCACGCCGGAGGAGTGCATCGTCGGGGGACTCGCGGACGGGAGGATCGCGGTGTGGGCGCCGGGCGTGGCGGGAGCCTGAGGAGAGTCTCGTCGTCTTGACTTTACAAGCTGATATTGCTAGCTAGTAGCTACTTATAGATACCTTCGTATGATACAACGGGGTTCACCCGATTTGCCCAATGCACCTTCGTATGATACAACGGGGTTCACCCGATTTGTCCAACGCTGACGAGCGCCGCGGCCGTGGCGACGAGCGCGGTGAAAAGCCCCGCGAGCCCCGCGGCTCCTCCTTTCGGCTTGGTCGTGTAAATGATGTCCACGTCGGCCTCGTCGTCGGAGCGCGGGGGAAGGGCACTCACGGTGTCGGCGGCGTCGTCCGCCTTCTTCTTCTCCTCGTCGGCAACCTGGTCGGCGTACTCAGCCTCGGCCTCGAGCTCTTCAGCCTCCGCGTCGAGCTCTTCAGCCTCCGCGTCGAGCTCTTCAGCCTCCGCCTCGATGTCCTCCACCTCATCCTCGATGTCCTCCACCTCAGCCTCGGTCGAGTCGACCTGGTCCTCGAGTTCTTCAACCTCCGCCTGCACCTCGGCGGCGCCCGCCACCTCGGTCTTTAGCGCCGTCAGGTCCCCCGAATCGACGCCGTCCACCGAGGCCAGCGCCACCAGCGGGTCGACTTGGGTGGTGGTAGGGGTGATACCCCCACTCTGCAGCTCGGTGACCGCGGTGGTCACGTTGACCTCCTCGGGGTTGACCTCGATCGTCACGTCGTATTCGGTGTTGAGGATGTGGCGGCGGCGTCCCGAGGAGGCGGAGGTCTCGGTGGCGTTGCAAAAAGCCTTGGAGGAGTTCACCGAGGGCATGGCGGCAAAGGCGAGGTCGCACGCGGCGGTGGCGTTGGGCGCGGGCTTCTTGAACTTCACCCTCGTCGCGTTCTTGCCCGCGATGGCCGCGTCCGCGAGGATCTTAGCGCGCCGCGCAGCCTTTGCGTCGGCAATCTTTGCGAGCATCGCGTCGCGCTTGGCTTTTGCCTCTTTCCGCTCCTCCTCGAGCTTCTTGCGCTTCTCCTCGGCCTCCTTCTTCTTCTCCTCGAGCTTCTTGCGCTTTTCATCGGCCTCCTTCTTCTTCTCCTCAGCCTCTTTCTTCTTCTCTTCAGCCTCCTTCTTCTTCTCCTCAGCCTCCTTCTTCTTCTTCTCCTCAGCCTCCTTCTTCTTCTTCGCATCCCTCTTGGCGTACTCAGCCTTCCTGTCCTGCTCCTCCTTGTACTCCTCCCAGGTGTCGTAGCCGTCCGGGAGGCCGGGAGGCCGAGGCGGCGCCGGGGCCGCGACCACACCTCCTTTGTCGTCGTCGGCGTACTCGAAAAACCCGTCGGCTTGCTTGCCATCCGAGTCGTAGCACGGGCACCAGAGATCGTACTCAATCTCCACAGACTCGCTCATCGCAACCCCCGCGTTGTCACCGCACTTGCGCGTCCCGGACTGGTACAGCCGCTGGCAGTGCTGCAGCGAGCTGGTAGTCTCGTCGCCGTAGCACCCGAGCAAGAACGGCGGCTTGGTCCGCGCGTGGTAGTGGTAGATCTTGGCGCCCTCCGGGATGCCCCACGAATCGTACGCGGGCACTGTTCCGGTGTGCCCGCCGCACGGGTCGAGGTCCGCGGGTGCCGTCCCCGTGGATTCGTGCCGGCCGTAGAGGGGCCTGCCGTCGAGCATGACGCCCACGACGCCGGAATGACCGGGGTCGTCCGGTTTGTAGAGGCACACGGGGTCCATGTGGTAGTGGTAGGGGTTGGCGTGGCCCCCGCACTCGTCCATGAAGAGTTCGGTTCGAACAGTGCCGCTGGCGCACGTCTTGAAGAGCGTCTCCTCGCAAGTCTTGACGTCCATGCCGCCTGGGCAGTAACCCGAGTAGGTGGATCCGTCCTTGCAAGGGTAAGGGGGCCTGGCGTCGGACGCTGACGTGACCCTCGGCCCGGATCCGAAGCCAGCCTCGAACGGACCGTAAATCAGTGTAGAGTCCGTTCCGTAGCCCACCGTGCCGAGGAGCGGAGCAGCCATGGGGGCCCTGTAAGAAGGAATGGTGGCTCCGGCCCACGTTCCCTTCAGCTTACCGGTCGCGGAGTCGAACGCCAGCTTGCCACCAACGGCGGGGGACCCCCCGGAACCTGGCCGCGAGGGGGGCTTTCCTTCAGCCGGGGGCGCACCGGGTTTACTTGGTTTACTTGGTTTGTCTCCCGCCCCCCCGCCTCCCGGACCCCCACCGCTCGGCTTATCGCGTTTAGGCTGAGCCGAAGCGGTCGCGAGGAGGCTCGCGACCACGATGGCGAGTAAAGACGCGCGCCGACGCATGGCAAACTCTCCGCACGCGCGCGTCGGAATGCGCGAGGGGCGTTCAACACGGGGCGAATGGCCTGTCGGTCAAGCGATTTTTGCATGAGTCATCATCAAGCCGAATATCAAGCCGCTGGAAAATCATTGGCGAGGTTTACTTTCATTTCACACGACCGCCTCCTCCCGCCTCGCCGACCTCACTGCGAGCTCCTTCGCAACCTCCCTCTCCACCCTCTCCACGTACTCTGCGATCTTAAACTTCCGCTTGCACCCCGCGTAGTTCATGTACCGAACCTTGCCGAACACGTCGCGCTCTTTCCAGCCCTGGTCGTGAACTCCGCAGATGGCCCACATGCACCCGACGTACCCATTCGGATCGCGACCGTCCAGCTGGTACCTGTCGTTGAGGTAAATCGCCCGTCGCAGCGCCTCCTCCGGTCCCTCGCCGGTCCACTCCAGGATCTTCTTGGCCCAGTACATGCGCAGGAACCCGTGCATGGTGCCCAGGTGCGTCAGCTCCTTCTGCGCCGCGTTCCAGAGCTCGTCGTGCGTCCGCGATTGCTCCAACTCCTCCAGCGCGTACGCGTGTTCGCGGGGATCCGCAGCGTGCGACGCGAGGGACTCGCGCGCCCACGCCGGGGCGCCCAGGGTGGAGTCGTAGTGAGGGTTATGGAGGCAAAAGTTATCCGCGAGCTCGCGTCGGACGATGAGCTCTTCTAGAAATGAATCCACAGCCTCCGGATGCGTCGCTCGGTGTTTCGTAGCCTCGACGGCGCACCGCTGCGCGGAGAGCTGCCCAAAGTGGAGGTACGGGGAGAGACCGGAGAGCGCCTCCGGAACGTTGGGGTCGTTCCTGCTGCCGTATAGCGCGAGGCGGTTGGGGAGAAACGAGGCGTCGCCGCCGCACAGCGCCGCGAGCGCGGCTGATTCCCCCGGCGCCCTCGACCGCGGCGGCGACGGCGAGAGCACCTCGGGCACCGACGCGCCGGGTCCCCTCCGCGCCGCGTCGATCAGGCCGTCCCAATCGATCGAACCGGGCACAGCAGCGACCGGGCCCTTCTCGACGTTAGCTTCCGCCGCCGCCTCGCGCACGTCCTCGACCGTTGGAAAGTCGGTGAGAAAGTCTCCGAGACGTCCGTTGATCTTCTTCCGGATGGTCCTCGCCGCGTATTCCTGCTTGTCAGACGCCACCCACGCGGGCACGACGTTGTGGGCGTCAACCTCCCTCACCGGGACGTCCACCGGGCACAGCAGCGTGGTCACAGAGTCCCGCCACGCGCGTCCGATTCGCAGAGGGGAGAAATCCGTGACGAGCATGGAGCACCCGAGGCGTTCCGCGGCGGCTGGGACGGAGACGCCGGGGTCGGGCCCTCGCGCGAGGTGGAACGGGATGCCGAGATCTCTCAGCCTCGACTCCAGCTCCCGCAGCCCGCGGAGCATGAAGCAGTACTGCCTCGCGCCCGCGTTGGCGAACTCAGGGACGAGCGCGAAGACCACGTGCAGCGGTCGGCGATGCTCGCGCGCGACGGCGAGGGCGTGGCAGAGCGCCCAGTTGTCCATCGCCCGCTGGTCCCGGGACATCCAGTACACCACCGGACCTTGGCCCACCGGGACGTCGCCGCCGCGAAGCGATCGGACCCTCCGAGGATCGCACCAAACGCCGGATGACGGTCTTACCGTCGTGGTGGCGTCATCCGGGGACGAAGGCGACGACGCGGAGGGGGACGATGCCGCGCCTCGGACGCCCGTCCTCGTCGGAGGTTTGGTCGTCGACGTGGCAGCCCGGAGAGGTGCCCATCGGCTCGCGCACCCTGTCGGGGGCCTCGGGGCGACCGCCGGAAGATGCGTCGCGAGGACCGACATGGCGCGCGCGAGCTCGGTAACCCCGCGGCGGCTCGTCTTGGCTGTCGCTCGACGGGCCCGCGCGGCGGGCGCTTCCTGCGAACTGGCGAACGCCGCCGCACCTTTGGGCTTTTCGGGAGTTTTTCCGATATATGCTTCCGATATCGGACAGGACAGCTGGAGCGGCTTTGCGGCGGTTGCGGGAGATCTCGACGCGTCGAAACGTCGCATTAAACCGGTGCTACCAAGAAGACGCGGTCTTCTTCCCCGCCGCGCGATCGCTCGCCTCCTCCGCCGCCGCCTCGCTCGCGTCCGGCATCCCCAGCATCACCTTCTCCTTGTCAATCGTGACCATCCCCGTCCTCCCGCCGCTCGGCTTTCGCACGAATTTCGGCGACGTGAACGAGACGTCAACCTTCCCGCCCGTTCGCAGCTTGGAGTGAAAGGCGGCGAGATCCGCGGCGTACTGAAGGTCCTCGTCGCTGGCCTCCTGTCCGGGCTGCTGCCGCAGGATGACGTGCGCGCCGGGCGCCCCGCGCACGTGGAACCACACGTCCTGATCCTTGCCGATGGAGAGGCTCACCGCCTCGTTGCCTCGGCTGTTTCGACCGACGAGCACCTCCTTCCCGCTGGGGGCGACGTACCTCCGAATGTTGATCATCGGATCGTCCCTCCCGCCCTTCTTCTTGGGCTTCGGGGGCGTTCCCCCTCTCTTCCCCTTGCCCCCGCTCGATCTCTCCCGTCGCTTGATCTCCGCCGCGGCGCCCTTGCCCGCGGGCTTGACGAGCCTCGCGTCGACGAGCTCGGCGTTGATCTCCTCCAGGGCCAAAACGTCATCCTTGCCACCCCGCCCGGAGCTCAGTTCCCGGAGCGAAAACTCAACCTGCTCGAGGTACTCCGCCTCGCGCGACGCCGCCTCGAGCAGTGGCTCCACGGCGCCCGCGGTCCTCCGCTGTTTCCTCGCTTTTTTATACAGCGCCTCAGCCGCCGCAACCGGTCCCTTGAGCGCGTCGATTGGGATTTCCTTAGCCTCGCCAGTCTCAAAGTCGTACACCGTGAGCGCGCTCGCTCCCTGCCGGTACCCGTGCTGGTACGCCATGATCTCGTCCGCGCGGGTCTTGACGTCCTCGTGCGCCTCCGCCTCGGCGATCTGCCTACGAAAGGAGTTCACCTTTTGACGATTTTTTTTAACCGCAGCGCCGACGGCTTGGAGCAATCGGTCCTTCTCCCGGCGGAACACGTCGGCGTTGCCCGCGCCGCCGTAAACCTCGGCGAACAGCGCGCCGACGGGCCCGCCGGCGCCCGCGGGGTTCGCCGCCCTGGACGCCGCCGAGAGCGGCGTCCTGCCCGCGCCGATCGGGTCCGCCGGCTCGTGCAACAGGAGCTGCCCGCCGCCGTCGCACCAACCGGCGGCGGAGAGGGTGGACATGATCTTCGGCTCGACGTTCGAAGGACCCGCGTTCTCGCCTCCTCCTCCTCCTCCTCCTCCTCCTCCTCCTCCGCCGCCGACCAACACCTCCACCGCACCG
>Ga0181573_10003456_pt1 | contig 13926 bp, 11 predicted proteins | sample 101ome_25_FD_148643 | JGI IMG/M metagenome (GOLD analysis project Ga0181573, IMG submission 148643) | Coastal salt marsh microbial communities from the Groves Creek Marsh, Skidaway Island, Georgia - 101409BT metaG (spades assembly) | ecosystem: Environmental > Aquatic > Marine > Intertidal zone...
TGCTAACCCATGCTGTTGCGCATGCAGAACCTATTTATCACGAAATCAACTACCCAGAGGGTAATGGCCCGTTTCCTGTCGTGATCGCCCTGCATACCAGCGGTGGATTCGATACTGTCAAACCGACGATATCAAATTACACGAACGCGGGGTATGCCGTTTATGCACCAGATTTTTTTAGGCGACATGGTATCTCGAAATACAACCGTTTTGAGACGTGGACCACATATCGGACAGCTATAGAATCAGAGCTTGTAGAGCTGATTGAGGTAATCAAAAAAGACCCCAAAGCTGATGAAAAAAATATCTTTGCTGTTGGCTTTTCAAACGGGGGCTTCTGGGCAAGTTTTCTAGCGGCTCGCAAGCACGTGAATGCTGGAGCATCACATTATGGTGTTTGGCGCTGGCGTAAATCCGACGGATGGAATGGCTACCCGGCAGACTATTTTGACGGCGATAGCAACCCTGTTCTGGCCATTCACGGCGACTACGATAGTATCCAGAGACCCAGGTTTGTATATCCTCAATTGGATATCATTGAGCGAAAAAGCCCTAAATTCAAAAAGCATATTTTTAGTGACGCAGGACACAGTTGGGACTGCGAAGAGTGTCGCCGGGATGGTTATGACGAAGAAGCGACAAGACAGTCTCTAAGAATGACCTTGGATCTTTTTGAAGCGAATAAACGCTAATCCTGGCCCTCAGATACGGGCACAAATTTTGTCCGTCTTCAGAATATTTGGGCCAGTTGGTCGCCTGGTTTAGCGTAAGCTTTGGCTCACCTTGGTTGATGTGAAGCGGCGTGCCGCTGCTGGTGCTGCTCAGCAATGCAGCCGATAAAATGCGTTCATTTTTAATAGTATTACTGGAGGATATGCGGGGTCCCAACTGACAAAGCGGTGGTACCCGCCGGGGGTGGGGTCGCGGCTGCCGCGGCTTGGCTTTTCGGTTCAATGAAATTTTCTGAAGCTGCTGCACACGCGCTATCGGCGCGCTATTAGAGCCGCTGCGCTGCCGAAAACCGAGAAATTAAAGATAAATGGCGGACGGGGTGGGATTCGAACCCACGATACGGGGTTACCGCATACACGCTTTCCAAGCGTGCGCCTTCAGCCACTCGGCCACCCGTCCGCGGCGGCGGATAATGCCCAAGCCGGCGGCGCGATGCAACAGCCGGTTTTCACCGGATTCCGGCCTGTGTTACGGTGCCCTGATTCACAGGGATGGCAAAGCCGCGAGAAATGAAAACAGGACGCATCATCAGCTGGGTATTGCTGGCGCTGGCGCTGATATTCATCGGCCACGAAGCGCTGAACGCGCTGGAAGGCGAAGGATACCGCCTGATCGCGCTGGGCGAGCTGTGGTTCCGCCTCGATCAGGCGATGGGGACCGGCTCGCTCAACGCCACCCAGGCGTTTATCCAGCGCTATGTCTGGGCGTGGCTGTGGGAAGGCGTGATTCAGAACATTCTGATCGCGCCGGCGTGGGTGGTGTTTGGTATCCCCGGCGCGTTCCTGTCGTGGGCCTGCCGCAACCGGGGACGGCCAACGGGGTTGAGGCGCTAGGGTATCTGAAAAGCACAGTCCCCCCCTCCCCGGCGGAGAGAGGGGATTACCGGCGATGGATTCCTGAAACCCTAATCGTCGCCGATGCGGAGCGCCTCGATAAACGCAGACTGGGGAATTTCCACGGCGCCGAACTGGCGCATGCGCTTTTTGCCTTCCTTCTGCTTTTCCAGAAGCTTGCGTTTGCGGCTGACGTCGCCGCCGTAGCATTTGGCGGTCACGTCCTTGCGCATGGCGGAAATGGTTTCGCGGGCGATGATCTTGCCGCCGATCGCCGCCTGCAGCGGAATCTTGAACAGCTGGCGCGGGATGAGGTCCTTGAGCCGCGAACAGATGGCGCGGCCGCGGAATTCGGCCTGGCTGCGATGCACGATCATCGACAGCGCGTCGACCGGCTCGGCATTGACGAGAATGCCGAGCTTGACGAGATCGCCTTCCTCGTAGCCGGTGACCTGGTAATCGAAGCTGGCATAGCCGCGGCTGACCGATTTCAGCCGGTCGTAGAAATCGAACACGACCTCGTTCAGCGGCAGCTTGTAGACCAGCATGGCGCGACCGCCGGCATAGGTCAGTTCCTGCTGGATGCCGCGGCGGTCTTCGCACAGCTTCAGGATCGCGCCGAGATGTTCGTCCGGCACCAGGATGGTCGCCTGGATCCACGGCTCCTCGATATAGTCGATCTTGACCACGTCGGGCATGTCGGCGGGATTGTGAAGTTCCAGAACGGTGCCGTCGGTCATGTGCATGCGATAGATGACCGACGGCGCCGTGGTGATCAGGTCGAGGTCGAATTCGCGGCTGAGCCTTTCCTGCACGATTTCGAGATGCAGCAGACCGAGAAAGCCGCAGCGGAACCCGAAGCCCAGCGCGGCGGACGTTTCCGGCTCGTAATGAAAGCTCCCGTCGTTGAGCCGCAGCTTGGCAAGGCTGTCGCGCAGGTCTTCGTAATCCGCGGCATCGATCGGGAACAGGCCGCAGAACACCACCGGGACGCTGGGCTTGAAGCCCGGCAGAGCTTCGGCGGCGAGATTCTTTTCCTCCGTGATGGTGTCGCCGACCTGGGCGTCGGCCACCGTCTTGATCGAGGCGGTGATGAATCCGACCTCGCCGGGGCCAAGCTCGGCGACGTCCTTGCGCTTCGGCGTGAACACGCCGCACACGTCTACCTGGTGCGTCGCGCCGGTCCCCATCATGCGGATCTTCATGCCTTTTTTCAGCACGCCGTCGCGCACGCGCACCAGCACGATGACGCCGAGATACGAATCGTACCAGCTGTCCACCAGCATCGCCTTCAGCGGCGCATCGCGGTCGCCGGTGGGCGCCGGCAGGCGCTGGACCAGCGCTTCGAGCACTTCCGTGATGCCTTCGCCGGTCTTGGCAGACACGGCGATGGCATCGTCGGCCGCGAGACCGACCACGTCCTCGATTTCCCGGCGCACGCGGTCCGGTTCGGCGGCGGGCAGGTCGATCTTGTTGAGCACGGGTATGATCTCGTGATCGGCCTCGATGGCGAGGTAGGAATTGGCCAGCGTCTGCGCCTCGACGCCCTGCGACGAATCGACGATCAGCAGCGAGCCTTCGCAGGCCGCCAGCGAGCGCGATACTTCATAGGTGAAATCGACATGGCCGGGCGTGTCCATCAGGTTGAGCTGATAGGTCTCGCCGTCGGATGCCTTGTACATCAGCCGCACCGTCTGCGCCTTGATGGTGATGCCGCGCTCGCGCTCGATATCCATGGTATCGAGCATCTGTTCCTTCAGCTCGCGCTGCTCGACCCCGCCGCATTCCTGGATTAGCCGGTCTGCCAGCGTCGACTTGCCGTGGTCGATATGCGCGATGATCGCGAAATTGCGGATATGGGCGAGGTCTGTCATTGCGCGCGGAACATAGGGTCGCAGGCGCGTGGGGGCAAGCAGAGAGACAGGCGGAGGAGCTACAGAATATCTGTCGAAACGGGAACCCGGCGACGCGGCGATCCCCTAGAGCTGATATCCCTTCTCGCGCAGCCGTTTGCGGGAATCCCGAAACGCTTCCTTGGCCGGTTGCTCTCCCAGCACAGCGCCGATCTTCTTCACCTGCTGTGCCAGTTTCGGCAGTTTTTCGATGACGAACCTGCCGACCGGGCTTTTGTAGAACGTGACCAGCCCTTTGACCTCCTCGGCATTGGGATTCTCGACGTATAGCGGCACCGCGAGCTTCACGAATTCAGCGGGCAGACGCTGGAACACCTGACCCATCATTTCGTTAACCTCCGCCAGATCATCCGGCTTGGCGTTTGTCACCATTTTGGCCATCAGCTGGCTCATCTGCTTGTTCATAAGAGGAATGCTAGCCTCCATCAGCTTGTCGAGCTTGAGAAGGGTCACCAGTTCCTGGACCTCCGCCACGGTTGCCTTTTGGTCCTGCGCCTGCACCGGAACCGCAAGGAGCATCCAGATCGCACCGGCAAGCGCTGCAGATCGAGGTTTCATTGATGACTGTCCCATGCCCGACTTCCTGAAATTATTGGGTAGGGGATGTAGCCTACACTGGATAGTTGAAGCCAGACCAACCACACGACCAGCAAAAAACCCGGACATTGAATGCCTAACGATATTGTGCCGGGCAGCGGGCGGCAGGGCTGGGCGAGCCGGTGGGGAATTACCGGGACTCAAGCTTATGCCCTTTCGATCTTAGAACCTCGGCGCCGGCCTCGTACGCGTCGACCAGGATTTTCTCGTTCCGCTTCAGCATCACGTTGTTGGCATCGTTCATGATGATACCAACCTTGGACATAACCGACGCACCGACCGGCGACGCATAGAAATCTATCAGCGCCAGCATCTTGGGCCGCGTCATCTGCGAGCGGTATAGTTCATAGACAGCTCTCGCGATTTCGCGGTTCCCCTGCCTCAGCCGTGACTCGATGGCATCGGCCGCTTGCGCCATGTCGCGGCTGTGCGCAGTCGGCGCTTTGATGCGGAGTTCGTCGATCATCAATTTGCGGACAGGCCGAAACGCCGCGCCTGGTCCATCGCGGTGGTGGCCGACAGCGTCAGGGTCGTCTGGACTGGCAACCCGGCACGGGCAAGCGCGTGGACGACCCAGTTGTTGCACGTCCTGAACAGGTGATAGCTGTTCCGCCCATCATAGAAAAAGCTGGTCCCGTACCGACCCGGCCCGCGGCGCAGCGCCCGTTCCCGCGACGCCCGGTCGACGCTGCTGTCGACGAAATGAAGCAGATCGTAAAATTTGCGGACCGGCAGGTGCAGCAGGACGATGCTGGCGCGGGGAAAAGCCTGTTCAGGCGGCGGGTCGAACCCGACCACGTGCACCACGCTTTTACTGGGCGCCAGCAATGCCCGGGCCGTCAGCGCTAGGGTGTAGTGGCGGCTTTGATAGAAGCCGGCGTCGCCCCACCCTATTTCCAGATATCGTTTCCCCTGAAAGCACTGCTTTTCCGGAAAAAGAACTTCAGGCACATCCTGATGACGGATGACGACCCCGGCGTGTCAGCCGTGGCGCACAAGATATACCGTTCGCAACGGTTCGTGTCCGGACGACCGACCAGCAGCCCGAAAGCGATAAGCGCGATTGCGATCAGGATCACCGACACGGTGATTTCCCGCCATCTGGGCTCTAAAGAACGTCGATACATACCGGACACCCCTCCAATCCCGGACTTCGACAGTCACGGTGGCGGGGAAATGTGGCGGAAAAAGGGCGTGCGTCAGCCCCGCAGCACCCCGCCCGTCCGCTTCTCAACCTCCGCCGTCACCTTTTTCGCGACCGCGTCGATCTGCTCGTCGGTCAGCGTCGCCTCCGTGGGTTGCAGGGTGACGGAAATCGCGACCGATTTCCTGCCCTCGCCCACGTGCTCGCCTTCATACACATCGAAGACGGACATATCGACGATCAGACCCTTGTCGGCGCCGCGGGCGGCGCGGACGATATCGCCCGCGTCGGTACCCGCATCGACCACGAAGGCGAAGTCGCGGTGCACGGCCTGGAACGGCGACAGATGCAGCAGCGGCCGCGCGGCGGATCCGCCGGACTTGCCTTTTTTCTGCTTGGGCGTCGGGATCAGATGCAGGTTGACGACGATGCCGACCGCCGGGCCGTCGATGTCCATCGCGCGCAGCACCGCCGGGTGAATGTCGCCGAACGAGGCGAGCGCATTGGGGCCGAGCCGGAACACCCCCGACCGGCCGGGGTGGTACCAGGCGGGGGCGTCCCTGGTGACCTGCAGGTTGGCGACCGGCGCGCCGGCGGCTTCGAGCGCCGCATAGGCATCGGCCCTGGCGTCAAAGGCGTCGACGTCGCGCTGCGGCACGCACCAGTGGCGCGGATCGTGTTTGCCGGTACGGATGGCGGCGGCGACGATGGCCTGGCCGTCATCCCCGTCGCCGGAATATTTGGGCCCGACCTCGAACAGCGCCACGTCGGGATAGCCCCGGTCGGCATTGCGGCGGGCGGCGTCCAGCAGGTTGGGCAGGATCGACGGGCGCATGGCGTCGAGATCGGCCGAAATCGGATTGTCGACCACCAGCGCCTCGTTATCGAAGCCGAACAGCTCCGCGGTGTCCCGCTTCATGAAGGAGAACGTCACCGCCTCGGTCATGCCGCGCGCGGCCAGTGCCCGACGCGCTGCGGATTCGCGCCGCTGGCTGACCGACCAGGCCGGCGCGGCGATCGTGGTCCCGCGCGGCAGCGGCACCACGGGGATGTCGTCATAGCCGCGGATACGCAGCACTTCTTCGACCAGATCGGCTTCGCCGTCGATATCCTGACGCCAGGACGGCACGGAGGCGCGGATGGTGCCGCCCTCGTCCACCGGCTCGAACCCGAGATCGGCCAGAATGCGCATTTGTTCTTCGCCGGGCACATCCAGGCCGCCCAGCGCCGCGACACGCGACTTGCGCAACGTCACCTCGCGCGGCCAGGCCGGCATGTCGCCGGCGACCGTCAGCTCGGACGCTTCGCCGCCGCAGAGATCGAGGATCATCCGGGTCGCGACATGGGCGCCCCAATACGCGCTTTCCGGATCGACGCCGCGCTCGAAGCGGTAGCGCGCATCCGACATGATGCCGAGCTTGCGGCCCGACGTCGCCGTGCGGATCGGATCGAACAGCGCGACTTCGAGGAACACATCGGTCGTGTCCTCGGTAACGCCGGATACTTCGCCGCCCATGATGCCGCCGATGGCCTCGACGCCGTTGTCGTCGGCGATGACGGTCATCGTGGAATCAAGCTCGTATTCCTCGCCGTCCAGCGCCAGCACCTTCTCGCCGTCTTTGGCGAGCCGCATGGTGACGTTGCCCTGCACCTTAGCCGCGTCGAATACGTGCAGCGGCCGGGCCAGATCGAAGGTGACGTAGTTGGTGATGTCGACCAGCGCCGAAATCGGGCGCAGGCCGATGGCGCGCAGACGGTCCTGCAGCCATTGCGGGCTGGGACCGTTTTTCACGCCTTTGAAACAGCGGCCCACCACCAGCGGGCAGGCATCCTGGGCTTCTGCGGGCAGATCGCGCTGCCACTGGATCGGCGAGGCGAACGTGCCGCCCGTCTCCGGCGCATCCAGCGGTTTCAGCGTGCCGAGCCCGGCGGCGGCCAGATCGCGGGCGATGCCGCGGATACCGGCGCAGTCCTGGCGGTTGGGCGTCAGGCCAATCTCGATGACGGGATCGCTCAGCCCGAGCGCATCGACGGCGGGCGAGCCGATTTCGGTTTCGTCGGGCAGCTCGACGATGCCTTCGTGATCGTCGGACAGGCCCATCTCGCGTTCGGACAGCAGCATGCCGTTCGATTCCTGGCCGCGGATCTTGCTTTTCCTCAGCGTCACGTCGATGCCGGGGATATAGGCGCCGGACGCGGCGAATACGCCCTTCATGCCGGCCCGCGCGTTGGGCGCGCCGCACACCACCTGCACCGGGTCGCCGTCGCCGTAATCGACCATGCAGACCTTCAGCCGGTCGGCGTCGGGGTGCTTCCCGGCGGAAACGACATGCGCGACGCGGAACAAGGCGAGCGCTTCGGCGCGGTCTTCCACTCCTTCGACCTCGAGCCCGATCATCGACAGCTTTTCGACGATGTCGGCGAGCGGCCGGTCGGTTTCCAGGTGTTCTTTGAGCCAGTCGAACGTGAACTTCATCGACCAGCCCCCCCAACGAGCCCGGCCGCGACATTGGGCACGTCGAGCGGCGCGAAACCGTAATGCTTCAGCCAGCGGATGTCGGACTCGTAGAACGTGCGGAGATCCGGGATGCCGTATTTCAGCATCGCCGCGCGCTCGATCCCGAGGCCGAAGGCGAAGCCCTGATACTTCGTGGAGTCGATGCCGCAGTTTTCCAGCACGTGCGGATTGACCATGCCGCAGCCGAGAATTTCCAGCCAGTCGGCGCCGGCGCCGATGGTCAGCCCGCCGCCTTCGCGGCTGCAGCCGATATCGACCTCGGCCGACGGTTCGGTGAACGGAAAATAGGACGGGCGGAACCGCACCGGCAGGTCGTCCACATCGAAGAACGCACGGCAGAATTCGATCAGGCAGCCTTTCAGGTGCCCCATATGCGTCGCCTCGTCGATGACCAGGCCTTCGATCTGGTGAAACATCGGCGAATGAGTCGCGTCATGGTCGGCGCGGAAGGTGCGGCCGGGCACGACGATGCGGATCGGCGGTTCCTCGTTGACCATGGTGCGGATCTGCACCGGCGAGGTGTGCGTACGCAGCACCTTGCGGTCGCCGTCCTCGTTCGGCGGCAGATAGAACGTGTCGTGATCCTGGCGCGCCGGGTGTTCCGGCGGGATGTTCAGCGCGGTGAAATTGTTGAAGTCGCTCTCGATATGGGGGCCTTCGGCCACGGTGAAGCCCATCTCGCAGAAGATCGCGACCATTTCGTCGATGGTCTGGCTGATGGGGTGAATGCGCCCTGTGTCTTCGGGGCGATGCGGCAGGGTGACGTCGATGCGGTCCTGTTCGAGGCTGGCGTCCAGCGCCACGGCTTCCAGCACGTCCTTCTTCGCGTCGATGGCGTCGGCGACCGCGTTCTTCAGAACGTTCAGCTGCTGGCCCGCGTCGCGCCGGTCTTCCGGCGGCAACTGGCCGATGCCCTTGACCATCTCGGTGATGGTACCGGACTTGCCCAGCGCCGAAACGCGCAGTTCTTCCAGCGCCGCCAGATCGGCGTCTTCGATCTGCGCCAGCAAATCTGTCTTTAACTGATCTAGATTTTCCATGGCAAAAGACCGGCCGGAACTTCTCCGGCCGCCCCAAACATCTGATTAACGAAAATCCGGCTTAGCCGGCGTTGTCGAGGGCGGCCTTTGCCTGTTCCACGACGCTGCCGAACGCTTCCGGTTCCTGCGCGGCAAGATCGGCCAGGACCTTGCGGTCGAGCTCGATCCCGGCCTTGTTCAGACCGTGCATGAACTGCGAATAGGTCAGCCCGTGCAGGCGCGCGCCGGCGTTGATCCGCTGGATCCAGAGCGCACGGAAATTGCGCTTCTTCACCCGTCGGTCGCGATAGGCGTACTGGCCGGCCTTTTCGACCTTCTCGACGGCAACGCGGAACACCTTGGAATTCCGGCCGCGATAGCCCTTCGCCTTTTTCAGAACTTTCTTGTGGCGGGCGTGCGTCGTGACGCCGCGTTTTACTCGTGCCATGTCAAATCTCCTTTATTTCGCGTAGGGCAGATAGGATTTGACGATCTTCGCGTCTGCATCCGCCAGAATCTGCGTACCGCGGGAATTGCGCTTCATTTTCTGCGTGCGCTTGCGGAGGTTGTGACGTTTTTTGGCGAAATTGGACCGGACTTTCCCGGTCGCCGTGGTGCGGAATCGCTTCTTGGCGCCGCTTTTCGACTTCAGCTTGGGCATTTCCGTCTCCTGTGTTTGTACCGCCGCCGTTCGATATGTGTGGCGGTACGGACGTCGTATAAACGGCCCCGGCATGCCCTTACAGGCCGGACCGTTTGCTTCAAGGCGGCGGGTTATAACGGGTTGCGGAAGGGAGTGCAAGCAGAGACGAGAGGGACGAACTCTCGCATTTGTGGCCGTTATTCCCCCGGGGTTGTCCCGGGGGCCCATGGCAGCCGCGTTATCACAGGCAAAAATGGACTCCCGCCACAAGGGCGGGAGAATAAGTGTATTGGGGACACAGTGTCCCCATTCGGGCATCACCCAACAAAAAACCCCGCAAAAGCGGGGTTTTTCGCCGTTATGTGCGTCTCGTCAGACCGAAGACTGGATCCATTCGACCAGCTTGCCCTTGGGCAGCGCGCCGACCTTGGTGGCCGCGACTTCGCCATCCTTGAACAGCATCAGGGTCGGGATGCCGCGGACGCCGTATTTCGACGGCGTCATCGGGTTATCGTCGATATTGACCTTGGCGACGGTGATCGCATCGCCCATTTCGTCGGAAATTTCTTCCAGCGACGGGCCGATCTGCTTGCACGGGCCGCACCATTCCGCCCAGAAATCGACCAGGACGGGGCCGTCCGCGCCGAGAACGTCGGTTTCGAATGTATCGTCGGAGACTGGTTTGCTCGCCATCTGTTGTTTTCCTCTGTTTAAACGGTTGGCATGCCACCATTGACGTTGCCGTGCCGTCCCTGCCCTTTTTATTTACCTGAACTGAATCTAGGGACGCGCCGGAACACGGTCAAGGTTCATGGGCGTCCAGGAGTTGTGCGTCCAGTGGCATTAATCGGGGGCCGTCCGTCCACACTAAAACACACTCAACCTGCTGATTCTCATATATTTTTCGTAACAGCGCCCTGTACGCCGCCATCTGGCGAAGATACAGCGCGGGAACGTCTTCGACCCGCTCCGGCGGAGGACGATTCGTCTTGAAATCGAGGGTTTTTACCACATCCGCGCCGACCACCAGACGGTCGATCCGGCCCGAAATCGCGGTATTGCCGACAACGCCTGCGATCGGGACTTCGGCCCGCGATCCTGGCCCGAAAAGGCCGGCGCAGGCGGGGTCGTTCAGGACGGCCAGGGTTTCCGCAATCAGCGCATCGATCCTGTCGGCATCGAGCGCATGGACGGGGCGGGCGAGAAAAGCGCGGGCCGCCGTGTCGCGGTCGGCTACCGCCAGGTCGGGCAGGGTCTGCAGCAACCGGTGCACCAGTAAACCCCGCTGGAAAGCCAGTCCGCTGTCGTCGCCCAGCGGCGAGCGGGTCGCCGGTTCGGGCATGGCGGGACGAGACGGCGCCAGCGGACGCGGCGGTTCCGGTTCCGCCGGCGCGGCGACATCGACCCAGTCCGGCAGTGCTGGAACCTCCGCCGCCGCGATATCGCCGGTCTGTTTCCTGTCGGGACCGCTGCTCTGCGATGTTTCCAGGCGCAGCCCGTCGCCGTGCCAGGCCAGATCGGGCTCGTCGTCGGGCCCGCCGGGATGCGATTCGAAAGCGAACGGTTGGGCGACCGTTTCCAGCCCGCGTGAAATCACGTTCCACCACGCCGTTTCGGGCGCGGCGCGGCGGGTACCATAGCCGGCGATATACAGGCGGTCCTCCGCGCGCGTCATCGCGACGTAAAGCAGTCGCCGGTATTCCTCGTCCTGCCGGATCCGCTGATCGGCGGCGAGACGCTGGGCGGTGCGTTCGCGGACCCGCGACCGGGGCGGCCACAGCAGCGCATCGGCATCCTGACCGTCAGCGCCGCGGCCGCCATCCCACATCAGCCCGCTGTCCGGCTGGGGCACCTGCATGGTATCGGCGAGGATCACCACCGGCGCCTGCAGCCCTTTCGCGCCATGGACCGTCATGATTCGCACCTCGTCGCGCAGCCCCTGGTCGAGATCGCGCTTGATCTGGGCGTCGCCTTCAGCAAGCCAGCGCAGGAATCCTTGCAGCGACGGCGTATGCGTCTGCTCGAAAGCCAGCGCCAGCGACAGGAATTCGTCGATGGGATCGTTGGCTTCCTCGCGCAGACGGGCAAGCAGATGCGCCCTGCCGGTCATCGGACCGAGGATATGGGCGAAGAATTCGTAGGGCGGCGACAGGTCGGCGCGCGCCAGCACGTCGCCCAGCGTCCGGTACGCGGCGGCGCAGGCGGGATCGGTGCGCGCAAGTTTTCGCAGAGACCCCCAAACCGTGCCGTCGCGCCGGTGGCAGATATCGAACAGCTTCGCCTCGTCGAAACCGATCAACGGTCCTTTCAGGATGGCGGCGAGGTTCAGATCGTCATGAGGCATCAGCGCGAATGCGCCGAGCGCGATCAGATCCTGCACCGCAAGCTGGTCGGTCAGCACCATACGGTCGAGACCGGCGACATCGACCTGTCGCTTCTTCAGTTCGCGGATCAGGTTGTCGACGAAATCCGTCCGCCGCCGGACAAGCACCATGATATCCCCGGGGCGAACCGGTCGGTCGGCGCTCCGCAGTATTTCGCCGCCGTCGATCCATTGCGATATCCGCCAGGCGATCGCATGCGCCAGGCGCCGCGCCGGCGTGGCGTCGTTGCGCAGGTCGTCGGGCGTTGACCAGGGCGAAATCTCGCCCCGGTCTTCCGGCACCACCGGCGGCCACAGTTCCACCAGGCCGGCCTGGCCGCGCCGGTGCGCGGTGTGACTGATCGCCGTCATGGATACCCCGTCGCGCGCGGCATCGTCGGCGAACACCGCATCGACTGCCTGCAGCACGGCGGAGGTCGACCGGAACGACACGTCCAGCGGCACCGGATGCCAGTCCTGTCCGGCCGCGGTGACCCGGTCCTCGAAATAGTCCCGCATCGCCGAGAACTGGTCGGGAGCGGCGCCCTGGAAACTGAAAATCGACTGCTTTTCGTCGCCCACCGCAAACACGGTGCGTTCGGTCTCCCGCGCGCCTTCGCCGGCGTGGAATTCGTCGACGATGGCGCGCACCACCGCCCACTGGTCGGCATTGCTGTCCTGCGCCTCGTCGATCAGCACGTGGTCGAGACCGCCGTCGAGCTTGAACAGCACCCACGGTGCGGCCCGCTCGACCAGCGCCCGCGCGCGCAGGATCAGATCGTCGTAATCCAGCATCGCATTGCGCTGCTTGTGACCCTCGTAGCGCTCGATAAGTGCGGTCGCGATGATCAGGATCGCCTCCGTCGCCTCGGCGGTCAGGATGGCCTTGCGCCTTTCCTGGACGGCAAACACGCGGTCGGCTTCGCGCTGCATAATGTCGGCGATTTCCGGTTTGACTTCCTGGGCGCCCTTGCTCGCCAACGATGCGCGGATGGTGCCGCCGCCCGTCAGATAGGCCGCCGCATAGGCATCGAACCCGGCGGCGCGTTCCGCCGCATCGCCTGCGAGCCAGGGCCCCATGCGCGCGGCTTTGTCCTTGTCCTGCTTGCCGCCGGCGGACAGAACATCGGCCGCTTCGCGCAGACCGGCCAGGTCGGTCGCCGGGTCGGCGGCGGCGGCGCGCAGCAGGGCCTCCACGGTTTCTTCCGCAGCCACATCCAGCACCGCCCGCGTCGCCCGCACCGCGCCCTCCGTTCCGTCATGCGCGAGAATCAGACGGTGCAGCCGACCGCGGCTGGACGCGATCGCCGCCATCAGATCGGCAAATTCGTCTTCGTTGACCCAGCCGGTGACGATATCCAGCGCGGCCGCCAGGGTCCCGTCCGCGCCGCTGCGCGCGGCATCGAGTATCTCGTCCCGCGCCGCCAGCAGCGCTTCCGCCGCGCTGCGTTCGTCCATCACCTCGAAATAGGGGGCAAGCCCGGCCTCGACCGGAAAACGCCCGAGCAGGGATTCGCAGAATGCGTGGATAGTCTGGATTTTCAGGCCGCCCGGCGTGTCCAGCACCTCGGCGAACAGCCGCCGCGCCAGCGCCCGCGTCGCCGGCGCCGGGGTCTCGCCGGACAGGCCGACGATAGCGGCGTCGAGTTCGGCCTCCGGCATCACTGCCCAGTTGCCGAGCAGCCGCCGGATGCGGTTCTGCATTTCCGCCGCGGCGGCCCGGGTAAATGTCAGACAGAGAATTTTGCCGGCCGGGCTGCCCCTCAGCAACAGGCGCAGCACCCGGTCGGCCAGCACCTTGGTTTTGCCCGATCCCGCCGACGCCGACACCCAGACCGACGCATCGGGCGTCGCCGCCACCGCCTGGTTGGCGTAAGCGACGAAACCGCCCTGCACCCTGCCCGTATGTTCCATTGCCGTATCAGTCATTGGCGGACGACCATTCCTGCACCCGCTCCAGGTGCTCGAAATCCGAATGCCTCGGCGCGATGTCCGGATCGGGACGCGCGATATAGGGCGTCTCCGGATCGTCGTAGTAATCGAGCAGCGCGATAAGACCGGCCAGCGCCTCGTCCGCCAGCAGCATCGGATCGTCGCCGGCATCGCGGATTTCGCCGGCGGGGTCGCCGCCCGACAGATTCCAGTAGGTCAGCGCCATCACGTCG
>Ga0181573_10003458_pt1 | contig 13921 bp, 8 predicted proteins | sample 101ome_25_FD_148643 | JGI IMG/M metagenome (GOLD analysis project Ga0181573, IMG submission 148643) | Coastal salt marsh microbial communities from the Groves Creek Marsh, Skidaway Island, Georgia - 101409BT metaG (spades assembly) | ecosystem: Environmental > Aquatic > Marine > Intertidal zone...
CGTTCGCGTGTGCGACCGTGGGGAGGTGTTTCTCGCGAATCCGAGCATGCTGTCGGGGGCCGACGATCTCACCTCGCTGACGCACCTGCACGAGGCGGGGATCCTGAGCGTGCTGGCCGAGCGGTTTGGAAGAGACCACGGTGGCGACGACGGCGACGACGGTGCGCGTGGTCGGGGTATATATACGCACGCTGGGCCGGTTTTGATTGCGGTGAATCCGTTCGAGGGTGTTCCGGCGCTGTATGCGCCAGAGATGGTGGAGCACTATGTGGGGAGGCCGGCGGTGGGGGTGGGGGCGAACGACGTGGATCGCTATCGGCCGCACATCTTTTTGACGGCGGATAAGGCGTTCAAGCAGATGCAGGTGAAGGGGGAGAGCCAGAGCATTATCATCACCGGGGAGTCTGGGGCGGGGAAGACCGAGACGACCAAGTTTGTGATGAAGTACGTGGCTGGGCTGGTCGGCGGGGGCTCGGCGACGGGTGAATTGTCGTCGCCGAAGAAGAAGACGTCGTCGTCGCCTGACGACACGTCTATGGAGACGAGGGTGCTGGAGACGAACCCTATCCTGGAGGCGTTTGGGAACGCCAAGACGCTGCACAACAACAACAGCAGTCGCTTTGGCAAGCTGATCGATATTCACTTCGAGTGTGCCGACACCGGGGCATCTTCGGCGGCTTTGTCGCAGGTATCCCGGATGTGCGGGGCGCGCATCGAGACGTACCTGCTGGAGAAGAGCCGGGTGGTGCATCAGCTCTCCGGGGAGCGGAACTACCACGTGTTCTACCAGCTGATTCGTGGCGGAGACGATGCGACCAAGGAGGCGTGCACGTTGCAAGGGATGGACGTTGAGGACTTTGCGTACCTGAACAAGAGCGGCTGCTCGGAGATCAACGGCGTGGACGACGCCGAGGAGTTTAGCCGGGTGTGCGTGGCCATGTCGGACATCGGCATCACGGAGGCGCAGCAGCTGGGCTTCTGGAAGACGCTGGCGTGTATCCTGTACCTGGGCAATGTCGAGTTCGAGGAGGAGTCGGACGACGCGGTGGCCGTCAGGCGGTCGGCGGCGCTGGACAGGGCGGCGGCGCTGATGGGCGTCCCGGTGGACGCGCTGGAGAAGGCGCTGTCCAAGAAGGTTATGGTGGCCGGTGGAGATGTGATCACGATGGACCTGAACATGGAGGCTGCGCAGGACGCACGGGACGCGCTGGCCAAGTTCCTGTACGAGGCGCAGTTCCGCGACCTGGTGGGCAAGGTGAACAGCGGCATTTGTGAGTCGTCGGGCGCGTCGGGTGGCGCATCCAAGGGCACCAAGGTGCTCTCGCTGTCGCTGCTGGATATCTACGGGTTCGAGTGCTTCCAGACCAACTCGTTCGAGCAGCTGTGCATCAACTACGCCAACGAGCGCCTGCAGCAGCAGTTTGCCGCCCACTTGTTCAAGCTCGAGCAGACCATGTACGAGGAAGAGGGTGTGGACTGGACGTACGTGGAGTTCGAGGACAACCAGGCGTGCGTGGACCTGATTGAGTCAAAGCCGCCGGCGGGGCTCGGCATCCTGAGCCTGCTGGACGAGGAGTGCCTCTTCCCCAAGGGTACCGACGCCACCTTCTCCGAGAAGGTGTGCAAGACGCATAGTACACACGATCGCTTCGCGTTCAACGCCAACAAGCCCGGCGCGGCGTTCACGGTCAACCACTATGCTGGCCCCGTGACGTACACTTCCGACCACTTCCTCGACAAGAACAGGGACACGCTCAACCCGGACCTGATGACCCTGGTTCAGTCGTCCGAGTTTGCGTACGTGGCTTCCCTGTCCGCGCACATGGGAGCCGCGACCGGAGGGGCGGCGCAGTCGCAGCCGGGCGCCAACAAGAAGAAGATGGCGTCGTCCGTCGGTTCCCGCTTCCGCGAGCAGCTCAAGGCGCTCTTGGAGCGCTTGGACGCGTCTCAGCTCCACTTCGTGCGGTGCATCAAGCCAAACGCGTCGCAGCAGCCCATGCTGTTCGAGGACCCCCTGGTCCTGCATCAGCTCAAGTGCTGCGGCATCCTCGAGGTGGCGAGGATCGCGCGCGCCGGGTACCCGACCAGGTACAGTCACCGCGAGTTCGCCGAGCGGTACAAGCTGTTTCTTCCCGAGGACCGCGGAAGCCACCTGGAGAACAGCGTGGCGCTGCTCGAGCTCTTTGGCGTCGACAAGGACGCCTACCAGGTCGGCAAGACCAAGCTGTTCTTCCGGGCAGGCGTCTTGGGCCACCTCGAGGACCACGTCGTGCGCGTGACCGAGGCGTCCTTGAGGATCCAGACGGTGTTCAGGATGCACCGCTTCCGGGTCCCGTTTGTGGAGAAGAGGGAAAACGCGCTCAGGATTCAGTCTACGTTCCGGATGCACCAGGCGAGGATCGAGTACGAGGAGGTCAGGCGGGTCAAGAACGCCGCCGCGTGTCGCGTGCAGTCTTCTTTCCGCGGATGGAGGGAGCGAAGCGAGTACCTGCGGGTGCTGGCGGCCAGCGTTGCCCTCCAGCGGTGGTGGCGGCAGGAGCTGCTGCGGCAGAAGATTGCCGAGCGGGTCGCGGCCGAGGGGGAGCGAGAGGAGCGAGAGGCGGCGGAGGCAGCCAAGGTCGCCGCCACAGCCGTCGCCGCTGCGTCGTCGCCGTCGAACCCGCTCTGCGACGAGTTCGACATGACCGAGGACGAGATCCGCAGCATTCTCGAGAAGTTTGCCGGCGGCCAGCTCGTCGCCGCCGATGCCGACGCCGGCGTCGCACCCCCGCCGGCGTCACCCGACGCGGCCCTTCAGCTGCTCCAGAAGATCAACGTCGAGCTCCAGAAGGAGATTGACGATCTCAAGGACGAGAACGCGCTGCTGGTCGACCAGCAGGCCAGGCAGCTGAGCACTAGCGCCAAGAAGCAGGCGAGCAAGTCCCGCGTGGTCGCCATCTCGGCCGACGCGGGCAGCCCGCGCTCGGCCTCCTCCGTGTCCATCATGTCGTATAGTGACCTGCACGATATCGATAACAACGCAGAGGGATCAGAGCGCGTGCCCTCCAGTGCAGGCGTCCGCAGGGAGATGTCCTTCGGACGCGCCGGCCCCGAGGGCGCCGTCGCCGGCCTCAGCGCCGAGCTGTCCAAGAAGGGCCCGATCTTCGCCGACGACGCCGCATTCATCCGCGAGGTCCACGAGGGCGTCAGCCTCGCCCCGAACATGGACCCCGACTTTGAGATCAAGCGCCTCATCGTCAGGTACAAGACGTGGAGCCGGGACTTCAAGGCCCGACTCAAGGCGACCCAGTCCAGCCTGAAGACGTCCAAGCTCGGCAACTCCAGGTCCCCCGCGTACGTGAACGCCAGCGCCCGTCCGATTGGAGACCCCGTGAACCATTCATCCAACTCGAAGAAGAACGTCTTTTCCAAGCTGCTCTCGGCAAAGCCGTAGGGGGAGGCATTTAAGAATCAAATCCGAGACGTACGTCGCTCTTGCCGCGCTTGTCGACACCTGTGCCGTGTACGCTCCGAACCCGTACGGCGGGACGAGATCGGGCGCACTGGCGGACGTCGTCGAATCTGCCATCATCCCCGGCTTCAAATGACGCCACGCTCCTCCTGTGGCTTCTCTTCGCATTAAGCGCAGCGCGTGCGCCGAAGATAACCCTTTGCTGTCTTTGGGAGGATCGCGAGGCTCTGAAACCCCAGAAATACAGCCCGGAAATTCGAAATCCAGACCTCACGACGCCCCACCTCCTCGCGACGCCCCCGACGACAGGTCAATAAATACGTCACAACGCAGGATACCGTGAGATTGAGTACGGCCAACGGCAGCGAAGGACGACCACGCACGTGAGAGCGGGAGCTGCGAAGGATGTCTGAAGCAGACAAGGGCGAGAGAGCGCAACGAATCGAGGCGGTGCCTGCCAAGCCCGCGGAGAAGGATGCTTCGGAGAAGGATGCTTCGGAGAAGGATGCTTCGGAGAAGGATGCTTCGGAGAAGCCACGTCCCGCCGAGGTCGACGTTCCCGGTCCCGACAGCGCTGCTGGCAGAAGCGGAGACGGAGCCAAGGCGCCTCCTGCCGCGCCGGTCGCAGCGCCCGCCTCTGCATCTGCCTCTGTCTCCTCGGCGGCATCCGGGAGCTCGGTGATCATCACGCGCAGGTCGATCGATGGCAGCCAGCATTCGGGTGGGAGAGGCACGGCGCCGCGCCATATCCCCTCCTCACGGGGACGTGGCCGGTCGTCACACTTTGGACCGGGTGCTGCGCACTCGCCGTACGCGTCGTCGCACTCGCCGTCTGGACGAGGCGGTCGGGGCGGATTCTCGCCGCATTACGGCGGGCGCCATTCGAGTCCCCGGCAGCAGTGGCATGGGGAGCCATACCGTAACTCGCCGGCCAACATGCAGTCGCATTCTCCCCACCACTACGGCGATGAAAGTCGTGGGTACCAGCACGCGGGTGGCCAGGGTGGCCGCTTCGGTGGGCGCGGGGGCGCGCACGGTGGATCCGGCGGGCCATATTCGCACGGCCGCGGCGTCCCGCCGCCGCCGCCGCCGCCCGCGAAGCACCACGTGTTGAGCGGACACGCGCCGGCGCCGAGCCAACCCACCGTGATAAGGCCGAGCCCGTCCAGTGCTCCGAAAGAATCGAGCCAACCGCCGGTCCGACGGCCGGGTGAAGGTTCGTCCCCGCAGCAGGCCGTGGCGTCTCCGATGCAACAGGCGGAGGGATGGCAGTATAAAGACCCCGAAGATCAGATCCATGGGCCCTACGCGGCCTCGAAGATCGTCAATTGGGTTGATAAAGGGTACTTCTCCGAGGGACTGCCAGTCAGGCGGGTAACGAAGGAGGGCGAGGGCGCGTGGGTGTTGCTCAAGGTGGTGATGATCGACCTCCGGCGGGAGGCGGCGCAGGGATCCGGCTCCGGCGGCGGCGGTCACCAGGCTGGTGGGGCGCAGACGAGCTCCGCAGGCCAGAGCGCGCCGGCTGCCAGGAAAGAGGTGCCCGGCGACGACGGTGCAAAGGGTGTCGACCGGCGGCCTACGCAGGAGCGAGAGCGAGAGCGAGAAGATCGCGGGGACCAGAGAGGGGATCAACGCAGGCCGCCCCCGCAGGATATCAGGTCGTGGGATCGCGACCAGGGAGGCGCGAGAAATAAAGGAGGCGATCGCCGCGATGACCGCGATGGCCGTGGAGGGTATGGAGGGTATGGAGGGTATGGAGGGCGTGGAGACCGCGACGGCCGCGATGGCCGTGGAGACCGGTGGGGGTCGTACGACCGCGACCCGAGGGGCATGCGGGATCCGAGGGACCCCAGGGGTGATCCGCGGGGCGACCCCAGGGGTGACCCGAGGTTTGGCAGGCAGCCGTCGAGGGTCGATGACCGCCGTGGTGACAGGTTTGACGACCGGCGGGGCGGCCGCGGTGGCAGGGGTGGACGAGGCGGCGGCGGTCGCGGCGGTCGGGGTGGGCGCGGCGGTCGTGGGGGCGGAGGCACGGGCGCGGACCCTGACGTTTTCGACGCCGTCGTCAAGCTGTTCACCGGCCAGGTCGACCAGGGCGCCGAGCAGCCGATGTGGCGCTACATCGACTACGAAGGCGCCATCCAGGGCCCGTTCCCGGCCAAGAGCATGATTGAATGGTTCCAGGGCGGTTACCTGAGCGACAGCGCCATCATGGTGTGTGGCACGGAGCGGAGGGTCTCGCCGCCCAACCTGCCGCCGCCGGAGTTTTACATGCCCCTCGGCGCACTCATCTTTTGGATCCGTCGAGGCCATCGGTTCGAGGCCATCACCGTCGCCGACATCCAGAATAAGACCCTGCCGGGCGAGTTGGCCACGCTGAAGGACAGTGCAGCAAAGGCCTTTGAGGGCGTCGACAAGGAGATGATGAAGGCCAAGGAGAAGGTCGCCGCGGCGGCCGAGCCAGCGGTCGAAAAGCCCAAGATCGAGCGGGACGATAGGCTGATGTCGATGGAGCGAAGCGGAATCAGCTGGGCAGAGGCGGACGAGGCGGAAATTATCGGTATGCTCGACTTGAACGACGGGTTGGTTGGTGACGTGGAGGAGTAGGTTGCTGTCGGTGACTTTGGACTGCCAGCGGTCGCCGAAGGCCAGGACGAGCTTGTTGGCGCTTTCAATGCATTCTAGTAAATTACCAGGCATAGATGGATTTCGGAAAGCACTCGGACTGCCAGCGGTCGCCGAAGGCCAGGACGAGCTTGTTGGCGCGCTCGTGGGTGTACATGGTGGTGGTGGTGTCGAAGTTTTGATGCAGCCAGTTGTACAGCATCGTCTCGTCCGCATCGCCGCCGCTGCTCCTCGGGAACCTGCCGTGGGTTTTCTTGAACAGCTTCACGGCCTCCAGGATCGCGTCCCACTGGGCCTCGTCCCTAGAGTTCCACGAGTTCCTGATCTGGTGGCCCGGCTGGAAAAGACCACCGGTCTCCAGGCAGGGGAAGCACTCCTTCTCCCATCCCTTGCCGAACGCCTCGTTCAGCTTCTCCCAGCGAGCCTGGGTCCAGCTCCTTCCACCAGGCTTGCAATGCTGCAGCCAATCGTACAAACTCTTCTCTTCCTCGTCCTTCGGGTTCCTCTTCGGAAACCGCCCCTTCGTTTGCTTCCATTGCTGGCACACCTCCAGACGGGCCTTCCACTTCTCCTCGTCCGGCTTCCCTCCCCGCTTGCTCTTCTTCCTCGCCAGCTCCTCCCGCTCCCGCTCCCTCTCTTCCTCCTCTGCTTCGACCTCCCGCTCCGCGGCCAGTTCAGGCAAGACTGGTGGTTGGGTTGGTCCGGCTGGCAACCAGTTTCGCAGGGAAAGGGACGAGGCCCAGTGGGACGCGATCCTGGAGGCCGTGAAGCTGTTCAAGCGGACCCACGGCAGGTTCCCGAGGAGGCGCGGCGGCGATGCGGACGAGACGAGGCTTTACCACTGGCTGCAGGCCAACATGGACACCACCTCCACCTACTACACCCACGAGCGCGCCAACAAGCTCGTCTTGGCCTTCGGCGACCGCTGGCAGTCCGAGTGCTTTCCGAAATCCATCTGGGCATGGTAGACCCGCTGCTATGTGTATCTCATCGGAGTCGTGACCTCGGCAGACTGATTTTGTTTTGCAAGCAGTCGCCTCTCGCCTTGATGATGATGATGACACACCTCACTCACCGCCCGTCAGTGGGGTCTCATTCCGCCGGTCGGGCGCCCAACTTGCGAACTCCTAAATTCCCTATCTGTCCCAGAGTCGCGAGGGCCCCGAGCGTGGCCAATTCGCCTCGATCGTGCCGTTCGGTTGTCGCTATGGCCGTATCCGACCAAGAGGCGGTCGAACGTCTTAGCAGCGTCCACGAGGAGAGCGTCGGCCTGTCCATTCGAGTCGACCGCACAGCAGATTCCTTCCTCGTCACCATCGAGGGCGACGCGTCAAAGACGATCCACTGGGCCGTCAACGAGTGGGAGCTGGCGCCCGAGTCGTGCCGGCCGCCAGGAACCGTCCAGGTCGACGACCTGGCGGTTCAGACGCCGCTGACGGGCGGCCGCGTTGTGATCGAGTTCCCGGCAGACACGTGCCCGACCAAGGTCGTGTTCGTCGTCAAGGACGGGGAGAAGTGGATCCATAATGGCGCTGGGGATTTCGTGGCGTACCTGAAGCCGCCGGGAGTGGACGACGTGATCGCCAAAGTGATTGCGGCGGAGACGACCTACGAGCGTTGGTCGCTGTTCAATCGCGTCAACCTGGCGACGGGCCTGGTGGATGCGGGAATCGCAGCTGGGCCGAACGGGATGGGGTTCATTTTTACGTGGCTGCGGCTGTCCCAGATGAAGCAGCTCCCGTGGTACCGCGGCACGAACTACCAGTCGAAGGACGCGGCGCACGCGCAAAAGACGCTCGCACAAAGGATGGTGGGTACTTGGACGGACGGAAGCACGATTGAATCGTCACTGAACTGCTGAACTGCTGAACTGCTGGATGACGAGGGGATCGAAGATCCTCCCTCTCTCCCTCTCTCCCTCTCTCCCTCTCTCCCTCTCTCCCTCTCTCCCTCCCTCTGACACACGCCCCGCGTTCATCTTCCTCCAGGCCGATTTGTGTTGCACCGCCAAGGACCCGGGGTGCAGGTTGTTCTCGAGGCTGTCGCTCGCCACGTTGCCGCGCGGAGGGGGCAACGGTGACGATATCCGCATGGGCATCCTCCATATCATGAGGGACAACGGGATCCGTGAGGGCCACAGGCCGGGCATCGAGTGCCACTTTTTGGAGTCGTGGCACCAGAAGCTGCACACCAACACGACTCCGGAGGATGTGACCATCTGCGAGGCGTATCTCGCGTTCCTGTCGTCCGGAGACATGGGCGAGTTCTGGAGGGTGGCGTGGGAGAATGGCCGGATCACGCCCGAGTCGCTGGCGGCCATGGACCACCCGGTCCAGGCCACGCCGGTCCACCTCCCGCATCTGATCGGTCCGATGAACCACTACTTGTGGATTCTGAAGACGACGCATGCGGGTGCGGATCTGGATGTGATGTACGAGATGTGCAGGGGGCACCTCGACGGCGAGCTTGCGTGGATGATTGGCGACATGCTGACCAACAGGGGCGAGTGGTGGGTCCCCGGCAAGATCGTGGAGATCAGGCAGCGGCTTTCGGGATACTGGAAGGGGACGCAGGGATGCGGGAGGGACATCATGCTCCTTGATATTGCCCTGGACTCGTACTTCAGGATTCTCGTCGAACGCATGGACAAGTCGAACATGAGCGCGGACGACCTGATCGGCGTGGTCACCATGGTCCTCTCCAACGCCGTCATTTCCTCGGAAAGCGACGTCCTCGAGTGCTCGTTGGAGTTCTGGAGGAAGGTGTTCGACGAGCAGCCTCGCTGGTCGGGGGTCGACTGGGCCAAGAAGGCGCTGGCGGCCTCGGACGCGGTGGCAGTCTCGCTCGAGGAGTTTGCGGACATGATCGCAGCCAACGTGCAGCCGCACGCGGATCTCTTCGGAGCCAAGTGCGACATCGAGGATAACTACATCCTGAACTTCTCCGAGGAGGTCGTGCGGGGCCAGTCCGTCGCGGTGCTCGGGCCGATCTTGCAGAGCGTCGGCGGCCACCTGCGGGCCACGGCCGAGATGGGGCCGTGGGAGATCGTCAGCTCTGGGCTGGCGGGACCGCGCATCGGCCGGATCAAGTACTTGGAGAGCCTCGAGTCGATCCAGGGCGTGCAGATCGACGAGCCCACCGTGTACGTGGTGGACAAGCTCACCGGCAACGAGGACATTCCGCTGAACGTGGAGTGCGTCATCACGGCGCAGTCCACGGACGTGCTGTCGCATATCGCCATCCGTGCGAGGGCGCAGTCTGTGCTCTTGGCCACTTGCTACGACGCGGGCGTCCTGGAGAGCATCAAGGCCCTGGCCGGCGGCGAAGGCGTCGCGGTGCAGGCCGTCTTGGACGCGACGGGCTCCGTGGCCGTGACCGCGTGTGCCGACGACGTCGTGTTGACAAAGGCAAAGTCCACGTCTTCGAAGTCAAAGAAGACGTCCACGTCGAAGATCACCCCGACCGACTCGTGGGTGCTCGCATCTGCCGCGTTTGAAGACGGCCGCGTGGGCGGCAAGTCCCTCAACACGCAGCGACTCCGCGAGATGGCCGACGGGCAGGGTATCCGGGTCCCTCAAAGCCTCGCACTGCCGTACGGCACCTACCAGAAGGTGCTGAACGATCCGTCCAACGCGACGGCAAAGAAGACGATCGCCGAGCTCACCGCCGCCATCCCAACGACCGCCGACGGCGTCCCGCCCCAGGTGCAGCAGCTGAAGAACGCCATCCGCACGGGACTCAAGTCCCCGAGCGGTCTGGTGGACGAGCTCAACGCCGTCGAGTGGATCAACGAGGCGCAAGCCAACGGGCCCTTGTTTGACGGGTGCGCCGCCGTCTGGGCCTCTGTGTACAACGACCGCGCCTGGCTGAGCCGGAGGACGATGGGCATTCCCGACAGCAGCCTCGAGATGTCCGTGCTGGTCCAAGAGCTGGTGCCTGCGACGTACGCTTTTGTATTGCACACCGCGGATCCCCTCACTGGCGATCGCGACGCCGTGCACGGCGAGGTCGTCCTCGGCATGGGCGAGGCCTTGGTCGGCAACTACCCCGGCCGGGCGCTCAGCTTTGTCACTGACGGGTCGTCGACGACGACGGTCACCACATACCCGTCCAAGGTCCGCGCATTGCGCTGCAGCGCCTCGCTGATGGCCCGCAGCGACAGCAACGGCGAGGACCTCGACGATTTCGCGGGCGCCGGCCTCTACAGCTCGGTGCCCGTCGGTGGTGACTACGAAAAGACCGCCGCAAACTACGCCCACGAGCCGCTCGTCTGGGACGACGGCCTGCGACAGCGCATAATCGACGAGCTCGTCAAGGTCGGCCGTGCCGTCGAGGCGGCCTGCGACGGCGCCGCGCAGGACATCGAGGGCGTCGTCGTGTTGGACCAAGACGAGATCTCCGTCAGCGTCGTCCAAACAAGAAACATGGTGCTCTAATACCAACAACAACAACAACTTCTGTATTATGTGTCTCTTTCGCTTATCTAACTGTTTACTTTGCCGGGAAATCACGTCGTCGCACCCACCTCACCTGCCATCCTCCTCCCCTTCCTGCGCCTGCGCATACACGAGCGGACTCGGCACCATATTCATCATCGAATACTGCAACCCAAACGGACTCTGCGCCCCCAAGGGACTCGACAACGACCCCCCGCGCCCACCGGTCCGCGAAATGGCAATCGGCGCAATATTGCCCCGCACATGCAAACCCATCGACCCCCCGACATCCTCCCGCCCCGTATCATTCGTGTACCCTGTCCCCTCCGTCTCCGTCTCCATCGTCACCCCCGTCTCTGGCTTATCTCTCTCTCCCCTTCCCGCCCCACACTGCCCCCGGTGCACCCCCATCGCCCGACTCCCGACTGTCTTCCCACACGCCGCACACCGCACCAACCCCTGCACCCGACCGCCACCCACCCTCGCCAGCCGCCTCGACCCGACCGACAACGCCGCCTCCTCCAACCGCTTACTCTCCCTCTTGATGAAATCAATGTGCTCCAACGCCCGCTCAAACGCCTCCTTCAACGCCACCTCATCCCCCGCACGCCTCGTATCCACCAGCCCGTCTGACGCTTCTTCCGAGTGCGACCTGAGTTTGTCGTCGTCAAAGTCAGTGTCGTCCTTGTCAACGTCACCGCCGCGATGACGCCGCGTCGCCCTCGGCGACGCAGGCGACCCGCCGGCTGCCCCTGACCGAACACGCCTCGACCGCGTTGTCCTCACCGCCGGCGCCGCTGCTGTCCCCTCGCCGCTTTCCTCCTCTCCATCGCCTCCCTCGCCGCCACGTTCCAACCCGCCCCGAAGCCTTTTCATCCCCCGCCCCACGGCCGGCTCGTCAACCACACTCGCAAACACATGGTAGAGAAAGTCCACCCCGAGATCCCTGAGCCAAGCGAGCGAGCGAGTGAGACTGTCGGAAGCGGCACGAGCGCACGGCGGTCAGAGGTCGATCGCCAATCGCCAATCGCCAATCGCCAATACCCACGGGAAAGACGACTGAAGCGCCTCTGGAAGCGAGGATTTGACCTCCTCTGTCAGCTGAATCCGAAGCTGGTTTATCGCCTCCATACCACCGCGAATGACCGACCGACGATCGAGGCTGGAATGGGGAGCTAGACACTGGTGTTCGAGCTGTGTACCGGCTGTCTCTGTCTCTGTCTCAAGACGCAAACTTCCGGTATGAACTTTCGTCCGGCGCTGAAACTCGTTTATCTCGGTTTGAAACCCAATCGTATGCATTGCCGCGTCGATACACGGGCCAACACACCCCGGAACCCCCAATGTGGGACACGGGGGGGTGCGGGAACGTACGCAACGAGACGTGCGAGACGTGCGCATTTCCACGCTTGCCTGGGCGCCGCGTCGTCAGAGGACAACACCGACGGCATCGGGTCGACGTCGTCGCTTGACGAGTCGTTCGTGGAGATGGCGACGGAGATGGCCACGGAGACGGCCACGTCGACAGTGCCGGTGACGGCGACCTCGTCGTCGTCGTCGTCTGGGGACTTGTCTGCAGGAACGGAAGACGCGACGATTGGGCATATCGTCAGCTTGGCGCTTCCCGCGCTGGTGGTGGTGTTGTCGGACCCTTTGCAGACCTTGGTAGGTATTGAGGGTGTCGAGGGTGATGTCGAGGGTGATGTCGAGGGTGATGTGTTGAACACCGACGTGCGCTCGCGCTCTCGGGTTCGTTCGGCAGGTTGATAGTGCCGTGTTGGGGCGGTACTCGACGCTTCACCTTGCGGGGTTGGGTCCGAATACGGCGTTATTTAATAGCGTGTTTCAATTGTTTGCGTTTTTGGGGGTGACGGTGGCCAACGCGGTACGTTCGTGTCCTGCGGATCGTGATGTTTTTTCCGTCGCGACGATCGCGATCGTCGACTGCAGATGGCGCGAGCATGCTCACGTTGCGCTCGCGTTCTCTCGCGTTTCTTACTGACAAGTAAACGAGCGCTTCGCGCTCGTTCGTGTGTTTCCCGTGCAGGTCGGCAAGACAAAGACGACGACTTTGTCGTCGTCAAACGCTTTGGCGAAAAAGTCGCAGCGGACATTTCGTACCGCGGTGCTTTTGGCCGTCGTCCTCGGGATTTCCGCCTGTGTCACCATCCGATTCGCTGCCGTGTCGATTCTTTCGTATATGAATACCGCGCCCGAGGTCGTTCCGTACGCGTTGGACTATATGCGCACCCGCGCGCTCGGCACGCCGATCGTGCTCGTGATGAACGCCTTTCAGGGGCTGTGTCTGGGGCAGCAGGACACGCGGTTGCCGATGGTGGTGTGCGGGGTGGTGACGGGGTTGAATGTGGTGTTGGATTTGTTTTTGGTGGCGGTGAAGGGGCAGGGGGCGAGGGGGGCCGCGGTGGCGACGGTGGTCGCGCAGTGGGTTGGGTTGGTGCTGATGGTGTACTTAGTGAAGCGGAAGCAGCACATACGCGGTGGGGTGGATTATACAGAGGTTCCAGAGTGGCGGCGGCGGAAGAGGGAAGGGTGGGGGGCTGTGCGAAAGGCGTATTTGAGGATTGTGAGGAGGTTTGCGGGGATGGGGGCGGTGCTGGTGGCGAGGACGTCGGCTGGGATTCTGGCGTATTTGGCAATGTCTACCGAGGCGATGCGGATGGGGGTTGTTGTGGCCGCGGCGCATCAGATTGCGATGCAGATGTTCTGGTTTCTGTCGTATCTGCCAGAGCCGCTATCGATGGCGGCGCAGGTGAAGATGGCGGCGACGAGGCGGGGGGGATCGGACGGTGTGCGGACTCGAAGGCTGCTGTTGGGGTTGGGGTCGTCGATGGGTGTCGTGCTTGCTGCGGTGACATTTGTGGCGTTTACACATGTCGCGCCGGTGTTTACAAGCGAGGCGGGGATCGTGGCACAGGTCATGGCGTTGCGGTCGCTCGGTGCCGTGGCGATCGCCGTGTGCAGTTTGCTGATGGTTTATGACGGGATGAGCATCGGGTCGGACTTACTTACGAACCTCGTCCATCTACCGGTGGGGGTGGGAGCGGGTCTGGGCGTCGTGGTGGTGGCCCTGGGCAATGTCGGCGGGCTGGCGGGGGTGTGGGTGGCGTTGGCCGGCTTTTATGCGACGCGTCTCGCGGTGCATCTCGTGTACTATGGGTTCAGACCGCTCGGTGGTGGCTGATGGTGACATGGTGAGTGAAGAATTGAAAAAGATACGGGTGATCCCCCTACGTAGGGTCACGTACGTGACGGTCACGTAGCTGCAGTTCGCGTGTCTGACTGTACCATGAGCGCCGGTCCGGCGTCAATACAAACGACAAAGATCACATCTTTGACACATAAGCAACTCAATATATCGACACCGACGTCCAACGGGCGCGCCGAGGTA
>Ga0181573_10003459_pt1 | contig 13921 bp, 8 predicted proteins | sample 101ome_25_FD_148643 | JGI IMG/M metagenome (GOLD analysis project Ga0181573, IMG submission 148643) | Coastal salt marsh microbial communities from the Groves Creek Marsh, Skidaway Island, Georgia - 101409BT metaG (spades assembly) | ecosystem: Environmental > Aquatic > Marine > Intertidal zone...
GAGAGTCCTCCGTCGCGCGCTCGGCGTGCGACGAGGACGGCGGCGTCGCGGCGGGGGCGGTGCCGCGCACCACCGCGTCTTCCTCCCCGCCCGGCATCGCGCTCAGCTTGGGCAACGGACGATCCCCGACGTGCGACCCGCCGTAGTTCTCCTCGAGGAACGCATCCGCGAATCGGACCCACTCGCGGAAGCTCGCGCTCGCGCGCGTCTCCATCAGCTTCTCCACGACGGGTTGGAGGGCCCAGGTGCCGCTCGCGGTGACTTTTATCACCGCGCGCATCGCGCACCTGCGCGTCGGGTCCTCACCGTCGGGGCACACGTACACCGCCACCTCCGTCTGGAACGATTCGCTGCGAGGGGACACGAGCGTCGGCGTCGAGCGAACGCACGCGGTGGACGTCGTCGGATCCCACGCGAACGTCTGCGTCTCCTCGAAGCGCAGCGTGGCCATCGACGTTCCGCTGCCCAACAACCGCTCGATGACGCTGGGAAGCGACATCGTCTTGGTGAACACCACCACGCGCGTCGCATCGGACGATCGTCTCGTCCAAGGTGGCACGTCCGCGTCGGGGCACTCGCCGGTCTCGTGATGGAAGCGGCGGAAGAAGAAGCCGTCGTCTCCGTACACGACGCGGAGGAAGGTCCGCGCGGGCACGTCGAACGTGGTCTCCATCTCGTACTCCCTCATGGCGCCGCGTTATACCGGGATACGAGGCGCGGCGCCGTGGAGGTGTGCGCGTGGCACCACTGGTAATTCGGGGGGAGAGCCGCACGGCACATGGGCAGGCCAGGCAGACTGCGGGAACGGTCACAAATTTCAGGGACGGTTTCGGGTCCACGCGTTCCCAGAATTCGGGCCGCCACTGAAGGGGCGCCATGTCGGACGAGCGGTGGCTCGCGCCGCTATCGGTCCGGGAGGAGCCCCTGCCGGACGGGCAGGTTCCTCGCGCGGCGCCGTATCGGGTGCGCGCCCGTCCCTTCCCTCGGAACCCCGCCCATCGCGCCGACGACACCAGTCGGGAACGCGAAATGGCCCCTCGTTTGTTAGATTCGCCCCCCTCCCCCCACCCCCGTTCCCTCCGCTTCCCGCGCGTCCCGCTGACCCGTCCATCGCCGCCGTCCGCAGGAACCCGTCGAGCTCGCCTCGTTCAGTAAGTCGCGGAAGGTCCCGAACATCTACGACCGCTCGCGGCTCAAGCGGTACGTCCACCCATCGATACCGTTCGATCTCTCCGAGGGCCACGCCACCTTCCTCGATCGCGACCGGAACGTGCCGAGGCCCGCGTCGCTCGTCCCGATCTTCGAATCCCTGCGCGTCGCCGGCCTGGACGAGCGCGAGCTCGCGGCGGCGGACGTCGTCACCTGGCGCGGCAACTTCGCCAAGATCCTCGGCACCCCGTGGAACGCCAGGGACGCGTGGCACGTGGAAGCGGAGCTCGTGCACGGAGTCGCCGTGCTCAACGTTCTGGAACCACCGGCTTCCCTCGCCCGCGAGTCTTCACGCCAGGGCCGCGACGCGCTCATGGCCTACTGGGGGTACTCGTTCGAGGAGGCGTGCACCGGCGGGGTGTACGACGAACCCATCGATTGCCTCGACGCGTTTTGCTCCGTCGTGAGAACCGGTGCGTTTATTTTTATATTTTCGTATGGGCAATTAGTATGACATCGTGTTTTGTTCACAGGAGTGGGTCGGCACCGGCTCATCATGGGCGGCGAGGTGGACTGCTGGGACGGCGAAAGGGCCGGGCTGGCCGGGTACGTCGAGCTGAAGACCACGCGGGTGATGGATAACCCCGCGCAGGTGGCGCGGTTCGAGCGGGATAAGCTGCTGAAGTGGTGGGCGCAGTCGTTTCCCATCGGCGTTCGACGCATCGTCGTGGGTTTTCGGGACGACGCCGGGTTTGTCCGGAAGCTGCAGACGCTGGAGACGCTCAAGCTGCCGGGGTACGCGGCGAGGCACCCGCGGGCGTGGGACCCGAAGACGGCGCTGCGATTCGCGGATAGGTTGCTGACATGGCTACGGAAGCATCTGGAACAGTTACCGGAGGGGACGAGGGTTCGCCTGGAGTACGAGCCCACCGGCGCGGGCGGCGCCCGCGCGCCGAACGAGGTCAGGCTTCGCGTCTGCGACGACGGCGAGGTCCCGGACTTCGTGCCCGTCGAGGCGAGGGAGGCGCTGCGCCGCGCCGCCGCGCTGAGAGCCGCGTCGGCGGCGTCGAGCGGCGGCGGCCGGGGGAGCAGCCTTCGAAGCCGCGACGGGTCGGACAGGGCCAACAGCGGCGGCTCCGTCGGCGACGGCCGCGCGAACTCGGGGCCGTCCGCGGAGGTGGCGAGCCGGCGATCCGCGCTGAAACGACCGTCGCCGGCGTCGTCCAAGGACGGGGAGGGAGTAGTCGGGCGGCTGCCGGGCGTCGTCGGCGGCGTAAACCCCGGGGGGGCTCTCGTCTCCCCAAGCTTGGGGGCCGAGTCGGCGAAGGAAAAAGCGGAGTCGTCAACCCCGACAACCCCGACGACGCCAACCCCGACCGACGCGGGCCCCAATCACCCCGCGAGGCCCGGGAGGGATCACCATCATCGGGATCACCACCATTCGCACGCTCAGCAACAGCAGCCGGGCCCGACGAGGGTCGCGGTGCATTGGGCGGGCGCGGACCCCCCGGCGCAGCACTACAACCACAGGCGGCGTCGCAGGCAGGAGCGCAGCCAGACCCCGGTTCCCGGCGCCAGGTCTCTGCAGCACCTCTACCGGTTCTATCAGCCGATCGTCGCGGGCCCGGGGTTTGGGGATCCGCTGAAGATGGCGGCGGACAAGCAGGCTTACGCCCGATCGTTGGGCCCCTCGGCGATGTCGTACCTGATGGGTTTCGTACCCGGAGATCAGGGGTGGATCGGAGGCGGCGGCGACGACGACGACGACGGCGACAAGGACGGCGACGGCATCAACGGTGGCATCAACGGCGGTATCAACGCCGACGAGGGGGGCGGCATCGACGGGTCTTCGACGAAGGAGCGCGGGTACGGGCTGGACCCCAAGGCGTACGCTTTCGACCCGATGAACCCCGCCGCGTCTGCCAAGGCGGTGACCGCCGCGACCGTCGCCGGCAGCGAGGGCGACGGGCAGCAGAGCTCGTTCGTCGCGGCCGGGTCGGGGGAGGAGATTGGCGAGGACGACGGGCAGGAGGGGGCCGGGGGCAGCGGCGGCGCGGGTAGCGTCGGACATAGGTCGGACATGGTAGCGTCTGACGTCGAGTGGAGCGACGCGTCGAGGCGAAGATCCGGCGGGGGAGGCGCGGCCGGCGGAGGGGCGGGCGGCGGCGAGCAGCGCGAGGTGGGGAGCACGCCGCAGACGGCGACGTCGGCCAACGACGGCAGGGGCGTGGGCGTGGGCGGCGGCGAAGGCCCGGCGGACGAGGAGGAGGGCGGCGGGAGCGGCACCAAGAAACCTCGGTCCGGTTAAAAAGTTATTAGGAGCGACTTTTCGCGATCGAGCAAGGGAGGGTCCGCCTTCGTGATATCGCGACAAACTCGGACCGCGAGCCGCCCACGACGGGCGTGGGCCTCCACACCGCGACCGCGCCCTCACCACAGCTTCCGTCGCGGGTCGACCGTCCCGACGGGGGGCGCGGAGGCGGATCGAAATAGCGGCGACGTCGGTCGCGGCGATTCGTCGTCCCCGTCGTTTTGGTTTTGGTTTTGGTTTTGGTTTTCGTCCCCGCGTTTCCCGTAGTCCCCGTCGTTTTCGTTCGACGCGAGCCGAGGGGGCGGAGCTTCGACGCGCACCGCCTTCGCGACGCTCGCGGCCGCCTTCGCGACGTCGTCCCCGCGCCGGCACCGCGAGCGGCGCGCCGAGGCAAAACCAAACTCGTCCGAGGCAAAACCAAACTCGTCCGAGTCGGACGCGACCTCGTCCGAGCCGGCGGAGGCGACCTCGTCGGAGCGACGCTTCGCGAAGGCGCCGACGCGTGCGGCGGCTCCGAGCCACGGCGCGTCCGGTTCCACGTCCTCCATCGCCCGCACCGTGCCGCAAGTCGCGAGCGAGGAGAGCGCCATCGCCGCCTCGCCCGTCGCGAACCTCCACCCGGCCACCGCCACCGGCACGCCGAGGCTCGACGCCTCCGCCAGAGCAGACGCCGAGTCGGCGGTGACGAGCACCGCGTCGGCCCAAGCCATCGCGCCGTCGTACGGGTTCGGGCCCGTCTCGTCCCACACCCACAGCCCGTCGCTCACGGGGAGGTGGATCGGGGAGGCGCATCGCTCGCCTCTGGGGGCGTCGCGCGGTCTGTCGATCTTCGGCCCGAGGACGAGCCGGCCGTTTTTTTGGTCGTTTTTCTCATCGCGCTCGTCGTCGTTCTCGTCGTCGCGCTCGTCGATCGTGGACATGGAGGCCGCCGGCGCGTGTGCCGGGGAATCGACGTGCGCGAGCTCGACCGCGCGACGCGCCAGATGGCGGTGCAGCGCGGCGCGTAACGACCGCGGGGTTCGCCTCGAAAACGTCACGAACGCGCTGCCGAATCGGAACGGTTTGGGTTGGTCGGCGCCTGCGCCCATCGCGCGTCGCGCCGCGACCGGATCCGCGCACGCGCGCGCGACAAAGTCCGCCACCTCCGCGGCGAACTCCTCCTCCGCCGCGGCGTTCCGTCGGACGCCCCGCCAGTCCCTCGCGGTCTCGATCGCGCGCCTCGCGCGCCTCTCCGCGGTTGCCAAAAAAAATCGGACGCTTCCCCAAAAGTCGGCACCCGCGTCCCCGAACCGCGTCCCCGGAGACGACTCCTCGCGCCTGGACCACCCGCCGAGGTTGACGTCCCGCGTGGAACCGCCCACGCACACCACCAGCCTCGGGCCGGGCCGAGTGGAGAAGTGTTTTCGCCACTTTTCCCTCGCCGTAGCCAACGCCTCCGAGTCGAGCCTGTGCAAAACCGCTCGCGTCACGCACACCTTCTCCTCCTTGTCCTCCTTAACCTCACCCCATCCCACCCCGTCCCCGCCCATGCCGCGCGCCAACAGCCCCGGGGACTCGTACTCCGGCGCGATGACCATGTCGAACACGCGCACGTCGCACTTTGGGTCCCTGACGTGCACGGTGAACACCGCGTGACCGCATCTTCGTCGAAGCGCCGCGGACGCCGGCACGGTGGAGCGCCCCGACGAGACCACGAGCGTCCGCGTGCGATCGCGGCGGTACGCCTCCATCGCCCCTCGCGTCATCGGCGCGAGATCCGCGCCGAGCCACACGCGATCGCCGACGCCGCTCTGGGAGAAGATCCGGTCCCACATCGCGTGCAGGGACACGCGCCACGCGACGGGCAGTCGCGCAACGAGACGAGCGATGCATTCCAGGTACGACGGCAGCGGCGCCTGTCTCGGGCCGCCGCGCTTGACGAGCTGGCGCGCGCCCATGCTGTGAGACAGTCGCTCGGACCACGCGGCGCCGAGGCGCCGCGACATCTTCAGCGCGGCGTCGCCGACCAGGCGCACGTCGAACACTTCGCCGCCCGGGGGGCTCGTCCAGCCATCGGCGCCGTGGAGACCGAGGGCGCGCACGAGTCCCACGCACTGGCCCTCCGCCCCCAACGCGCCGTTGGAGAGGACCAACGCTCGCCGGACGACGCCCCGCGCGGAGTTGTCCTCCAGCGCGAGCGACGCCGCGAGCGGAAGCATGACTTCGGGTCCCCTCAGCCTCCCTCAGCCTCGGCGGTGTGCGCCGGCGTCGCCGCGAGAGCAACGACAAGTTTTTGCCGCAGATTCCTTCGACCGGAGAGGATGATGAGGGGTGTTGGTCATCAGAAACGCTCGAAACTCGTCCGTTTCGTAACTTCCCATCCGTGCCGCGCCTCGGGCTCTCCGCGCCGCCCGGACGCTCCGAGGACCGAAAGAACCCGGTCGCCCCACCACCCGCCGCGCCCCGCCGCTCGTGCACGCGCCGACGCTCGCCGCCGACGCGGGCGAATCGCGCCTCACCGACGCGGCCAGGGACAATTCCGGGTCGGGTTGTTACCCCGCTCTTTTCGAACTCGTCGGGCCCACAGCCTCTCACGACTGGGCCGAAAATCCAAGCCTCTTCTCACGGTTCAACAGCTCCGCGCTCCGCGCGGGGTGATGCACACGGGAGGCGCGAGACCCGCGGGTGCGAGCGTCGTCCGGACGTCCTCGCGCGCGGCGGAGATGCAGAAGAAAGTCAGGGCGCAGCGCGCGCTCCTCGGCGATGGGTCCGGCGGCCCGGGAGCGACGGCGGGAGATCCCGCCGGATGCCGCAGCGCTATGGCGCTCGGTCATGGATTTCCCGCGGGGCGCGATCCGGGCGGGCTGCTGTCGCCCGTGTCCAGCATCGGCGTCAAGCTCGACTCGCTGCACCACTGGAACGGCACCCCGGGGGCACCCGCGGGGCACCCGGCGGCGATCGAGGGCGCGCACGTCCCCAACTCGGCGATGATCGAGCGACGCGCCGAGCCATCGTCCATGTCCTTCTCCCCGGGCACCGCGGAGCAGGCGCACGAGCTGAGGCCCTCGGGCTATTATCCTCCCACGACGGTGGCGCCGGGGTCGCGCGGGAACGTGGAGCGGGACCTCGAACCCGTTCGATCGAACGACGGGATGTCGTTCGCGGACATGCTGGCCAGGAACGGAGGTGCGAACCCATCGCGAACCCAACCGCCGTCCCGCGCGGCGCCCCTCGGGCGCATCCTCCCAGATTTTCAACTCTCAACGTTCGAGTTTCCCCACGCATTTTCGACGCATTTCGTCACGCATCCGCCCGCCCGCCCGCCGACTGACCCGCGTCCCCCCGACCGCGCGTCTCCCTCAGGCGACCCCGCCCCCGAGGGCACCGAGCATCCGGGCGCCAAGCGCAAGGCCGCCGCGATCGGCGACACCGAATCCCCGCACTTACACTCGCCGCCCTACTCGAGCGTGATCCGCCGGGTGGACTCGAGGGACGATCGGATGTGCACGCCGTCAACCGCGGCGTCGTCGCCGATGGATGCGCGCGAACATTTCGGAACCCAATCCGGAGGAACGGGGGGAACACACGCGGGAGGCGGCGGCGGTTGGAGCGGGGATGGAACCCTGGGATGCGGCCGAAACACCGCGGTTCACGGCGCGTTCTCGCCGCTTCAGGAGGGCCCGGAATCGATCCTTCCGTGCGTCGTCGACGCGGAGCACGGGCTCCCGCACGTGCTCGACGAGACCCTGGCGAGGGTCCTTCAGCAGTGCGCCGCGGGCGCCATGCGCGCGCACGTCATCGACTGCAGGTACCCGCACGAGTTCGACGCCGGTCACGTGCGGGGCGCGGTGAACGTGCACGAGCCGGCGGCGCTGCAGCGCTACCTCTGCGCCGTCCTCGCCGAGGATGCCGATCGAGCGCAATTTTTGTTGACGCATCATTCGAGCGGGGTTGACGGGGCGCACGACGACGACACCGTTCGCAGGTCGCTCATGGCGCACGCGCAGAACAGCGCCTTCATCCTGTACTGCGACTTCAGCGGGGAACGAGCGCCGAGGATGTGGCGACACGTGCGTAACCTCGACCGCCGCGATCACGTCATGGATTACCCGAGCCTGTCGTTTCCGCACATGTACGTTTTAAGGGGAGGGTACGCCTCCTTCGCGTCGAGGGTTGACCTGCGAGGGTGGTGCACCGGGCCGCACCTTCGCGTGGACGACCCGGGCGCGGTGGAGCTGAGCAGGCGCTGCGCGAGCGGATTGCGAAACTGCTGGCGCGTCGCCGGGATGAGCAAGGGCATCGGCGACGTGCGACGCGTCGGCGAAGACGCGCCTCCTACGGGAGGATTGGGGGGCCGAGGTGATGAAGACGGCTCGGGCTTTGGCTTTGGCGGGACCGGCGGTATCGGCGGCGGTGGGACCTCGCGCGTGAGGAGCCGGGTTTTCGGCCGCGACGACGACGCGTTCGACGAGGAGGGGGAACAGCCCTATGGGAGGATCGGGGGCTGGCGCGGTCGGTGGGAGATGAGGGACGAGCCCACGGAGTGCTTCGACGACGACATGCGCGAGTGAGTGACGGAGCGCACGTCTTCGCGCGTGGGTCGTCGCCTCCGCGGCGTCGTGGACGGGGGATGGTGCGGGGAGTGCGGAGGGTGACCTTCGGGGCGAAGCGCGGGCGGGTCCGAACGACGGGGCGAAGCGCGAGTTGACGTGTTGTAACACTGCGCCGTGAAAGTTAGCAGTGCTCGTGCTCGCGAGGCGGCCTCGGACTGTCGGAGGGCAGTCGTGACTTTCCCAGTCGCGTCGCTTGCATCAGACGGGGAGGCGCAGCGAGATGTGCTGCTGCCTGCCGCCGTGCTTCTGGTGGCTGTGTTTCACCCCGCGCGCTCTGCGCACCATCGGGGACCCGCGGAGCCCCGAGGAGATCGAGCGGCAGCGGAAGAGGCGGGAGGAGCGCGCGCGGCGACGGCGCTGGTGGCGATGTCAACGCGCCCCCCGCGATGGAGAGCGAAACGGGGAAACCGCGACGGCGCAGGTCGCGTCGCGCGGCGGCGAGATCGAGCTCGGCGAGATTCGCGTCGTCGAGGACGACGGAAAGCTCCGGAACGACCCCGAGAAGGAGATCGGCCCGGCGGACCCGGGGTGGCACGAGCGCATCCACTCCAACCCGGCGTTCGACGCGCCGGTGCGGACCCCGTTCGTCCCACTCGCGGTGGTGAGCGAACCCCGCAAGACGAACAAGCACCACCTGTACAGACGAAAGGATTACCTCCTCTCCAGGAAACAGAGCCGGGAACGGGAGAGGGCGAGGAGCAAGGCGGAGAAGGAGCTGGCCAGACGCGGCGGCGGCGGCGGGAGGGGGACGGCGTCGTCGGGTAACCCCGGGGAGATCACCCCCCCGTCGCCCCCAGAATCAACAGAATGCTGATCGACGTCCTCGTAGACTTCAACAACCCCGACTCGACTTCAACCACTCACCCCCCGGCGAGCAACCGGCTGTACTCCGAACGCGTCGCGGCGACGTCGTAATCGCTCGTCGAGTCGCTCGCGTTCGTCGTCCAATCGTACGGCGCGTACGCTAAACGCACCGCGCCCCGCCCGTCCGACAGCATCCCCTCCAACTCGGCTCGCGCGCGCCCGCGCGACGCAGGCATCCAACGCAAGATCCGTCCCAACACCTCCGCGTCGGTACGCCCAAAGTCCGTGGCGTACCACCGAAAGATCGCGGACGTCGTCACCGTCCGATTGTCCACGTCCACCTCGGTCGAACCCTCCACGAACGCCTCCGCCGCCGCCTCCAGCTCGTCGTCGACATTCTCCGCGGTGTACGACAAAATCGGCGGACACGACCGAGCGCCGCAGTTGAGCGCGAAGTGGATCCGCGCGTCGAATGACGTCTCCTCCCTCGAGCCGCCGCCGTTCGAAGACGAATCGCCGTCGTCCGGAATTCGAGGGACCATCGCGAACCGAACCCGCGGGTCGGACGCGGCGAACGGCCGGAACAGACAGTACGGCGCGCGCCTGTTACCCCGCAGCAAACCGTGCTCGAGCTCGCTCAGCGAGTACGAGTCTCCGCCGACGCACAGACGAACGTCGTCGAAGAAGGTTCGCCTGTGCGTCCTCGTTCGGGGCGCGCCGAACGCGCACATCGCGAAACCCACCGATAGGTTGTACGCGTTGATCAAGAACGCGAGCCGCGCGGGGCGCGACAACGCGTCGAGGCGCGCCGAGCGAAGCGCGCAAGCCCTCACCCGCAGGCGTTCAAAGTCGGCCGTATCTCTCATCGCGTCGTAGCGCACCCGGTGCCCGCCCGGCGCGTGTCCGGACGAGTCGGCGTGTGCCTCGCACAGCCGCGTGAATTCCAGCCTGAGCGCGGCGCACAGCTGTGCCGGGTCGTTCACGGCGAGAGCGTCGTCGCGTCGGGGCGTCCACGCCAGTCTCCACGGGTTCAACACGCCCGGGTAGTTGTCCGGCTGGAGCCTGTAGAGCTTGGTAGCGTCGTCGCGGAAACGGAAACGGACGACGGCGCGCGTCGTCGGGTTCGAACCGCCGACCTCGCGGACGACCTGCGCGTCGCACAGCCGCTGCGCGAACGCGGCTGCGGCTTCCCTGCCCAAGTCGCTGGGGTGCTTGCGGAGCAGCGCGGTGACGAGATCCGCGCCGGTGAAGCATCGCCGTTGGACGACGCGCATCAACCCTCGCGGCGCGCTGTCTCCGACGCGCACGATCGATCGTAGCTCGCGTATCATCGCCACGAACCCGAAGCGGACGCCGTTCAGCGTGGCGACGATGGGCTCGTCGTCGTCGTCGTCGTCGTCATCGTCGAAGCGGGGCATCGGCGGCTCGGGCGTGGGCGTCGCGACCCGGCCGTCGGCGGCGACGGGCGGGGTCGCGTCGAGCGCGAGGCGCGGCGTCGTCGGGTCCGGCGCGGCGAGTGCCTCTTGCACCCTTTCCAGGAACCCGTCCGGTCCGAGCTCCGCCTCCAGCGCCTCCAGGTCGTCGGCGCCCCCCACCACTTCGCGGTTGAAGAGCACCTGGGGCACCGAGGAAGATCCCGTCAGCGCGCGCTGGTCCGCGAGTCGCGCGGGATGCGTCGTGAGGTCGATGACCGCGTACGGGACGCCGCGCGCGTCGAGGAACGCCTTCGCCCTGGCGCAGTGCGAGCACCCGGCGGAGCCGAAGACGGTGACGCGACCCATCCTCCGCGAACGCGCACGAGCGAGTGAGTGAGATCCGGTAACAACGACACTCTTCATCACGTGAGAGCCTCGAGTGGTGGAAGAGACGATAAACCGCCGGTCCCTCGGGGCGCGGGCCAGTGTCGGTCCGACGCCGCCGCCGCCGACGTCGGTTCTCCGTCGACGAACGTCACGAGAGTATGCGAGGCGTGTACCTGTCCACGCAGTACGGCGGCAGCGTGCGCTTCGCGCTCGGCTTCGTGGCGGGGATCCTCCTCCGCGAGACCCACCTCCTGCGCAAGGGCCGGCGCCCGCCCAAATCGGTGCTCGTCCCGGTGCGAGGGTACAAGGGAAACTCCTCCGCCGATCGCGTCCGGGAGACGGAGGGACCGGACGCCGGACCGCTGGTGTTCGTGCGCAGGCTCGAGGCCGGAGACTACGCCAAGGGCTTCATGGAGCTCCTCGCCGTCCTGACCACCGTGGGCGACGTCGCCGAGGGCGATTTCGTTCGGAGGGTGCGCGACGTCGCGAGCGGGCCCGAGTACGTGTACGTCGTCGAGGAGAACGGGAGGATCATCGCCACCGGGACGCTGGTGGTGGAGCGCAAGTTCGCGAGGTCGTGCGGCGTCGTCGGGCACATAGAGGACATAGCGGTGCTGACGTCCGCGCAGGGGCGGGGCCTGGGCAAGGTGATCATCCACGCGCTCATGCGCGTCGCCGAGCGGATGGGATGTTACAAGGTGATCCTGGACTGCGCGGAGAAAAACGTCGCGTTTTACGAGAAGTGCGGCCTGACGCAGAAGGAGATCCAGATGGTCAAGTACTTCATCGACTGACGCCGCGAGCGGGTGGCGCCCGACGTCCCCGAGACTCCGTCGCGTCGCGAAGGTAGTCTACCTTCGTATGATGAAACGATAAAACGCCGCGACGCCGACTCTCTATACGATAAGGCCCCTTCCTTCCTTCCTTCCTTCCTTCCTTCCCTCCCTCTTCTCCCTCCCTTCCTCGACGTACGTCACGTCTCCGGTCCCTTCGTCGGCGTGAACGACTCCGCGATCGCCCTCGCGCCCGATATGTTCCACGTCTGCGACTGCGCCCGCACCAGCTTCGACTCCGGGTCGAGCGAATACACGGTGTGCCCCGAGTACGGTTCCACCCTCGGTCTCCACGGGAACCTGAGGTAGCCCTGCAACTGCCAGTCCGCCTCCACCGTGGTGGGCGACGTCACCTTGATGTCGTACAGGTCCACGGACGACGTCGCCGGATCGAAGAGCAGGCCGAGGGCGGTGAGGTAGCGCGACAGGCCCACGACGTCGTTCGTCGGGTCGATAAATCTGCAGTCGTCGGCAAAAATCTCTCTCGTCAGGTTGCCCGTCACGAAGTACTGACCATCGCGGAGGTCTCTCTCGAGCTGGTCGCGGACCTTCTCGGCGGTGAGGTCGGTTCGCTTGTCGCCGCCGACGCGCTTGACCTCGCCGAGGGGCGCGAGGGGCAGCGCCGAGGCGCGTTCGGGAGACGATGGGGCCGCCGTGGCAGCCACGAGGGCGACGAGCGCGTGCCGTCTTCGAAGGTGGACGGGCGGCGAGGATGGCGAGGTGGGCGACGACGAGGAGGCCTCGGCGTCGCCCCGCGGCGATGCCGACGCGGTGACGGTGCGTCGGCATGGGCCGCGGGGCGAGACCGTCGCGGCCGCGGTCGTGGGGGCGGTCCTGGGTATCGCGCTCATGCTCAGTAGTGCTGGCGTCGATGTCGAGGACGTCATCGATGTCTGAAAAGCTGAAAATCTGTTCTGATACGCGCCGCGAGCCGACACCTTTCGGGGGTGCAATCTAGGGTTCCGCCCCGCGCGCGCCGCACTGCGCTCGACGCCTCCGCGCGTTGGGCCCGGCGTTTTGGCGGGCATGTACAAGCGAGACCGCGGGGGCTTCGGTCCCCCCAAGGATCGCGACGATCGATACCGCAGGGTGCGTCCCGATGCTCGACCCGGTTCCCTCTCAATTTTCCGAACGGTGGCTTTCCCGCCCGCGCGAGCGACTCGCCCGTCGTCGCGCTCGTTTCTTCCGTCCTCCGCCCTCCGACCCGACCATTCGACTCACCATCGTCCACCGCCTCCATCCCCCGCGTGCAACGACAGGACGACGGTCGCGACGGGCCCGACGGGGGTTGGGACCGCGGCCGAGGAGGCGCGCCGGGAGACAGGGACAGGGGCGACCGCGGCTGGGGAGACCGCGGCGGTCACGGCGGCCCGACCCCGCACCGCCCCTCCATGATGTCCGGCTCGCACCCGAACGCGAGACCGTCGTTGTTGACCTCCCCGACGGGCAACCAGCGCCCGCGCATGCACATGCCCATGGGCCGGGCCAACGATCAGTTCTACCAATCGTCCAACCACTTCAACGACGACTTCGACGAGGAGGGCGAGATCGCGGCGGCGCCGCCGCAGCCGGCGGGTCCGCCCCCGATGACGCACCCGCGGATGCAGGGCAAGACATGTCACAGGTGCGGCGGCGTCGGCCACTTCGCCCGCGACTGCCCCTCGTCCAGGGATAACAGGACGTGCAGGGTCTGCGGCGAGGTTGGACACATTGCGCGAGATTGCCCGATGAACCGACAGGGAGGACCGCCGCCCGCGCAGAAGCCGAGCGACAGGGACTGGGACGGCCCAGGGAGGGAATCCAACAGGGAATCCAACAGGGACCGCGAGCAGCGCGGTTACGTCGATCCCGACCGTTCAACGCCGCCGACGGGCCCCATTCGCAAGAGCTTCAGCCACGAGCGGTGGGGCGGCCGCGGCGCGTCGCGCGAAGACGGGGAGCTCGCCCCGATCGAGCCCCCACTCGGACGTCGCCCCATGGACGCCGGCCCCATGGACGTCGACCGACCCCCCTCGAGAACGGCCCCGTTCGAGACGGACGGCGGATACGGCGATAAGGACGTCCGGTATCAAGATCGCGATAAAGACGTCCGGTATCAAGATCGCGACGTCGCGCACGCCCCCGCGCCGGTGGGCGTCGGTTTGACCCGATTCTCATCCGCGCCCCCGGCGGGTACCGCCTCGCTCGACGACTTTGGGGCCCAGGGCTCCGGTGCGGCGGGTGCGGCCACGCCGACGACGCAAACCGCGAAGAAGGGCGGGTGGGGCGGCGGGCTCGGCGCCAAGGCTTCCGCGAGCAAGGGCACGTGGGGTAAGGGTCTGGCGAGGTCCAAGTCGGCGCTGCCCGGCGGTATCGGCGGCGGCGACGACTCGAACCAGCCGCCGACGCCCGCGGACGGCGCGAAGGCTTCCTCCTCTTTCGCCCTCGCCG